>LGOV01003397.1_pt1 | contig 19415 bp, 28 predicted proteins | sample 469881 | NCBI WGS metagenome assembly LGOV01 (sample SAMN03857199, study PRJNA290197) | marine sediment metagenome | biome: marine cold seep biome; feature: cold seep; material: marine sediment; isolation source: sample #5579, elevator 3A push core 41 containing 12 cm of sediment... ...
TGGCCAGAAATACCAGTATTGGTATTGCCAAAACCAGTTAATCCATTGATAGGATTGTTTGATGATTACGTATTTGTGTGGCCTGAGATACCGGCATTTACCTGGCCCACGATCCCCACGTTGGTATTACCAGAGATAGACAGCGGCGCATTGCTTATCGCGAAGGTTGCAGTGGGCACATTCATCGGGAAACTCGCGGAAATCAACATTGCTTCGTTGGGATTGAAGGTAGCATGGGATACAAATGCGGCGGGCTTTCGTGATGCTGTTACCGGCGACTTCTCCACAATGTCGGATGCTATATCGAATTTCGTTGATGCGGTAACTACGAAGCTTGCGCCAACAGCGACTGCCGTAGTATCATCGTTTGTTAGTATCATCGAGATTGCTGGTCATGTCGCTGAACTGATCAACGATATTTGGGCGGCATTAACGAAATATGATGTTACCGATGTTGCACTGGCAGTTATTTTAGGGGCCATCGGTATTGCGGCAAACACTGCTGCAACTGCTCTTAACACGCTTACAGGTATCGTAGCAGACATATTAAAGTATTTCGCAGATCATCCAACACTAACGAAGTTCGCTGCTGCTTTGGTTGCTATCTACTCTGCACTGGGACTAATTGCAACCGTTGCCGCCACGTATGCCGCGATCGTAGCAGCGGTTTCCGGACTTGCCACAGCAATCATTGCATCTGGAGGAATCATAGCGATTGTGACGGGTGGTATTGCTGCGGCACTCGCTGCCATAAATATACCGCTCGCTGCGCTTATCGTGGCGGTTGCATTGTTTGCGATTGCATGGGATGAAAATTGGTTCGGGATACAAGAGAAAACTGCGACTGCGGTCGCTGCTATAACCGGAGTAGTGTCGGGGTTTTTAGGCGACATGTCGGCGATGTGGGCTGAGTATGGTCCAGGAATATCAGAAGCGGCGGCAGCAATATGGGACGGAGTGGCTGCTGCAGTTGGTATCGCATTAACAGCAGTGCAAACGGCAATTAATGTGGGCATGGCATTGGTACAAAGCGATTGGGCAGGTGCATGGGAGGCTTTGGTGGAAGGCGTAACAGCAATCGGAACAACGATTGTTGATTACATCACAAAATGGGGACCATCCATTGTCGAGGCGATCGGCGCGATCGGCGATGCTATTGGTGAAAGTGTTGGTGGTAAGTGGGGCGAGTCCGTATCAATGGCATTTGATGCTATTGCATTAGTAGTTGATATACAATTGACCAGCATAAAAACTGCTATAATGTTGGGCATGGCGATTCTACAGGGTGATTGGGTAGGTGCATGGGATGCGCTTGTGGCAGGTGCTTCAGAACTGCTGGCAAAAGTCGGTCCTATAATCACTGCTGCTGCAGGTGATTGGCCGGAGAAGATTACGGAAGCAGTTGGCAAACTTGGAGAAGCGATTACNNATTACCTCAGCCGGCGGGGCAGTGATTACCGCAGCGACAGAATTATGTGACGCTGTCAAAGAAGCCATATCAACTGCTGCAGGTGGATGGCTTGCGCCGGTTACTGATATCATAGCACAAATAGCTTCTGCAGTCACATTAGGCGGTGCAGAGGTAACTACAAATAATACCACGTGGTGCGACAATTCAACATCTGCGATCGAGACCGGTGCCGGGAGCTGGGTTGCGCCAGTCACTGATGGGATGAACAGTGTTGCTGCTGCTGTTGTGACTGGCGGTGAAACATCGACAGCAAACACGACCACGTGGTGTGGTAACGCAACTGCAGCAATCAAAGCACTTGTCCCGAGTTGGGGAACCGAAACGACATCTGGAATGGATACTGTAGCAGCGGCGGTTACGACTGGCGGTGAAACATCGACAGCAAATACATCCACTTGGTGCGGCAACATAACTGCAAAGATTAAATCCCTTGTTCCGGGTTGGGGGTCCGAGACGACCTCCGGAATGGGTACTGTATCAGCAGCAGTTACGACTGGCGGTGCTACCGCCGTGGCAAATACAGGCACGTGGTGCGGAAATGTTGCATTGGCAATCGGGGCAGGTGGCACGAGCTGGATATCAAAAATGAGTGCTGGTATGGGTGGCGTTGTCGAAGCCGTTACGTCGGGCGGGGCATCAGCAGTTACATCTACAAAGTTGTGGACAGCCGATGCAGGCGGTGTGATCGATACCTGGGCTGCATCAGCACAATCATCTGTCGCATCGGTGGGGCGTTCGATCGATGATATGAATGCAAAGATAGCGGAACAAGAAAGAGAAGCCGGCCGCATATCTGAGAGAGATGACAATGGAGAATATAATCGCTCTGATGAGTGGGTAGATGTGGAGGGGATTATTATAGAAAGCAGTGGGGCCGATGAAAGTGGGGCTAGTGCGCGCGGATGGAACCCTACTCAAGACAAGAAGTGGGAAGGTGGCACAACAGATACCCGTTTGGATCTTTTGACCGGGGCGTCGGGACAGGGGCTGTGGTTTACAGAATATGCATGGGATCAATTAACATCAGCAGAACAAGATGCGCTTCGGGAGTCGACCAAAGGACTTGTATCGAATGATCTAAAATCGGTTGTAGAAGAGTTTGCATCAGGTGGATTCATTCCTCGTGACATGTATGCGAAAGTGCACGCTGGAGAATTCGTGGTCCCGAAACGATCTGTGGACGATTTCATCAACGGGCCACGCGGGGTAACTATTAACAATCATTACAACATTGGTAATGTGTATGGCGTGGACGATTTGAACCGACTGCTTGATGAACACGATCGCAAGATCACCCGGTCACTCAGGATGTTGATATGACATTAATCACAAAACAGATTGTGCTCGGTACGGATGACTGTCGTGAATCCAATTACACATCGGTAAACACAACCAGTTCGTCTGTGTATGTGGGGCACGCTTTATCATTTCGATATTCAACTGGGCTGCGGTGGCAATCGTTGCACATCCCACACAATGCGGCGATCCGTTCTGCAAAATTATTGATATACCCGACAGAGGTGTCTGGTAGTCTCCAAGCAGTTATACGTGGTGTTGCCGAAGATGATCCAGCTACATGGTCATCGAGTAACATACCATCTCAACGACCACTAACAGACGCGGCAATACCAGCAAACGCGGCAGACTGGACAAACCTGCGTGTTGGCGCATGGGCATCAATCGACATCACCACAATCGTCCAAGAGATTGTTCACCGAAGTGGGTGGCAATACTCGAATGCCATGTCGGTGACAATTGACACGACCGGCGGGGACGTGGATATCATTGGAATCACCGCGTATGACTCCGCTCCCACATCAAGTGCAAAGATAGAAATAGATTACGAAGTCACCTTAGACGATGGTCTCATGCTTTACCTACCGTTCAATGATGGTTCAGGTACGTCTGCACGGGACGACTCCGGCAAAGGCAACACCGGCGCCTTGCAGAACATGAATGATTCAAATTGGGTTTCTGGAAAGTCGGGCGATGCGCTGGACTTTAACGGCTCGGATGAATATGTACTCTGTACACATAGTAGTAGTTTGAATATCCTCACAGCGATCAGCATCTCAGCATGGATAAAATTGGATTCGGTTTCTGGCTGGCAGTCGATATGTGCAAAAGTGGGAACAAATGATGCGACATCTGCCATATATTTGTCCGCCGAAGACACCAAGCTGTGGTTTATATTATATCACGACGGTGGATATTCAAACATCACATCGACAGGTGGGTTATCTGCTGGGGTGTGGCACCACGTCGTTGCACGATATGACGGGTCCGACATGGAACTGTTCTTAGACACAGTATCAATTGGCTCCACGACCGCGTCGTTTGTGATTAATCCGATCGGTGACGACATGTGGATTGGTGCAAATAGTCGATGGGGAGAGTATCTATCGGGTCAGGTCGACGAGTTACGTGTATATGATCGAGCACTCATCAAATCAGAAATCACGTGGTTGTACAACCATCCGCCCGGAACAATGGAAGATACCCCGTCGGGGCGGGTGTGTTTCACTGATCTGGACGGAACGGGACATACCATATCTGATATGATTGCTCTTGACGTCGGCACTGAGCTTACGGATTCCACCGACACGTTTTCGATTTCGTTACTCAATACGGCAGACCGCTATGCGTGGCTTACGCGTGGTTGTGTGGTGGAGGTCTTAATTGGCATGGACGGAGTCAATGACTTGAAGCTGTCGGGGTACGTTTCCGACGTGTCGAAAACCATGGACGGGACAGGGTCATTGCCACTTATGGATGTGGTTGGCGAAGATGGTGGTGTTCGACTAAATCACATCTTCTTTTCTGGGAGATTCTATGATCAAGAAGTAAGTGCATTACTCATCGCCGCCATCGACACGATTGATTTCACAACCGGTGATTCTTATCGTGAACTGGCAGGGATCGACGCAAGCAACGCATATATCGAAAGCACATCGTATAGCATAGATGAGGCGTCGTACGTGTGGAAATCATTGAGCGCAGCGATCAAGGAACTGGCAGATCTGGTGGGGTATGATTGGTACGTTGATCCAGATTCGAAGCTGCATTTCTTCGATCCTGCTGGTGTGGCAACCACAGCAACGATTGTAGACGGCGACTTGGACGGAGCACCCACGATCTCGGATATTGGTGCAGTTGTGAATCGTGCGATTGTGATCGGTGGCTATCACCAAGTCGAAGACAAACACGGCAGCGGCTATGACCACACAGTCGCCCTCGCCGCCACGCCGCCGAGAACACAATTGTTTGTTCCGACGGAGGATTATCTTGGTAGTGTTCTTATATATACGAAATTGGTAAGTGGCACACCGGATCTCGATCTATCAATACAGGGGGAATCCGGGGGAAGTGCAGATGGAATAAATCTATCAAATGGACAGCTTACTGTGAAAAACACATCGATTATTGATGGTGGTTACACAGAATTCCGATTCGATAATCAGGTCACTCTTACACCGGGTGTTAATTATTACCTCGTGTTAAGCCCCACATCGGCAGGCATTAATGTGGGTGTGGACAGTGGGGGCACGGTGCTTGATTATAGCACGCGGTATCCGGCGCGTGTGTCGGTCATGTCGAACGACGACACGTCACAAGAACAATACGGGATATACACAGACGTCCACCGTGACGACAAGATTGAAGACCCGCAAGTGGCAGAGATCCTGGCAGGCGAAATGCTGATGACATACTCCAAGCAGACCGCAAGCCTCACCGTTCTGGGTGACGATCTCAAGGCGGGAGACAACGTGCTGCTTACAATCAGCGAACCGGGGATAGCAATAAACAAAGTCATGAAGATCCAGAGCAGTTCGATGAACGTAGGCGTTAAATTCATATACAATCAACTTGAAATGGAGGAAGTATGAACAATCCTCTTGCAACGTTCATTAATGATATCGACACTCGACTGAAACGACTTGAAGAGTGCATTGGCTCGGCGACAGACACTGTATTGAGTTTCATGTCGATCGAGGAAGACATTGGTGTAACAGACTATTTATATATTTATAAACGAGATATCAACACGTCATTCCTGATAGGGCATGGCATCCTCGGCGAGACCGCAATAGGTGATCGCCGGGGGGCGCCAGTAATATTATACGCAGGTGATGGGACATGATTGTTGATGCATTCCTTAACTCGTTACGTGACGTTATCTATGGCGACTCTGTCACGATGCCAACACACATCGCTATCGGGACCGGCACAACTGCCGCGGCTGCAAGCGACACGGCGCTTGAGACAGAGGTACTCCCAGACGGGTCAAACCGCAGCGCAATCTCTGGCAGGACGAAACCCATTGCAAAAGATGTTCGGCTTCAGATGCTTGTTGGTGCTGGCGAGGCGAACGGAAACAACCTAACTGAGGTCGGCGCCATCAATGCAGCAACGGGCGGAACGCTTATGAATCACATGATACACACTGTGATACCGAAGACCGTTGCATTTGAGCTCAAATATCAGATACGGACAACATTATCGGACGTGTGAACATGACATTAGATTTTTCATCTGGCGAAGTACTGGAAAACGTGCAGTTGAATAACATGCTACTCGCAGCGAAGACGTGGGGTGTGCTTAACGGGCTTACGGTGTCTGCGGGGGCAAGCATGAGTATAAATGTGGCGGTCGGGAGATGTTACGTTGATGGTAGCACATATACAGAGACCACCATTAAAAACTTGGCATTGGCATCCTCTCATGCTACATTGTACCGAAAAGACTTGGTTACTTATGACCCCACCAGCACCAATCCTATCATAGTACAGGGTGCTAATCATGCGGGTGGTACGTCGGACCCTGTTTATCCGCCCGCAATTCCGTCGGGGGACATCTTGTTGGCGATCATTGATGTGGATGCCGGGGCAACATCCATCACTGCTGGCGACGTCCATGCCGCTGGCATCGTTATAAACCCCGCACTATCAACATTCTTTGCGGGGGATGAACGGCTTGCGACGGATGATACAGAAGAGAACACCGCCTCCACAACGTATGTAAAGCTAAAAGAATTTGAGATCAAGACCCAACATATCTCGGGCACGCTCCGCATCGCATTCGATATGAAGACCAGTTCTCTTAATAAAACTGCATATGGCAGAATCTATAAAAACGGTTCAGTGGTGGGTACCGAAAGATCGACCGACGCCGTTACTTATGTTGCAAAGTCGGCAGACATCTCTGGATGGAAATCTGGTGATCTAATTCAGTTGTATGTACACCAATACTCTGCGGGTGGCTATTATGCATACGTGAAAAACTTCAGAGTGTCTGGTGGTACAATCCCCATCATAGAATGAAGCAGAACCCTTAAGTATCTGCACATCCAATATATATTGTCGGCTAACGCCGACTCAGTCAGCGTGACCGTATAAACAACACCATGTTTGTGAACGGGATCCATACCCGGCGCGCTGGCTGAACACAATTCTGCAGGAGAAACCACATGATCAAATTCGCATTAACTGGGGTGCACGGCAGCGGAAAGACAACGCTTTTATTAAAGATCGAAAAAGAGCTAACCGAGCGTGACATAACGTGTGTGTGTGTTAACGAAGTCGCACGAGAATGTCCATTCCAGACAGGAATGGAAACAACATTTGATGCGCAGACCTGGATCTTTACGGAACAGTTGCGGCGGGAACTCATCGCAATGGATACTGGCGCACAGGTCATTTTGTGCGACCGGACCCTCCTTGACAACATGATGTACATGCGGCGATTCGTTGATCACGAAGACTCACCATTTGATGTGCACATGAAAACGATGCGTGTGATGCATCAAATCGCTATGAACTGGATGAGCACGTACGATCAAGTGATCAGACTGGAGCTCAACATAGAATGGCTACTTGGACGTGACGGTGGCAAAGATACTGCTGTGGACATTGTGGGATTCGCAAATGAAATCGAATATCGGTTTGGTTATTCCAGCAATATGTATGTTGATTACACATATAAAACCCCACCACCTGCAAGCCGCATGGCAGATCTGATTATGTCGATGGTGGACAGATGAAACCATCGCAAGAGGTCGAGGTGGTCGTTGATTCGAGAGAGCCATCCGAGATCATAGATGAACTCGAGGCATGTTCTACAAACGACTATTCAGTCATACCCCGTGTTGAAACGCTCGAGGTTGGTGATTATGTCGTTTCGCCAGAAATTGCGTTTGAGCGCAAGACGTTTCCGGATTTCTTGCACAGCGCGTTTGACGAAAACGAACAGCATGAAAAGGGGTATCTCATGCGGCAGGTCGCAGATCTGGCACGCGAGTATCGGCGCCCCGCTCTCATAATCGAGGGGCAGGAACTGATGGAACTGTATACGCTGCGCCCTGGCATACATCCAAATTCAATTCGTGGGAAATTATATGCCATCGCAAATGGATTTCGCGTGCCGATCATCTGGACAATGAGCACACATGATACGGCGGAGATGCTAGTTATAGCAGCAAAGAAAGCGCAATTAGATAACCACACAGGCAAACCATCCCCCCACGGGAAACGCTCTCACCTATCTTTGGATGAAAAACAAATCTATCTTATCACTTCTATCATGGGGGTAGGAGTAGATACAGCGACAAGACTGCTTAATCATTTTCATACGCCGCGAGCGATCATGTCTGCGACCGTGAGCGAACTCGTATCGGTGCCAAATATCGGTCCGAAGACAGCTAAAACGATTACCGAGGTAGTGAGTACGAAGTACAAGCCATGATAGCAAAATGCCAAACCCGGTTCTGCATTTGGTAATTTGAATAACTTTTTTATAGTACCCAATCGCAGACATGACTGATGAAATCAATTGTAGCTATATTGGTACTCCTCTTGTGCGCGACTGCTGTCGCCGCAGAGGACAACGTCATGACAATAGATGACGTACAACTATGTCCTGGTGCATCGGCGGGCATCCCGGTTGTGGTCTGCAACGCCACGGATGTTGCCGCCGGGCAGGTAGACATTACGTATGATCCAACTGTGATTGAGATTACCGGTGTTCTCAATGGTGATCTTGATTGGACAAAGTATAATCTAGAAGCATCTGCAACGTCTGTCCGAATCGTTATACTGTCACTTGGTGGTGGCAAGACTGGCGATCTAACAATGTGTACTTTGCAGGTGACTGCCGTCGGGAGCATTGGTGATGTGTCGCCGTTGTCGATGGACGCGATATGTTTGAGCGACCCAAATGCAATCGAAATTGTATCGGCTGTCAATGCTGGGTCTGTCGAGATCATATCTGATAATTTGGATCCTGTGATAACAGATATTCACGCCACGGACTTTGCACCGGGTGGAAGTGGCAGAATCGGTGTCACTGCTTCGGACCCCGACGGTACGATTGCAATCGTCACGTTTGATTTAACTCCGATAGGTCTCGGAATCGTGGAATATAACTATGTATCAGGTGACCGTTATGAATACGAGTTCCAGATGCCAGCAAATGTTCTGCCGGGTACTTACGACATTGTAGCGACTGTTACAGATGACGATGGCGCCACCACACAGATAACGATTCCGGTGGCAGTAATTGTCATGGGTGATGTGAACGGCGACGGCACGGTAGATTCTCTTGATGCCCTGATGGTGATCACGTACATTGTTGATCCAGACAACACAGCGATAAATCTTGATGTCGCTGATGTCGTGGCAGATGGAGTGTTAAATGTTCGCGATGCAATACACATCTTGAACATTGCTACCGGGAACACGGGTGAGTAGAATACAATTGGCGCCGCAATTGGCGCCACCTTTTAATTTTAATACCATGAAACACATCATAACATTTTTGGTATTGCTGCTTTTTGCGTCGAGCGCAGCAGCAGAAAACACGATATCAATAGATGATATAGAATTGCAAGAAGGGTGTACTACGCTTGTTGAAATACATGTAACAGACACGACGTTTCATCATGGACATGTATGCATTCAATATAACGATTCTGTTATCGAGATGACTGCCGGGGAATGCGGCGATTATGGGTTTGTGGTGACAGCAATCAAAGACAGTGGTGGATTTGTTGGGATGTACACGGGTTCTGATGACATGACATTGACAGGCGATCGATTTTTTGGCAGTGTTCGAATTACGGCAATCGGCGAGTGCGGTGAAACAACGCTGTTACACGTAATGAACACAATCTTAAGAGATGAGTATGATATCCTGATGCACAGTGATTATATCCACGGATCGGTCACGATCACTCCGCTCATGGGCGATGTAAACAGAGATCGAATAGTTGATGTGCGCGATGCAATCCAGCTACTGAATCATGTCTCCGATCCAGACAACGTATCAATCGATGGTGACCGTGCGGACATGAATTATGATGATGTGATCGACATACTCGACGTTGTGCTAACAATTAATCGATGTGTGGACCCCACGTAGATAACACATTGCCAGCAAAGTATAAACAAGTTCATTTTAACAAACCGTTTTTATACCGCGCAGTCGTAGATACTGCGCATGAAGCAATTCATAATACTGATACTTCTGTTGCTGTTTTGCGCGAACGCAGCAGCAACAGATGAAACCCGGGCGCTCACTGCAATCGCAGGAGAAGCCCCGGTATGGGAGAGCGGCACGACGTCAGTGTCGGGATTGTGCGACAATGAAAAGGCTGCACTCGGTGGTGCTGTTGCATCGGTCCCTGATGAAGATGATCGTGTTATATACGCGCCACCAATGCCGATGTATCCACCAGCGTTTGACTGGAGAGAAAACAACGGGACGACTCCGGTGAAACACCAAGGATCATGCGGGAGTTGCTGGGCATTCGGTGCAACCGGCGCGATCGAGTCGAAGATACTCATCGAGACGGGCAAAACCGTTGACCTTTCGGAACAACATCTGATATCATGTACAAACACTGGATCGTGTGGCGGTGGATGGCCGGATGAAGTACTGAAGTATGCGCGAGACATCGGGATCCCGAATGAGGCATGCTATCCATACATTGCAAAGAATACGAGAGACTGCGAGACGTGCGAAAACTGGGAGAGTATCGCGTGGCAGATAGAAGAGTGTGTTTATGTTGCGCCGACCACGGACTCATTTAAGTATGCAATCCAAGAACATGGTCCGATCTCGGTCGTGATCTCTGTTCCGGAAGACTGGTATTATTATCGATCCGGAGTATATGAACCAGCGTTTGTTGGCAATCTCGGTTGGGCGAACCACGCCGTTGTTGTGGTCGGTTGGAACGATTCAGATGGCTGTTGGTTCATCAAGAATTGTTGGGGCGAGAACTGGGGCGAGAATGGATACGCAAGGGTCAGGTACGGCGTGATCGAGAAGTATAATTATGCGTATGCCGTTACGGGAATCGTTGATCATGGCGATACCCCAAGCGAATGGGTCACGCCTGACTCGGTCGTGGCATCGACTGTATATCGCACAAAGTATCCAGTTGAGAACACCATAGACGGCGACGTAGAGACGCATTGGTTTTCAAAGATCGATGACCTCGACCCCACCTTAACATTTGATATGGGTGATGTGGTACAATCCTCAGCGATCAGAGTAGCCATGTTCAAACTCGACGTCCCGATGACGTTCGACGTACAGGTGTCTACGGACGGGCATGACTGGACCACAGTCGTAGACGATGCAACCATCACCGAATCCGGAGAGCTTGTTAAGCTTCCATGTGTCGCGATGGGGCAGTACTTCAAGATCATAGACATGCATGGACCACGGATATACACTTCGTTGTCCGAGTTTGCGGTGTATCGGGATGTGCCAGACGATGGACTCACGCTCACGCTGAATCGCATGGGCACCACGGAAGTCATCAACATCGATGATCTGGTTTCGCTTGTTGTATCAGATGGAAATGTGGACCGATTGATCTGGCTGAACTGAAAAAAGAATGCCCCGCTTATCCGGGCGGGGTTCGTATTTCTATTGAATCTTTGGCGATGGTTTTCTTAAGACACGTCGTATCGCGTTCTGTCTTCAAATTCCTGTGTCTTCGCGCTGTTCCAGCCCGATACAACCTGTAAGTACCCAGTTACTCTCGATAACACATCGACTTTGTGGCTGTGGCAGTCTGGACATTCGTAGTAGCCGCAAACTGGACATTTAGCAGTGTTCGGGATCGTGTCACCACTGCATATCCGATTTGTCTCTTTTATCCACTTGTGGATCGGGCACTCAAGCGGGCTCACCAGGTCCAGCAGCTCGCCGTCGTTTGTGTCTTCCAACCATGCGAGGGTGAGCTCAAGGTACTGGTTGTAACTCATCTCTTCGATGGGTATATCGATTGGTTTGTATTCATACGTGTCTGCTTTCATAGCTTCAACTCCTGTTCGATTAGATAAATGTCGATTGATGATGAGATACGATTCATCAGGCGATACCATTCGTTGTTGGACTCGCCGATCTCTCTGTCGGCTGCCATCTCAAGGCGAGCGGTGATACTCTGGATCTGCTGTGCCCGTTCTGTTTTCATGTTTCCTCGCCGAACCGATAGCAGACATTATATCTCTTCTCGAACTCATCACACGACACAATCGTTGTTTCTGTCGTCAGATGGTCATAGATGACATATCCCTCGACTGCACACGTCCATGTGTTCACAACGCTGTATGATTGCTTGCGTGCCAATACGCAACGTATGCCAACGACTGATTTCGAGTCGATTCGTGGGATCGACAACTTTGCATCTGATAGATCATCTTCGATCTGTGATATGTCTCTTGTGGTCACGTTGCCCCATATTCCGTTGATGACGATCCGGTCGGGGTTCTGGTTATTTACCCACGCATGGACGGTTGCTTTTGTTTCCATCATTCATCTCCTTCGCATTTGTGGTGTCGTGCAATGGTTTCTCTTATCGAGTTGCACACCGCCACATTCATCGACCTGGCATCTTCGTGCGTGGTGATGCTCTCGAATTCGTTGATGAGTGATTCTGGTATGCGCAACGTCATGCGCACGATTGGCTCTCGTGTGTCTTCTGCCATGATGTTATCTATGTCACTGACACCACTTAAAGGTTTCTGATCTGCTACATGCCTCGCTATTTCTTTTTTGCCGGGTGGCGGCATTTGTCCGTCTGGTTTCTGCCCCGTCCGCCATCCTTGCGTCCCGACTGAGAGCCGTCTTTTTTGTTGCGTGTCATGGGTTTCATGTTTTGCTGTGATATGTGATAGGTGTTTTGGTGCTGGAACGGACGGTCCGGTCCTATCTTCTTTGTTCTGTAGTGTACTTGCGAGTATTGTTAGAATACTCTGTGATTCTGAAATGCTGAAGAAGAAGGGGACGGGGGTGGCAAACCCCCTGGGGGAAAACAAGAGAAACCACATACATAGTTGGCGTGAACGTACTTAAGGGTTCCGGTTGCGCACCAAAGATATGACTGGATGGGTTGGTTTTGGTGGGTGCATTTCACTCTAACAGAAACCTTTATATACCTCAACGAACACATGTTATTACATGTCTTTCGACACGAATATACAACTCGGGACTCGGAAAGTTCAGCAATCGACCAATGCGCATACGATCAACATGCCCCGCATTGCAATGCGTACGCTTGATCTGCATGCAGGAGATGTGATGCGAGTGTCACTCACACCAGATGGTGCGGTGATGTTTGAAAAGGAGTGACTAATGAATAAAAATGCAGCGGGGGCGGCAACCCCCAAATCAACAGAATCCACTTATAACTTTGGTGGAGAGGTACTTAATGGTTCCGGTCGCGATGTGACAATCAATCATTTACCGGAGTTTTTCGAGGAAGCGAAGTTTGTCCCGAACAATTTCTCGGTTTGGTTGACCGAGAAAAGCGGGCAGCGTTTTTTGACGATCTCTGATACGGAAACTATATACCGATATGTTGATGGAATATATGTGCCGGATGCAAAGACTTATATCAAAGGGATGGTCGAACGATCCACCGGTGGGCGACGTGTATCAACCAGATCAGTCGGAGAAGTGGTGGGACATGTTGAGCGGAAAAGATATGTTGACCGCAGCATATTTGACAACAACGAACACGAAATCGCATTACAGAATGGCGTATTGAACACAACGACATTTGAATTCACCGACCATTCACCAGATCTGTATTTTCTGCAGAAGATCCCCGTAATATATGACCCCGCCGCCAAATGCCCAATGTTCGAAGATTTCCTTGAAACTGTGCTCTCTGATAAGAATGAACGAGACAGTATAATAGAGTTGTTTGGTTACTGTTTGGTTAAAAACTATTCTATACAGAGGTGGTTTATGTTTTATGGCAGCGGAGGAAATGGCAAAGGGACTCTTTTGAGTGTGTTATCTGCATTTCTCGGCAACGACAATGTGTCAACGGTTGAATTGCAGAATTTTGATAGAAATTTTACGTTGGCAGAACTATATGGCAAGTTAGCGAACATAGCAGGTGATTTGAGTCACAGAGACTTGGAATACAGTGGTAAGTTGAAAGGATTGACGGGGGGCGATCGTTTGCTAGCAGAAAGAAAGTTTCAGAACCCCTTCAATTTTGTAAATCATGCCAAACTGATTTTTAGTGCAAACGAGCTGCCACGGACGCATGACGAAACGATAGCGTTCTGGAGACGGGTTATGATGTTCAATTTCAAGAAAACGTTCGTTGGCAAGGACGACACCAAGAATTACTATAAGTCTTTGACCACGGAATCAGAATTGGCAGGCATATTAAACCTGGCGATCGAAGGACTCCAGCGATTGAATGATAATATGGATTTCTCGAAGAAAACCAGCATAGATGAAGTAAAAGAGTTCTATGTAAAACATTCAGACTCTGTTACGGCGTTTATAATGGACTGCGTTGAAATAACGTATGATCCAGACAATTTTATATCATTCGAATCGTTATACAAGTCTTATCTTAGGTATTGTCAAGAACATGGTTTCACTGCCAAAACCAAGAAGAAATTAAACCGGTCTTTACGGAATGACCATGAATTTGTGGACGATAAAGGATTCGACAAAGATGCGGGAAACTACAGTCGCCGCTGGTCCGGGGTGATATTATCACCAACGATATAATTAAATGTTTGCCAACATTACATGACGGAAAGTACGGTATGGACGATTCTACTATTGTGGGGTTGGCAAATATTTATAGAGGGGTAATAGGCTATAATCGTCCTTTCCGTCCTTTCCGTCCATAACATAGTTGACGGGATTAATAAATAAGAAGGAATGAATCATGAGAACAACCACAAGTATTCAGATAGGATTGGACGTTTCATTACAGTCAGCTAATTATTACAGGAGAACCTGAACATGACAACACATACAAACAACGAAGGAATACTCGGAAAGAGTTTTGCAGTCGGAAACGGACGATGTGCAACTTACGTGCCCACAAACACGGTGCCATTGGGCTTCCGTTTCCTGTGCGAGTGCGCACCGTACATGACAAGCGACCACATCGTGTATGGAAAGCTATTAGACAATGAGTACGTCGGAGTCGGTCAGCCATACCCGCTTGAGGGCGACGAGATCTGCGCCGCCAATCAGTATTTCAGAGTGATTGGGATGCGAGCACTGTTCACGACTGGATCGGTGTGGTCCGAACGTTGCATGCGGATACACATTTTCAAAGATGCTGGATTGTCGGAACGGTTCGACGTAGCTAAAAACTGTGTCATGTGGCATGACATGCATAGCTACACATGCGAAGCCATAATGGACAGAGTGGACCGAACGATTGACGGCAGGAGTGAATAATCATGACAATAAACGATATGAACGAGATCGACATTGAAAGAATGGATGTGAATGATCTGCGCATAAAAATGATGGAACGTGGGTGGACCTCACACGACAAGCTAACCCATCTTGGATGGGGTAATAGATACGGATACAGCTTTTGGTTCGAAAGGTTCGACTGGCACGGACACAACGGGTTCGGTGTCGTTTTCCATTTCCACACCACTGATATGGATTATATCGACGGTGGGATAAAGAACACCGCACGCGTGGCTTTAACTGCGTGGGACGAATTCACGAGTTCTGTACCGGCACAAATGGCAGATGGTAGTGTGCAGACCAATGCCATGCTTACAAAAATGTTCCGAGAGCAACGTGCGTCGGAAACGACGTCGCAAAGGAGTGAATAATCATGAAAGAAGTGAAACCAATCAAGACATGGGAACAGATCATGATGGCAGTTGTGATAGGAATGGGCTGCATGCTGTTTGCAGACACCGGACGCATTGAGGCGTTACTACTTGCTGCGGTGCTGGCAACAGTATGGTATGCTCGAGTGTGGGCATTGAGGAAGCAATCCGCCATATCTCGGGAGGAGTGAACTGATGACAACACACAAATACAGAGCATGGGACCCGGAAATACGCGAGATGCGCGGGGTCTCCGGGATCCACTGCGGGCTGAATGCTGTAGAATTTAGTACCGACGAACTCGGCACATTACCGCACAATCTCGATGAATACGAATTGATGCCATATACCGGCTTCAACGATCGCAACGGTCGCGAGATCTACGAGGGCGACATTATACTGACTACATCCGGAGTTAAGACGGTTGTATTCTCGGATGATATCGGATGTTTCGAGGCAACCGACACGACCGGAGCACGTGGATTGTATGGTTACGTCGTGAATGATGGCGTTGCTGTGATCAGCAACATCTATGAAACGCCTGACCTCGTACGGAAACAATTTGCACCAGTGCACGAGGAGTAGAACATGAACAACTTGATGATCGAGATAGGAATGGCAATGATTGCGGTTTTTGTTGTCGTTGTGACGATGTGTCTCGTATTGATAGCAATATATGTTTTGTATACTCAGACGATCGAGGCATATCGACGTCGGTGCAGATTGGAACTATTCGTGCTGTTGATCGGATGGTGGATTATAATTGGCGTATCTCTCCTCATAATCGGAGGATTGCTATGACCAAAATCATATATCATCGGAACTGCCGCCTCTGCGGAAAGCCGTTTGATGCGGAGACAGCAACCACGAGATACGGCTCGGACCGATGCCGATACATCGCCCTGCGGTGGGCACAGAACGAACACCGACCCGCTGCAGTGTCAATGACCAAGGAGCAGGCAATCGAGCAATACGGCGAGATGTTTGATGACCCGCTGAGGCTGGTCATGCACACCCGGCATGCCGCTGCAATCCGGCGCATCTATGACTATTGCATCGCGCACAACCGATCGACCTTCACAATCGAGCAGGTAGAGGGTATTCCGACTAACATAACATCGCAGATGCTCGGATACATAGCAAGGGATCATGGCGCCGTCTATCATACCAGGCATACCGAGATGAACGCGGCAGGGACGGGACAGTTAACAATCTGGGAGTGCAAGATAGGAATGGAGGAAATATGAACGACAAAGAAGAGATCATAAGGTTACTGCAAGCAGGACAAGTCATATATTACAGTGCCATCACAGATGGGGCGGTCAGACTGATCAACTTCGATACACATACGTCTCGGATCGTTGATACCGGCACGTTTTTGGACATGCGCAGTGATGGGACCATCGCGTTTGTCAAAAGCAGACCAACTGGATACCCAGTCTGCCATGGCGGCGTCGAGGTATACGACGTGGTGCCGCAGGAACAATGCAAGTAACAACGTGTAAGTAAAAGATAGGAATGGAGGAATTATGACACAAAAGAAAACATGCCCGATATGTCTGAAAGAGTTCGACATGACAAAGGGCAACATTGTATATGACACGCTCCGATGTGCATACATCGGAAAGTACATAAAACGCCCGCAAGCAATCAAGATGGGGCGAGAGGCAGCCATTGAGCACTACGGAGCACGATTCGACGATCCGCTCCGCAGCATCGGATATTCCAAGTATATGCCGCATCTTCGGCATATCTACAATTATTGCATTGACCACCAGAAGACGACATTTACCGCAGAAGAGATCGCAGAAGGGTTTGATGGAAAGCTTGATTACTACGTTCTTGGTGCGATCGGTCGCGTGCATCATGTTATGCACATCTCCGGGGAGCGAGAGATTAACGGGGCAGGTACGCGGCATGTTTCGGTGTGGAAGTTTGTGCTACCAGATAATAAGGAGATAACGGAGTTGCAATCATGACAACAGAAACAATACTGTGCCCGGTCGGAGAGGCACTATACGAAAAATTGTGCGCAACTGACGCATGGACGAATGATTTCGGTGCATATCAAAAACACGTATTGGGATGCGAAGATTGCCAGATGGGGCTTGGGATATCATCCGAAGAGATCAAAGAGATTGTGGATTCGATCGGAATTGTGGTATCATGATACAAGAAAACATTTCAGTGACCGTGTGGCGAGACCACGGCGACGGACACCCGGACGGTGTGATCATTTGTGGCGTATATGGTCCCGTTGGACCGGAAGACATCGCTGAGATCCAAGAAATGATGAATGCACCAGACACGAAGATAGACATGCCAGCGGAGCCACTGAGTGGCTTGGTCGGCATAGTTTGTGATGTGTGGTACGACAGTGATGTACCTGGGTGGGCATACGAAGAGAACCATGTCATCGTTGATGATGGAGAGACGTTTGAAGGTACCACATATCCAGATGTAGCTTCATACGAGACCGCAGCAACCAAGGAATACTTGCGTGAAATGAGAAAAATTGGTGTCGATACCATGTTTGTATCGGGTAACATCGACGCGCATGTCATCGAGCTTGAGCATGGGCTTGACATGACATCCCACGTATACCGTGGTATTAAGTATCTGATTCATCGAGATGTGTTTCACGATCGCGAGAAATGGGTTGCAACAGAGCGCATATCAGGTGGTACCGTCCCATTCGGCGTAAGATTTCCAGATCCGATCCGAGCAAGTGCCGCATTCAGAGACATGGTCGATGAGAAAGGCGTGTTGAGTACGTGCCATGCGATCATGTCTGCGGTCCCTCGTGTTGAAGCAGCAAGAATGATATCGATCGATGAATACAACAATTTGCGTAAGGAGAAGAAATGAGACCAACAAAACCATTCATGTCCCTGCAAACGACAGGGGACTTGATAGAGAACATCGCTATGCTGCTACCAGACAACGCAGAGATTGATGAGCATGAACACAAGGGAATCCGGTTCATCGTACACCAGCACCCAATTTTCGATGATGAAATGTGGGTGGCAACTGAGCTGACGACCGGGCGAACGTTGACACACTCGAAAAGATGCGCAACGAAGGACAGAGCAATACAAGGTTTCATCGATGAAGTTGATAAGCATGACATCGACGACTTGCATAGCGGGCTGATGAATGCCCTGCTGGATCTGGAGAAGACACCGGTTATGACTGTCGATGAGTATCTCGAGGAGGTAGAGGGATGACATCAATCGAGGATGCGTATTATACAGAAACCGACATTGAAGATAAATGCGACATCGAAGCGTTGCATGAATACCTTTACGGACTCGACGACGCAATCGTGGCAGGACGATACAAGAAGGAATATGTGGACACGTTTTTGATGAGGTAGAAGGATGATGACGACCACGACGACCGGAGCACCACGATGCCGGAAAACCGGTGTGCGAATTCAACCAAATTATCGATGCGAGTTGTTCTGGTTACGATCGTACAGTCCGACGTCAGCGAGTCCGAATGGGTGCTGGAACTGTGTGTGGGGTCGATGAATATCTTGAGGATGCAGGGCGATGATTAATCACAGAGACTTAACCAAATCAGAGATCAATGCATTGTCGTTTGAGATGCGTTGCTGCTGGTTTATCAGCCCGTGGAACATTTACATGGATGGAACAACTGTTGACGAATGGGCAGAACAAGTCGGGCACATGGCATATCCAGATAACAGTTCGAGTATAATGAACATTGGAGATCCAGATGCTGTTATGTGGGCGAAACACGAAGCGAAGCGACTTATCACATTCATCGATGAGCAGATATACAAGGAACGCCCGAGG
>LGOV01002682.1_pt2 | contig 19385 bp, 18 predicted proteins | sample 469881 | NCBI WGS metagenome assembly LGOV01 (sample SAMN03857199, study PRJNA290197) | marine sediment metagenome | biome: marine cold seep biome; feature: cold seep; material: marine sediment; isolation source: sample #5579, elevator 3A push core 41 containing 12 cm of sediment... ...
TGGCCTATGTGTAGCGCTAACGGGCGTGATTGGCTTTTTGGGCCTGCTGGTACCCCACTGCCTGCGGCTTTGGTTAGGGCCTAGCCATCGGCTGCTGCTGCCCGCCTCAATGCTCGGCGGCGCGTTGCTGCTGGTCGTTGCTGATACGCTAGCCCGCACCATCGCTGCCCCGGCAGAAATCCCCGTGGGTCTGCTGACTAGCCTGCTCGGCGGCCCCTATTTCCTGTACCTACTGATGCGCAGGAACCGAGCATGCTAACGCTCCATCAGGCTGGCTTGACTAACACTCCCGCTATCGCCCCACTAGACGGCACGATTCGACCCGGCGAGCTGCTTGCCATTGTCGGCCCCAACGGTGCGGGCAAGAGCACGCTGCTCAGTATGCTGTCGGGCTTTCGCAGCGCCGAACAGGGCGAGCTACATCTGGATGGCAAACCCTTGCGCGCATGGCCCATCACCGAGCTTGCCAACCGGCGGGCGCTGGTCGCCCAGCAGGAACTTCCTGGCTTTGACTGGCAAACTAACGAGCTGTTGAGCCTAGGCAGTAACCCGTCCAAATCTCTGGTCGCGGCGCTACTTGACGACCTGGATATTACCCACCTCGCCAAGCGCAGCGTGCTCTCGCTTTCCGGCGGAGAACGCCAGCGGGTGATGATCGCCCGAGGCGCCTGCCAGCTACTTTCGAGGTGTTCTCCCACCGCCAAGGAGGGCGGTATTTTACTGCTGGACGAACCGACCAGCGCCTTGGATATCGGCCAGCAGCAGCGGCTGATGCGCCAACTACGCAGCTGGGCCACCCAGCACCACATGGCCATTGTTTGCGTGCTTCACGACCTGAATCTCGCCAGCACCTACGCTGACCGGGTATGGCTGCTGCATCAAGGGCAGCGTATTGACCATGGCCTACCCAACCAAGTGCTCAACCCCGCGACCATTGCCAAGATTTACGCGGCCGAGCTGCAGCGCATTGAGGGCGGCACCCACGGCAAGCCCCTGCTTGCCCTGGCGCCTTAAGACGGCTTTCAGCAGCCAACGAGTCGAGTGGCAAAGCCCTCATATAAGTCCATACTTATCCATACGTAACGGGCAATATAGGCATCACCGTGTGCCAATTGGGGAGCAAGAATGAGACTGATCAGCCTCATGTGGGTAATTCTGGCAGGGTTGAGTTTTAGCATCGGAGTACTAGGCATTTTTCTACCCCTGCTGCCTACCACCGTGTTTATGCTAATAGCGGTTTACTGTGCTTCCAAAGGCTCACCGCGTTTTGAAGCCTGGATCCGCTCCCGCCACTATGTCGGCCCCCTACTGGTTAACTGGGAACAAGAGCGCGCGATACCCAGGCGCGCTAAGTTGGCGGCTGTTAGCATGATCGCATTGAGTGCGCTGATCACCAGTTGGTCACTCGGCCCCGGCTGGACTCGCTGGGGCGTGATCGCCCTACTGGTGCTGACTGCCGTTTGGTTGGCCACCCGGCCAGAGCCTTCGTCTTCGCCTTAACACGCGACTAAATTGGCACCTTATGGGTCGAGACCACCTCCCGCAGCCCCATGAACGAGCGGATCTGGCGTACCCCGGGTAGGTAGAGCAGCTGTTCGGCGTGCAGCCTATTAAAGCTTTGGCTGTCCCGGGTGCGCACCAGCATGAAGTAATCAAACTCCCCGGTCACCACGTGACACTCCATGCAGCCTGACACCTTCTGGGCCGACTCTTCAAAGGCGGCGAAGGATTCCGGCGTCGAGCGATCCAGCACTACGCCAATCAATACCACCATACCTGCCTGGAGCTGCTCCGGGTCTAAATGCGCCACCACCCGGCTGATCACCCCATCCCGCTTGAGCTTTTCCACCCTGCGTAAGCACGCCGCCGGGCTCAAACTCACCTGCTCTGCCAACGCCACATTGGAGAGCGTGGCATCTTCCTGAAGCAGCTTAAGAATACGCCGATCTGTTCGGTCTAGTTCAGTGGCCTGATCATCAGGCTCAGGGCGTGAACGGGAGGATTTTGAGCGCACTATTATTTACCTTTTTTATCAAAAAACACTATTTAAAACCATATAAAACATTTTATATCAACTTTTATTGCTTTAAACAAGCCAACTTTGCAACACAAAAATCATAGCTAACACTTACTATTAATAGCAGAAAGCACGCCAATTGTTCACAACAACCTTAGCCGCCCTATATCGCACCCAATGTTTTCAAGCTGGAGATTGCTATGAACCTCGAACGCTTCCCACGTTACCCGCTTACCTTTGGCCCCTCTCCGATTACGCCGCTCAAGCGGCTAAGCGAGCATTTAGGCGGTGAAGTGGAGCTCTACGCCAAGCGCGAAGACTGCAACAGCGGCCTCGCCTTTGGTGGCAATAAGACCCGCAAGCTGGAGTACTTGATTCCCGAAGCGATTAAGCAGGGCTGCGATACGCTGGTATCGATTGGTGGTATTCAATCCAACCAGACCCGCCAGGTTGCCGCGGTGGCCGCTCACCTGGGTATGCAGTGCGTATTGGTGCAAGAGAACTGGGTTAACTACTCCGATGCAGTGTATGACCGCGTGGGCAACATCGAGATGTCACGGATTATGGGCGCCGATGTGCGCTTGGATGACGCGGGTTTCGATATCGGCATTCGCCCCAGCTGGGAGCAGGCGATGGAGGATGTTCGCCAGCGCGGTGGTAAGCCCTTCCCGATTCCCGCTGGCTGCTCCGAGCACCCTTACGGCGGTTTAGGCTTTGTAGGTTTTGCTGAAGAGGTGCGTCAGCAGGAGAACGAGCTGGGCTTTACGTTTGACTATATTGTGGTGTGCTCGGTCACCGGCAGCACCCAGGCAGGCATGGTGGTGGGGTTTGCCGCAGATGGCCGTGCCCAGCGAGTGATTGGCATTGATGCGTCAGCCAAGCCCGAACAAACTCGCGAACAGATCCTGCGTATAGCTCGCAACACCGCAGAACTAGTGGAGCTAGAAGGTGGCATCGCCGATGACGACGTGATACTTGATACCCGCTACGGCGGCCCAGAATATGGCCTACCTAATGAAGGTACACTGGAAGCTATTCGCCTATGCGCCCGCCTGGAAGGCGTACTCACCGACCCGGTTTACGAAGGCAAATCCATGCACGGTATGATAGACATGGTGCGCAACGGTGAATTTCCCGCTGGCTCAAAAGTGCTCTATGCCCACCTAGGCGGCGTACCTGCGCTGAATGCCTATAGTTTCCTATTTAGAAACGGGTAATAAAACACCTACCTCGAACCGTCTGATCCAGCGCCTCAATGACGCCGATCAGGCGGTTACTGCTGTACAAATAATGCACACCCTTTAGTCTTGGCGTATAAGATGTTCACTCATGAGGATACGCCATGTCTTCAACGCTTCCCGCCCATCTCACCCTTGACGAACTTGCCCACTACCCAGCACCGCTGCCCGAGATCGAAGTACACGGGCTCGATAGGGGCTGGTACATCGTTCGCCTGCATCAGGGTAACGCCATCAGCGTGCTTACCGACCAGAATGGCGAGACGCAACGCTTTACCGGTACGCAGTGGATTGGCCGTGCGCTGGCGCCGTTGGGTTTCACCCACGGGACACTGACCTGGGCCGACGCCGATGATGAGATGATTGGCACCGACGTACCGCCCGTTTCTGCCCAGCAGCGCATGGCCTATGGTGTTCGCGTGGCGTTCAACCATACCTGTCTATAACATTCATAAAGCGAGCCGCCAGGAGTTTGCACTTCTTTAATATTTAGCTTCCAACAAGGACGGACTCTATGCGCGATGATGAAAAATACACCAATTCCGAAGAGCAGCTACTCCACCTTCAAAACCTGCTAGATGACCCAGACACAACGGCACTAAAAGCGTATTTCTCTGAACTCGATATTTTAGACATCGCGCGAACACTGGAGTCCTTCCCGGCTAAAACGCGAGATTTTCTTTGGGAGTATGTTCCCGACGACTTTATCGGCGAGGTTCTCGCCGAAGTTGACGAAGACATCCGTGCTGACTACATCGAAGACTTATCGGCCAGCGATGTAGAAGAAATTGTTAAAGGCTTGGATGCTCAAGAAGTTGCTGAAGTTTTAGATGTTGCTGATGAAGCCATAAAAACCAGCGTCTACGCCAGCTTAGAGCAAGAGATCCGCGCCCAGGTTGAGAATCTTCACGCCTATGACGATGACGTGGTTGGCCGTTACATGGATCCCGAGACAGTCAATGTAAAACAGGGCGTGTCGTTAGAGGCCGTGCAGCGCTATATTCGCATCCACCATCTGCTCGACGATGAGTCGCAGCAGATCATGATTACGGATAAGGACAAACGCTTACTCGGCACTTTGACCCTGATTGATTTAATCAAGCAACCACAAGATGCGGTGGTTGATGATTATATGGATGACTTTTTCACCCTAAATGATCAAATGAAAGTCAGTGATGCGGCGGCGTTATTGCGTTCTAAAGAGCTGCCCTTTGTGCCCGTTTGCGATAGCGATGGGTTATTGGTAGGCCAGCTAAACGCCGCCGACGTACTTGAAATTACCCAAGACGACGCTGACATGACGCTAAAGCATATGTCCGGCGTCAGTAACGAAGAGGAAGTCTTCACGCCCGTTTTACGCAGTGCAAAAAGTCGTGGCATTTGGCTGGGTATTAATCTGTTAACGGCTTTTTTAGCTGCGTTCGTTATCGGGCAATTCGAAGCGGCATTAGATCAAATTGTAGCGCTGGCCATTTTGATGCCGGTGGTAGCGAGCATGGGAGGTATTGCTGGTAGCCAAACGCTCACTGTGGTTATACGCGGCCTGGCGCTGGGGCAGCTCGCGGGTAACAACGTCCGCTGGCTATATAACAAAGAGATGTGGGTGGGGATGAGTAACGGCTTGGTTTGGGCATTAGTGGTCGGCTTGATTTCCCATCTCTGGTTTGGCGACGCCATGATCACGCTGGTGATCACCCTGGCCATCTTTATCAATATGAGTCTCGCCAACTTATCCGGCGTACTCATTCCCATGGTGTTGAAAAAGCTCCAGATCGACCCCGCGTTATCCGGTGCGGTTATTTTGACGACTGTGACCGATGTGGTCGGATTTCTTTCATTCTTAGGGCTCGCGACGCTGATTATTTTGTGATTTTTTCTTTCCAGTCGGCATTTGGGCCTTTATAGAAAGGCCCAAACGCTTAGTGCAGTAGCAACGACTATACCATCACCCACTGCCCCATCTGATCTGACTTTTCGATGGCATCTATTAATCGATTAACCCGCGCGGCTTCGCTGAAGTCTGGATAGAGGGGACGATCGTTGATGATACCTTCCACCAGGTCGCGCACTTCGATAATCTTCTGATCGTTATAGCCCAGACCATGGCCCGGTGCGGGACTGAAGGCCGCATAGTCAGGGTGTTCGGGGCCCGCTAACAGGGTGGTGAACCCGCGCCTGCCATGGGCGTCGCCATGGCGATATAGCTGCAGCTCGCTCATGCGCTCCTGGTCAAACACAATGGCGCCTTTGGTGCCCGTTAGCGTGTAGGCCAAGCCCATTTTGCGACCAGCAGCCACCCGGGAGGTTTCGATATTACCGATTAATCCCTGGTCAAACCGCAGCATGGCCTGTGCTTGATCGTCGTTTTCCACCGATGCCATCCCACTGCCATTAGCATTGGGGCGCGAAGCAATAACGGTTTGTAGCTGGCCGCAAACCTCGGTAATGCGCTGCCCGGTTAAAAACTCGGCCATATTGAGAATATGCGACCCCACATCACCTAACGCACCGGCGCCTGCGGTCGCCCGCTTGGTATGCCAATCGTGGGGCTTTTGCGGGTCGAGCAGGTAATCCTCGTTGTGCCGACCACGAAAGTGAATCAGCTCTCCGATATCGCCGCTGGCAACAATCTGGCGGGCCAGCTGGGTGGCGGAATTGCGAATGTAGTTAAAGCCCACCAGGGTTTTGACGCCCGCCTTTTCAGCCGCGACGACCATCTCGTTGGCGTCTGCCGTGCTAAGCGCCAGCGGTTTTTCGGCGTAAACATGCTTACCAGCGGCAATGGCAGCCAGTGCCATCTCTTTATGCAGGAAATTAGGCGCGCAGATATCCACCACATCTACGACACTGTCGGCCACCAGAGCGCGCCAGTCATCGGTGGCGCGGGCAAATCCCCAAGCTCGCGCTCGGCTCTCCGCGGTGGCAAGATCAACATCCGCCAGCAGTTCGCAAACGGGTTTGGCGGGTAACTCAAAAACGCTGGACGCAGCGTTAAAGGCAATGGCGTGGGCTTTGCCCATAAAGCCGGTGCCGATGAGGCCAATTTTGAGGGTTTTCATTATCGTTATCCCTGTTAACAAGTTCATTGCCGGTAAAAAAATAACTGTTTTTACAAGCACTCGATGAAAGGGGTGTGAGGGCAGGTTGAAGCGAGGGTCTTTCGCCATAGATGGCGAAAGTAGCGCCCATGGACGGGTTCACAGCGCCCTCGCGGAAACCTGCCCTCATCACCTGATACACTGGCCGGTTTTAAAACAATAACGCCGGGCTGGGCCCGGCGTTGACTGGTGTCTTGCCCCCGTAGACTGTTTACATGGTCGGCATGGTGAAGTGGTTGGTCTCTTCACGAATACCGCTGGGCCAGCGCTGGGTGATGGTTTTCATCCGGGTGTAGAAACGCACACCGTCCGGGCCGTGCATATGCAGCGGGCCAAACAGCGAGCGCTTCCAGCCGCCGAAGCTGTGGAACGCCATGGGCACTGGAATCGGTACGTTAACGCCGACCATGCCGACCTGGATCTGCTCGCAGTACTGGCGCGCCGCATCGCCATCGCGGGTAAAGATCGCCGTTCCGTTACCGTATTCGTGGGCGTTGATCATGCTGACCGCTTCGTCGAAGCTCGCCACGCGGGTAATTGCCAGCACCGGGCCGAAGATCTCCTCGGAGTGAATACGCATGCAGGGCGTGACATGATCAAACAGGCTGCCGCCGATAAAGTAGCCATCGCCTGCGCCGTCAATCGTTGTCTGGCGACCGTCGACCACTAGCTCTGCGCCTTCATCCACGCCGGTTTGGATATAGCCTGCCACTTTGTCACGGTGCTCGCGGGTGATCAGCGGCCCCATATCGTTATCCGGGCCATCGACTAGGCCAGGCCCGACCGTCAGCTTATCCAGTTCGGCCACCAGTTTTTCGCGCAGGCGATTGGCGGTTTCTTCGCCCACGGGCACCGCCACCGANNATGATCACCATATGGTTTTTGGCACCGCCAAGGGCCTGAACGCGCTTGCCATGCTTGGATGCGGTAGCGTAGATATACTCGGCGATGGGCGTGGAGCCCACAAAGCTTACCGCCTGAACACACTCATCGGTGAGCAGTACATCCACCGCTTCTTTATCACCATTGACGACATTAAAGACGCCATCCGGCAGACCCGCTTCTTTAAGCAGCTCGGCTAAACGCAGCGGCGTAGAGGGGTCTTTCTCTGAAGGCTTCATGACGAAGGTGTTGCCGCAAGCCAGGGCGATGGGGAACATCCACATGGGCACCATGGCGGGGAAGTTGAACGGTGAGATACCTGCGCACACGCCCAGCGGCTGCATCATCGAGTAGCTATCGACGCCAGTGCCGACGTTCATGGAGTGCTCGCCCTTCTGCAAGTGGGGAATGCCGCAGGCAAACTCAACCACTTCCAGACCGCGGGTCACTTCGCCTTTGGCGTCTGAAAACACCTTGCCGTGTTCGCTGGAAATCAGTCGCGCCAGCTCATCGGTGTGCTCCTCAACCAGCGCTTTAAACTTGAACAGGATGCGCGAGCGCTTTAGCGGCGAAGTTTTTGACCAAGCGACAAAGGCATCATCGGCGATGCGCACTGCTTCGCGGGTCTCATCGGCGGTGGCCAGCGCCACCTGGGCGCTTTGCTCACCGGTCGCCGGATTATAAACCGGCGACGTGCGCTGGCTCTGACCGGCAGAGAGCTGACCATTGAGATAGTGGGATAGCGTCTTCATACGAGCTCCTGATTAAAAGGCGGCGGGTGCTTTTTAGCTGGCAATGTCGAAACCTGCCTGCTCGGCAAGTTGGCGTAAGTTGCGGTAACCGAGGCGGGCATATGTCAGCGGATGGGCAACTTCCGGGTCTTGTTCGGCTTCAACCACTAACCAGCCCTGGTAGCCCTGTTCGCACAGGTGGGTTAAGGCGGGCAGGAAATCCACATTGCCATCCCCCGGCACCGTAAACAGGCCGTCTAACACGCCGTTTAAAAAGCTTTTGTCGCGGTTGCGTACCGCGTCCAGCACTGGGAAGCGCAGATCTTTGCAGTGCACATGATGGATACGCTGGCTGTAGCGTTTGGCGACGGCGAGCGGGTCACCGCCAGCACCTCGCAAATGGCCAAAATCAAGCAGCAGCCCCACGCCTTCGCCGGTGTTGTCCATCAAGCGTTCAACGTCGGCCTGGCTTTCGATCACCGTGCCCAGGTGGTGGTGATACACCAGTTGAATGCCCTGGGACTTCAGGTAGTCGCCCACCACCTCCAGGCCATGCAGCAGGCGCTGCCACTCTTGCTCGGAAAGGTGCGGACGCTGGGAGAGCGGGCGCTCCTGATCGCCGTGTACACAATGGGTGACTTCACACAGCACCATTACTTTAGCGCCGCACTGCTTGAGCAGGTTCATATGATCCTGAATGGCTTCAATCTCTTCTTCAGGAGTGCGCTCCAGCAAGCGTGCGGAGTACCAGCCCGAAACGAGCACCAAGTCGTGAGCGCTAAGCACCTGACTCAAAGCGTCGGGCGTGCGGGGAAATTTATTACCCAGTTCAAAGCCGCTAAAGCCTGCTTCGCGCCCCTCTTTCAAACAGATTTCCAGCGGTGTTGCGCCACCCAGGCTGGGCAAGTCATCGTTCGTCCAGGTGAGCGGGTTAATGCCTAAAGTAACCGTTGGCATAGCGTATTCCTTGTGATTATGTTTGTTGGTATTAATGGCATTGGCGCTGCTTGGCCTCGCGATAGCCCTGATAAGCTTTATTGACCGCTTCACGCTCGGAAACCTCGGGCACGGCGACGTCCCACCAGGCACCGCCTTCCTGAGTGCTGGGTAATGGGTCAGTATCCAGAGCAATCACATAGGTCGAGGTGGCGCTGCGAGCGCGCACCAGCGCCTGCTCCAGCTCCGCAATGCCGCTTACCGATTCAGACTCACAGCCCAACGCTTTGGCATGGGCGGCAAAATCAGTTTTGGGGGCGCCAGCCTCCACAGTGCGGCAATCTTGCAGCAGGTTGTTGAATCCTGCGCCGCCTGTGGCCTGCTGCAAGCGGTTGATGCAGCCATAGCCGCGGTTATCCAACACCACCACAATCAGCTTGTGGCCTAGCATCACCGAGGTCGCCAGCTCCGAGTTGTGCATCAGGTAGCTGCCGTCGCCCACCATCACCACCACTTCGTTGTCGGGCTTGGCCATCTTGACGCCCAGCCCGCCCGCAATTTCATAGCCCATGCAGGAGAAGCCGTACTCCACGTGGTAACTGCCGGGGCCTGAGCATTGCCAGAGCTTATGTAGCTCGCCGGGCAAGCCACCGGCCGCGCATACCACGGTGGTATCGTCGCCTGCCTGACGATTGACGGCGCCGATCACCTGGGCATCGGTAGGCAGCGCCAGCCCTTGGTCGGCGGTCACACGGCGCACGATTTCGGCCCATTCGCGCTTGAGCGTTCCGGTTTGTTCGCGCCATTCATTGCTGCCGCGCCATTCACCCAGCGCCGCGTCGAGTTGACCCAGCCCGACCAAGGCGTCGCAGCTTAGCGGCAGCGCTTGATGCTTGAGGCTGTCGAAACGGCCAACGTTGAGGGCGATCAGCATTTTTTCGCTGCCTTCAAACAGTGCTCGTGAGCCAGTGGTAAAGTCTTGCAGTCGCGTGCCCACCGCCAAAATGACATCCGCCTGCTCCGCCAACTGATTGGCGGCTGCGCTGCCGGTCACCCCAATGGCACCCACCGCGCAAGGGTGGCTATCGGCCAGTGCGCCCTTCCCCGCCTGGGTTTCAGCCACAGGGATGCCGCGCGCTTTGGCAAACTCTGCCAGGGCGTCGCAGGCAGCAGCGTAATGCACGCCGCCACCGGCGATAATCAGCGGGCGTTTGGCCTGTTGCAGCGCGGCGATGGCTTGACGAAGCTCGTAAGCATCCGGCGGCGAGCGGCGAATGCGATGTACCTTGGGGGCAAAAAACGCCTCCGGGTAATCGTAGGCAAAGGTTTGCACATCCTGGGGCAGCGCCAGAGTCGCGGGGCCGCAGTGCTCAGGGTCAAGCAGGGTGGCAATCGCCTGGGGTAAGCTGGTCAGCAGCTGTTCCGGGCGATTAATACGGTCGAAGTAGCGCGATACCGGGCGAAAACAGTCGTTGACGGTAATGGTCGGGTCACCGAAATGTTCCACCTGCTGCAATACCGGATCCGGTTCGCGGGTGGCAAAGGTGTCCCCCGGCAGCAGCAAGATCGGCAAACGGTTGGCGTGAGCGAGTGCCGCAGCGGTGACCATGTTGGTCGCACCTGGGCCGATGGAACTGGTCGCAGCCATTAACCGTTGGCGGCCATTGGCTTTAGCAAAAGCAATCGCCGCGTGGGCCATGGACTGTTCGTTATGGGCGCGGAAGGTGGGCAGCGTGTCTTTTACCTGATAGAGCGCTTCACCCATTCCCGCCACATTGCCATGACCAAAAATCGCAAACGCGCCTTCAAACAGCGCCACCTCTTGGCCATCAACCTCAATACGCTGGGCGGCGAGGTACTTGACCAGCGCCTGGGCCATGGTGAGTCGAATGGTGCTCATCTTACGCCTCCTCGGTGTTAGCCAGGGTTTGCGGCTGCGCCTGCCTTAATTGCCGCCACGCTTTTATCAGTTCGGCATAGTTCTGGGCGACCCGCTCTACCAAGCTAGCGTCGTCGATACGCCCGGCCAGCCAATCACGACTCGCACTGGCAAATAGCGTGCGGCCAACGGTGAACCCCTTACAGCAGGCATGATTGGCCGCTGCTTTAAAGCCGCGTTTCATTTCGTCCATAGGGGCGTCGAGCCCGAGCAGTACCACCCCACGGCAGTAAGCATCCTCGCGCTCAATGGTTTCACTCGCCGCCTTCCAGGCTGCATCTGACATGGCAGGTAGTTTCCACCAGTCAGGACGAATGCCGAGGTTGTAGAGCCGCTGAAGGCTGCGCGGCAAGGTAGTGTCGTCATTGGGCATGTTCGCGGGGGGAATGACCTCAATTAGCAGTTCCAGCCCATAAGCACAGGCCGCCTGGTAGAGCTGGCGTAGCCGCTCCTCCTGCTCCAGGCGCAGTGAGATTTCATCGTCAGGGTGGTAGAACACCAGGCATTTAATGATCTGTTCTCTAGGCCAGTTACGCAGGCAGGCACCTAAATCATCGCCATGCTGGAAACGCAGCGGGCGTGAGCCTGGGAGCTCTACCGGTCGACCAATCCACCAGCCTTTTCCACTGGCTTGATTGAGCGCGTCTTGACCCAATACGTCGTCTACCAGAATCGCGGGGGTGGTAATACCGCCCAGCTTGGCACCCTCTTCGGCGGCGGTGACCAGGAGTTTTTTAAGTGCTGGCAGCCGCGCGCTGTCGGCATACTCTTCGCGGGCCATATCGGTGAGCTGGCGGCGGTGGTCAAACGCCAGCCCGAGTACTTCAGGCCACTGAACGGGCACTCGGGTGGTGACGCGGTGTAAATGATTCAGGCGTTGATCGATATCCGGACGGGGCACCTCATCGCGGCGTGCCAGGTAATCGAATAACTCGTCCTCTGTGGGCATGGCCGGGGCACAGCCGTGGCGGGAGACCACCAGCGCGCCACAGGCATTGGCGTAACCCGCGCTGGTTTGCCAGGGTTCATTGCGTAGCCAGCCACGTAGCAGCCCGCTCATAAAGGCATCTCCGGCGCCCAGTACATTGAGCACCTCGACCTGTACGCCCTTAACTAAAATGCCGTCTTCAATGCGTTCAGGAATAGCACCTTCAAATACCACACAGCCCATGGGCCCCAGCTTGCATACCAGGGTGGCCTGGCTAACCTCGCGCACCGCGCGCAGGGCCGCTAAAGTGTCCGTGCTGCCGCCGGCAATATGAAACTCCTCTTCGGTGCCTACAATTAGATCAAAATCTGGCAACCAGCGTTGAAGATCTGTAGTGACTTTTTCATCCGCGATAAAACGGGTTTCACCATCGCCAGGGTTAGTCAGCCCCCACAGCACGGGGCGATAGTCGATATCCAGCACCCGCTTCACGCCATAATGGGCGGCGGCGTCCAGTGCCTTGCGGCAGGCTCGGCGGGTGGTATCGGTAGAAAGGTGGGTGCCGGTGATCGCCAGCGCCTTGGCCCGGGCGATATATTCAGGGTCAATAGCGTCGGCGTCGATGGCCATATCCGCACAGTCACGGCGATAAAACAGTAGTGGAAAACTCTCGCGATCTTTTAACGCCAGCAGCACCAGGCCGGTGTGGCGCTCAGGGTCGGTTTGTAGCGCGGTGGTATCTACCCCCACCCGCTCCAGCTCTTCGCGCACGAAGTTGCCCATCTGCTCGTCGCCAACTCGCGAGAGCATGGCGGATTTTAATCCTAGGCGCGCAGTGCCGTAGGCCATATTGCCCGAGCTGCCGCCGAGGTACTTGGCAAAGCTGGCTACATCTTCCAGGCGACTGCCAATCTGCTCGGCGTAGAGATCAACCGCCACGCGCCCCAGGCAAATCAGGTCAAGCGGTCGGTGTTGACTATTGTTATTCAGCATAAATGTCTCCCCACGTCACAAATTCGTGGTACTGGTCACAAGATGGCACTGGGCATGCAAGCGTCTTGGGTGGCAATCGATAAGGCTTATCAACCGCTGCTTAAATTGAGAAGGCAGCACGGAATCGCTCGAGCGCGAGGTCGTCGTCGCCAGAGGCCCAGCCTTCCAGCCCTACGGTGCCTCGGTAGCCCATGTCGTTCAGCGCTTTGGCAATGGCCGGGTAGTTAATCTCGCCAGTCCCCGGTTCGCAGCGCCCAGGCACATCAGCCACCTGCACTTCACCAATGTACGGCCCGCAGCGGCGAATCAATTCGATCAGATTACCCTCGCCAATTTGGGCGTGATAAACGTCCAACATAATGCGCAAGCTGGGCCGATCAACACTTTCCACCAGCGCTAGAACATCTTCCAAGCGCGCAAACGGCACACCGGGGTGATCAACGTCGGTATTGAGGTTTTCAAGCACAAAGGTGACGTCGTTCTGCTCGCCCAGATCCGCCAGTCGATTGAGTGTGTCGCGGGCTTTTAGCCACATAGCGCCAGTCATCTGCTGGCAAGGCTGAACGGGCAACCCATTACCATCTAGCCCGGTGCCGTGAAGGTTAAGGCGCGGAATGCCAAGGCGCTTTGCTACCTCGACCGACTGAGCGGAGGTGCGTAGCAGTTCATCTGCCCCAGCTGCATCCGCCAGGGTGCCGGTGACATAGCCGGTCATGGATGAAAACGTCGCCCCGCTATTGGCCAGTGCATCAATGTCGTGCTTAGTCCAGTCCCAGATTTCGACTTGAAAGCCCAAATCAGAAATGCGCTTAATTCGTTCCAACACGGGTAAATCGCGGAAAACCATTTCAGCGCAAACGGCCAGCGTGAACGGGGATGATGGGGTAGGTTTAGTCATCATGGCTCCTTAATAGCCGCTCGCCGTTCGCGGTGAAGGGGGTTCAGTGCTGCCTGTTTCATCCGCAGGCTGAGTGTCTTGATCGGCTAAGCTGGCCTTCTTGGCTTTATCGTCCCGCTGGAATTCCGCAAGCTCCGCATCCAGGCTTTCAAGCTCAGCGCCACCCGCCATCATATTGAGCACTTCTTCGCGGCTGACTTCTTCTTTGCGGAAGGAGCCCAAACTGCCGCCGCGTGACAATAGGGTGAACGCATCGGCCACTGGGTAAGCATGATGAACGTTGTGGGTAATAAAGATGACCGCAAGGCCATCGGCGCGGGCTTTGGCAATGTAGCGTAGTACGACGGAGGCCTGCTTGACACCAAGCGCTGACGTGGGCTCATCAAGGATCAGCACTTTGGCGCCAAAATAGACGGCACGGGCAATCGCCACACACTGGCGCTCCCCGCCTGAAAGCGTACCCACTGGCTGGCTTGGGTCGCGTACATCGATACCTATTTTAGCCATTTCCTCTTTGGCAACCCGGTCGGCATATTTCCAATCAATCCGCTTTAAAGGCCCCCAACCTACCGTCGGTTCGCGACCCATAAAAAAGTTACGGGTAATCGACATCAAAGGCACCATCGCCAGATCCTGGAAAACGGTGGCGATACCGGCGTCTAGTGCATAAGCCGGGGACTTGAAACGAGCGGGTTTTCCATCCAGTAGCATCTCGCCATGGGTGGGCTGGTGAACACCGGAAAGGGTTTTAATCAACGTTGACTTGCCAGCACCGTTATCCCCCAGCAGGCACATTACCTCACCGGAATAGACCTGCATCGAGATATCACTGATGGCGATAACGCTGCCGAAGTGTTTGCTGACACTGCGCATTTCAATCATTGGAGTGCGTGCAGTCATGTTATTTAGCCTCCATCGCCTTTTTGCGCATGTAATTGTTGAATAGCACCGCCACCAGTAACATCACGCCCAGGAAAACCTGGAACCAATCCGTGTTAACGCCAGTGTAAAAAATGCCCATTTGCACCATACCGAAGATCAGCGCACCCAGCGCTGCACCTATAGCAGAGCCATAACCACCGGTCAGCAAAGCACCGCCAATGACGACGGCAATAATGGCTTCCAGTTCTTTTAGCAGACCACGGATGGTGTCCGCCGAACCGGTATCCATCACCTGAATGCAGGCAAAGATGGTTGCGGAGAAAGCGGTGAACATGAACAGTGAAATCTTGACGCGGTGGACGGGGACGCCCGAATTGCGCGCCGCATTGGCATCGCCGCCGCTGGCGAAGATCCAGTTGCCGTAAGGCGTGCACAGCAGCACCCAAGTCGCTACAGCGGTTAAGCCCAGCCACCAGACAATCGAGACGGGAATGCCGGTGACCGTGGGGTTGCCCGCAAAGTTGGTCGCCATCCAGCCATTTGCCGCCATCCAGCTAAATAGTCCCGTAGCGACTTCTCCAGAGAAAAGCGCCGCGAACCAATCTCCGGGGATATGATCCTGCACTCCCCCCACCTGAGTACGTCCCGTCAACAACCGGCTAGTACCGATAGCCAGGCCACGCAGAATGAACAGGAAGCCTAAGGTAACGATAAATGACGGCAACCCCGTTTTATTGACTAGATTGCCGTTAATCCAGCCCACCAGGCCCGCACAGGCGAACGCCAATAAAATAGCGGCCCATAGTGGCCAGCCATACTCCACCGCAGGGATGGCAATTAGAATGCCCGCCAAGCCAATCATCGAACCTATCGAAAGATCAAACTCTCCGCCGATCATCAGCAACGCAGCCGCCGTGGCGATAATGCCGAGCTGAGCGGCGACTTCAAGAAAATTAATAATACCCGCTGGGGTAAACATCCCAGTGCCGCTGGAAGCAGCGATAAAAAAGGCAAGCACCAACACGGCACCAGCCAGCGCTCCCAACTCCGGGCGATTAAGCGCTTTCTTCCAGAAAGAGACTCTCTGGATACGCTCATCTTGATCAACCGTTGCTGGCGCAACCGATTGTTTCGTTTCAGTGGAATTCATGGTGACCGACTCCCAAGGCTCGACACCGCCGAGCCTTTTCCGATTAGGTAGTTATCAACGGATGCCCTGGCTACTCAACTCAATGACCTGTGCAGCGTTCTCTTGAGTGACAAACCCTGGGCCGGTGGCAACATCCCCTGCGGGTAGCAGCCCGTTCTTGACGAACTGATCGAGGAACATAACGGGCAAGTAGCCCTGCATGTACTGCTGTTGGTCGATCGCAAAGTCCAGCTCCCCCGCATCCAAAGCCTCCAAAATACCGGGTGATAGATCAAAGGTACCGAGGGTGAACATATCGGTTGCCCCCTGCTCGCGCATGGCCCGAATCATCGGATCAGCGGCCAATGCACCCAAGGTCAGCACACCACGCACATCACTGTTCTCGTTGAGGTACGCGACAATGGCATTGCGAATATTGGTGGGGTCGTAGGTAGTCGCTAGCTGCTCAGCATTGCCGTCAAAGCCCTCGACAAATCCATCACAACGCTGATCAAGTCCCTGATTACCTTGTTCATGGTTAACACAGACGCCTTTCTCAACGCCCAGTTCCTGCATGCGCTCGGCGGCCTGTTTGCCCGCCTCGTATTCACTCTGCCCAATGTGCAGCCGGGCACCATAATCCCTTGCCACGTCGCCGCCGGAGTTAATGGTGATCACTGGAATGCCGTTGTCGACAGCATTTTGTACAGCACCACCCAGGGCATTTTCGTCGGTGAAAGAAAGGATCAAACCGTCTGGTTGAGACGCTACCGCCGCCTGTACAAGCTGTTGCATCTTGGCCATATCAAAGGTGGACGGTGCACGGTATTCCAGCTCTGCGCCCACGAGATCAGCAGCTGCCTCTGCGCCGTTTTTCACCACTGACCAGAAAGGGTCAGAGGGGACACCATGGGTCACCATGACGAAACGGCTCGCTTCTTGTTCCGGTTCTTGTGCTTGTGCTTGTGCGGCACCTGCCATTAATGCCGTGGTGGCGGCAGAGGCTAGAAGCCATTGAGATAGACGTGCCATAAATAATTCCTCTTAACGTTATCGTTGTTGGTAGGGAAGTGACATTAAATGCCTTGGCGCTATGGAATATAGGTTCCAAGTAGCAATTACTGCAAATTATTTATTCTATACTTTGGTATAAATGGAATATTTATTCCAATCAACTAGACTGCATGACAGCCAGCCACTTTGCTCAGTGCTACTTCCCAGTCGTGCATGAGTGAATGAGTGGTACATGAGTTAACGCTAAGGAATTTGTATGTCGCAGCCACCACAAAGCTACCGTGAGCTGGAAATTCTGATCACTGCCGAGTACGCCACGCTAAGCAAACGTTTGCAGCAAACCGCGCGTTTTATGCTTGATCACCCCCAGGAGGTTGCTTTAGCGACCGTGGCCAAAATTGCCGAGCAGGCAGATGTCACTCCATCCACCTTAATTCGCTTGGCCAATAGCTTGGGCTTTAAGGGCTTTTCCGAAATGCAGCAGCTGTTTCGCAGCCGTCTGGTCGATGAGCTGCCTAACTACACCGAGCGAATCCGTGCGGTACGCAGCGCCACCGGAGAAACACCGGATAGTACCCAGCTGTTATGGGAATTCGCCGATGCCAACCGCGCCGTGCTTGAGCAGCTACCCAGCCGCATTAATCCAGAGAGCCTGGAAAAAGCGTTGGATATTTTTGAGAAGGCGCACGCCATTCATGTGATGGGCGCACGACGAAGCTTCATGGTAGCCAGCTACATGACCTATGCCTTAGCGCATGTGGATAAACCTGCGCTGCTGGTCAATGGTTTGGGAGGGATGTACGGCGAGCAACTACGCGCTATGAGCCAACATGACGCCCTGTTAACCATCAGCTTTTCTCCCTATGCCGAAGAGAGCCAAAAAGCCTGCGAGGATGCCCATCAGCGCGGTCTACCTATTGTGGTGATTACCGACTCGAATCTCAGCCCGCTGGCCCGCTTCGCGGATGTCGTCTTCGTGGTCAACGAAGCCGAAGTGAAAAGTTTCCGTAGTTTGACCGCGTCGCTCTGCTTGACCCAGACCTTGGCAATTGCCCTGGGCGTGCGGCAAGACAAAACACGCGACAAAGAAAAAGGCCATGACAAAAAGCGCAAGGCCTAAACACCAGAAACAAGCCAACAGCAAAAACAAAACAGGAGAGCTTATGAAACTCGCACTCATCGGCGCTGGACGCATCGGCAAGGTGCACGCCCAGGCCATTTACTCGCACCCGAACGTTACGCTGGCCGCCGTGGCTGATTTTCATCAGCCTGCCGCAGAAGCGTTGGCCGAGCAGTACGCCAGCCGAGCGGTCTCTGTGGATGAAATCTTCGCGGACGACGCCATTGATGCCGTACTGATTGCTTCAAGCACGCCCACCCACGCGGAGTATCTGGAGCGTGCCGCACGCGCGGGCAAGGCGGTTCTATGCGAAAAGCCCATCGCCCTGGATTTAGCCCGCACGCGAGATGCTCTGCAGGTACGNNGTGAGCATCCAGTGACCTGTGCACTAGGCTTTAATCGTCGCCACGATCCTCAGTTTGCGGCACTGAAAAAAGCGATTACCGGAGGCCGTATTGGCGCGCTGGAAACGCTGACTATCATCAGCCGCGACCCCTCTCCCCCGCCCGCTGAGTATATAGGCGATTCTGGCGGCCTGTTTCGGGACATGATGATTCACGATCTAGACATGGCGCGCTGGCTACTCGATGAACCCATCGAAAGTGTCTTTGCCGTTGGTAGCAGCATTATTGACCCTGCTATTGGCGAGGCGGGCGACGTGGATACCGCGATGGTTACTCTCACCACGGCCAGCGGAAAACTATGCCAAATCAGCAACTCACGACGCGCCTGCTACGGCTACGATCAGCGTATCGAAGCCTTTGGTAGCCAAGGCATGCTGCAGGCCCAAAACGAAAGCGACACCCGTCTGCGCTTCACTGGTGAAGCGGGGCAGGTGGAGGAGAAACCCAAGTGGTTCTTCCTAGAGCGCTATGCCCAGGCCTATCAACTTGAAATTGGTGATTTTGTTGCCGCTTGGCAAGAGAAACGTGCACCACTCGCAGGTGCCCAGGATGGCTTAGAGGCGTTGCGCTTAGCCGATGCAGCGGAGCGTTCATTGCGTGAAGGGCGCAAAATTCTTCTCGACGCCTCGGTGTAAACAGACACCAATGTACCTATTTTTCAGACCATTCATATCGTAAACGGCTAGCTGCCAACAGAGCAGCTAGCCATCAGAAGGAGCGACATATGGCTTCCCTACTGGTACGCCCCACCGCCCCAGACAGCCAAGGCAGCGTGATTAACGTTACCCCTGAATCGGCTGGCTGGACGCACGTTGGCTTTCGGGTGCATAAACTCGCCAAAGGCCAGCGCCTGGAGGCCAGCAGCGATGATCAGGAAATCTGCCTGGTGCTGCTCTCCGGTCGCGCCAATGTGGTCTGCGGCGAGCACCGTTTTGACGACATCGGAGAGCGCATGGATATTTTTGAGCAGATTCCGCCCTATGCGGTTTACCTGCCTGACCATGTTAGCTACTCGGTGGAGGCGACAACGGACTTAGAGCTAGCGGTGTGCGCCGCCCCTGGGCATGGCAACCATGCCCCACGGCTCATCGTGCCTGACAATATCAAGCAAAGCACCCGTGGCCAGGGCACCAACACCCGCCATGTTCACGATATTCTGCCGGAAACCGAGCCCGC
>LGOV01007010.1_pt2 | contig 19376 bp, 16 predicted proteins | sample 469881 | NCBI WGS metagenome assembly LGOV01 (sample SAMN03857199, study PRJNA290197) | marine sediment metagenome | biome: marine cold seep biome; feature: cold seep; material: marine sediment; isolation source: sample #5579, elevator 3A push core 41 containing 12 cm of sediment... ...
ATTAACAATTAGTCGGGACGGGTTTGTCAATGCTCTGAGACCTACAGTAAAGCAGGTCTCTTTTTTGTTGCATAGTTGTTGCTTATAAGAGAATGCTATATAGATGTCCAATAATTTAGTTAATAAGCAACACTAAAAAAATTATTTTAGTACGCCCAACCGATAATATAAAATACCACAAACAAAGGCCGAAAAACAAATCCCAAGATATAATAAAAATAATGGACTTTGAAAACCTCCAGAAAAAATAATCAATGATCCAATTGTTGCAAAAATTGGGCAGATTAAGCCTTTGAAAGTACTCTTTATTTCTTTTTTTCGCCAAAGTGTAAAGACTTTATAATATAGGAAAACATATAAAAGATAACCAGTAACGACAGCAATTTCTGAAATATCTGAATTTGGAAGTAAAACATATTTTTGAGTAAAATAATGTACAATCATCCAGAAAATAATTAGAGCTAGAGCAAAAATTGATGAATTAATTGGGAAACCAGAACGTTTTGAGACCTGGGATATTTTTTTAGAAAATGGAATCATTTCATCTAAACTTAAAGCATAAGGCATACGAATGATTCCCATAATTAAACCATTTAAAGTTCCAAGAATAGAAATAAACACAAACACCATAATTATTTTCGCACCTTTTTGACCAAAAATTAGATTTGCAGCAAAATCGAGATGTGCATCACCCATTTCAATAATGGCTGTTGGTCCAACTAAATTTGAGATACCAACAAAATAGGTAATATAAAGAACTAAAATAAAAATTGGACTAATAACAAGTGCTAATGGTAAGTTGCGTTTACTGTTATTTATATCATAAGCGACGGACGTTGAGATAATCCAACCATCAAATGAAAAGGCAATCGGTGCAATGGCTCCAATCCAAGCGGTTGATGTGATTTGATTAAGCGCTGAATTTGAAAAACTCACAGTGCCACCATCATATAAAAGACCGATAATTCCAATAAGTATAAGTGGAATTAATTTAATAACCATTGAAGCGTTTTGAAAATAGCCACCGAGTTTTGCTGACATAATATTGGTGAGATATAAAACAGTGAAACAGGTTAATCCAATAATGATTTGGATTTCTAAGGATTGTTCAATATTAAAAAGAATACAAAAGTATATCCCAGAAACCCAAGCAAGGATTGCAGTAATGGTTGGTAAATAAATAAATGTTTGAAACCAACCATAAGCACAGCCCATTGTTGGACTAATAAATTCTTTAGCATACGACATAATGCCACCAGGATTATCGGTTCTTGCTGCAAGTTCTGAAATTGTTAGACAACCAAAAACAATACTAATAGCAGCAACGGTAAAAATAACGACGCCAAGAAATACATTACCATTAGTCGCGACGAGGATATTATCACTTTTGAAAAAAATCCCTGATCCAACGACAATACCAACAATGAGTGCAATGGCAGTAAATAAACTATATTTTTGTTGTTTCACTAGTTAATCTCCAATTCAAAGGTAACCTTATTTTGTTCCAAATAAGCGATCACCTGCATCACCAAGTCCTGGAACAATATAAGCATGATCATTTAAGTGATCATCAATTGCAGCACAAAAGATTGAAACGTCAGGATAGGTTTCACTTAAAAGTTTAAGACCTTCAGGACAAGCAAGAATATGAACAACTTTTATATTTTTACATCCTACATCTTTTAATAGTTTAATGGTATGTATAACTGAAACACCAGTTGCGAGCATTGGATCAACAATAATTGCTTCACGTTCTGCGATATCAGATGGTAATTTATTGTAATATTCCACAGCTTCTAATGTTTCTGGATCGCGATACAAACCGATATGTCCAATTTTTGCTTTAGGAATAATATTTGTGAAGCCTTCAACCATTCCTAATCCAGCTCTAAGAATAGGAACAATAACCACATCTTTTTCTGCTAATACATTTTGAGTTGTTTTGCAAATAGGGGTTTCAATATCAATTTCTTTAAGTGGAAAATCTTTGGTTACTTCCCAAGCCATAAGACTTGATAATTCTTTTACCAATTCACGGAATTCTCTTGAAGTAGTTTCTTTTTTTCTAAGATGGGTCAATTTATGATTCACCAAGGGGTGATTCATGACAGTTACATTTTGCATTATTTTCTCCTTTATGATTAATCTACATTAATAATACGACAAGTTGTCTTAGATTTCTACAAAAATTTGAGAATATTTTGTTGACAGTTCAAAAATAAGGGTTAAAATGAAGTAACGCCACTTTGTGTTTAGTAAAATATTAAGAAAGGTGAACGATATGAAAAAAGTAATAAAATTATTCACATGGGCTCATTGTCCATATTGTAAGGCTGCAATTCGACTACTTGATGAAAGAGGTTTGAATTATTCAGAGATTGATATTCATAACAATTCTCAAAAAAGAAGAGAATTACAAGTAGAGACAGGTCATTATACCGTTCCATTTATTTTTATTGGAGAAACATTTATTGGTGGATATTCAGAATTAAGAGATAGTGATTTTAGTGGTGAATTAAAATCAATGTTAGAATGAGAAATAGGAGAAGATATGGCTGAAATAACATTTAAAATAGTAGAAGAAGTTGGAGTGTTAAGTGAATTACCAAGTGGGTGGCAAAAAGAAATTAATTTAGTAAGTTGGAATGAACGCGATCCAAAATATGATTTACGAGATTGGAATGCAAACCATGAAAAAATGCGTAAAGGGATTACTTTAACTGTTGATGAATTGGTTCAATTGCGAGATGTTTTAAATAGTATTGAAATATAAGACGGTAAAAGAGCGTATTACACTCTAAGTGAATACGCTCTTTTATAATAATAGCGATTAATTATTTTTTTATGGGTTCGGCACAATTTGAAGAACCTAAACTTAAAAGCATTTGAAGTCCATGCTCAAGAGATGGTAGAATAGCTTCAAGATTTTCTTTAACGGCTTTTGGACTGCCAGGAAGATTAATAATTAATGTGTTTTTTCGTATTCCAGCAGCACTACGACTTAGCATTGCTTTTGGTGTAATTTGAAGGCTGTAATAGCGCATGGCTTCAGGAATACCAGGAGCTAATCGATCACATACTGCAATGGTTGCTTCTGGCGTCCAATCTCTTTGGGAAAATCCAGTTCCACCGGTAGTGAGTATGAGATTTATTTGATCAGAATCTGCCCAATCGATAAGTGCTTTTTTAATGAGGTTAACATCGTCAGGAAGTATAATTGTTTTTGAAATTTCAAAAATAGCCATTGATTCAAGCATTTCTTTGATGAGAGGACCACTTTTGTCTTCTCTTAAACCTTGAGAGCCGAGGTCACTGAGGGTAATAATACCAGTTGTATACATTTTTTCTCCTTAAATAGTCATAGTATAAAATTCGTTTAATAATAAATCAATATAAAGTAGTTTGTTTCTCAGAATATTAGGTTTCTGGGTAATGACTTTAATGCATTCAGAAACTTGAATAGATCCAGCTAAGCTTGGTGTGAAAGAAGGGTTACTAGATTGGTTTGAATCATTAGCATGTTCTTTTGAATAAATGCGAGATAGCGTATTGTCCCCAGGAAAAATGGTTGTAATTTGTGCGGACCATCCTTCAATTGCCCCATGAATTAATGGAATTTTTTTTTGCTGACATAAGTTTTGAAGAATCAAGCGAGAGGATACACTATCAAGAGCATCCATGACAATATCAGAATCACCAATAAGTGAGAGACCATTATCTTGATTTAAAAAATCAAAATAAGAAGTGACGTTGACATTATGGTTAATAAGATTTACGCGTTTTTCAGCAATGATTGATTTGGGTAATCCTATATTTTCTTCAGAAGATAGAATTTGACGATTTAAATTTGATTCTTCAAAAACATCGCCATCAATAAGAATCAGGGAACCAATTCCGATACGTGCAAGCATTTCAATGATATAGCCACCTAACCCTCCACAACCAACAACACACACTGTTGAATTCTGAATGATGTTGAAATCACTCGCTGTAAAAGTTGGAAAATTGCGTTCATAGCGTGACATAAGATTTAACTCCTTTTTGTTTAGTATATCAATTATTAATGAATAATTAAAGGAAGTAATTTATATTGTTTTTTTAATAAAAATCGTTAGAATAAAAGGATAAGATAAAGTGAGGATATAAATGAAAAAGCAATATAAGATTGTGGGTATCGTTTGTGTAATAATGATTCTATTATTAAGTGGATCAGTATTTGGAAAAGAAAGTTTAGAATTTTCTTTGCAGAATACAAATAGTGTTCAAAAAGAAAGCAGTAATTACTATTTAGAAGCCGATATTCAAGGACAAACGGATGAAAAGAATAAACAGGAAATTCGATCACCCAGTGAATATATAACGGACCCAGTTGAAGAAAAAGCAGAATCAAGTTTTATTATAAAGTTGGGAACGTTTTTACTTATTTCAACGGTCCTAATTTTTTTATTGCAATGGCATAGAAAAAAGAAAAACTGATAATGGAGGAAAAATTGGAATTATTACAAGTTAAAACACTCGATGAAATGAAGGCTATTATTCATCATAATTTTTCAAAAATGAGATTAAAAGAAGATACGATTGCAATTGATCACGGATTAAAACGTATTTTAAGTCAAAACATTATCTCATCCATGAATGTTCCACATTTCAATCGTTCAGTTGTGGATGGTTTTGCGGTAAAATTGTCAGATATACAAGGCGCGTCACAATCAATTCCTGGGTTTCTTAAAATTGTTGGTGAAGTAATAATGGGAAAAGAAACGCAATTAGAATTGAAACAGGGAGAAACAGTTTATGTTCCAACAGGTGGTATGGTACCAGAAGGAACAGAAGCAATGATTATGGTCGAATATACGGAAAAATTCGGCGAAGAGGATATTGCAATTTATGTTAACGCAGGTGTTAATGAGAATATGATGTTAATTGGAGATGATATTAAAAAAGGTGAAAGTATCTTTAATCGGGGGCATAAATTAAGAGCCCAAGATATTGGTGTTTTATCAGCTTTAGGTTATCTTGAAGTAAAAGTTTATTCTTTCCCTAAAATAAGTATTATTTCAACGGGAGATGAAATAATAAAACCTGGTGAAATTCCTAAACTGGGAGAAATTATTGATATTAATACAACTGCTCTTTTGGGTGTTACTGAAAATTTTGGAGGTCGGGTTGTTTCTAAAACATATGTAAAAGATGATGAAAAAGCGATTCGATATGCCATAAAAAAAGAACTGAAAATAAGTGATATTGTGGTGGTATCAGGCGGTAGTTCAATGGGTGAAAAAGACTATACGGTTAAAGTTCTTGAGTCACTTGGAAAAGTTTTACTCCATGGATTAGCAATTAAACCAGGAAAGCCAACAATCTTGGGATTGGTTGATCATAAACCTGTGATTGGCCTTCCCGGACAACCCGTATCAGCAATTATGGTTTATATGGTGATTCTCAAAGAATTTATGAGTGTTTTTTATGGAAAGGATCATTTTAAATATCGGACAATTCAAGGAAAATTATTAGAGAATATCCATGCAGCACCAGGACGACGAACATTTCAAACAGTGAAAATTCTGGAAAATAATGGGTTAATTACTGTTAAACCGACCTATGGAAAATCGGGAATGATTACTCTGCTATCCTATTCTGATGGCTACATCGAGATCTCAGAAAATGACGAAGGAAAAAACGAAGGGGACCGTGTACAAGTCGTATTATTTTAGAACATAAATGACAAAACATGGAAAGGGAGCAATAATGAATACAGAAAATATTGGAAAAAAGGACCAGCGTAATTTGTATTTAAAAAATAAGGATTTAGAGAATGCGTTAGAAATATATCAAAAGCGCTTATTAAATGAAAACAGTGCAAAAGAAACAATGAAATTAGCAGTTATAAATGCACAGGATTGGGTTTCAGACGAGCCAGTATTTGCAAAAATATCGTCGCCATATTATAATGCATCTGCAATGGATGGAATTTGCATCGATGCAATGATTGCAATAGGAGTAGATGAGCGTCATCCAAAAGAACTATTAAAAGGAACGGATTTTAAATTTGTTGATACTGGGGATGTTATTTCTGAACCTTATAATGCGGTGATTATGATTGAAGATGTCATTATAATTAATGAGACTACTATACAAATTAAAAATCCAGTGGCTTTATGGCAACATGTCCGTCCAATTGGCGAAGATATCGTTGCTGGTGAGCTTATTATTCCAGCATATCATCGTGTTCGATCAATTGATATTGGTGCATTATTAGCAGGAGGTATTTCAGAGATTACTGTTTTTAAAAAACCTAAAATCGGAATTATTCCAACAGGAACGGAATTAATTGAAGTCGAGGATTGTATTTCAGAAGGAAAAATTATTGATTCTAATACTCATATGTTTTGCGGATTAGTAAAAGAATATGGTGGTATTCCGAAACGTTATTCTCCGACAAAGGATGATTATGAGCTATTAAAAGAAGCGATACAAAAAGCTGTTAATGAAAATGATATGGTTTTAATATCGGCAGGTTCATCAGCAGGATCAGAAGATTATTCACGACATCTTATTGAAGAAATGGGAGAAGTGGTGATTCATGGTGTCGCAATAAAACCAGGAAAACCGGTAATATTAGGCGTTGTTTCAGGAAAAGCGGTTATTGGTATTCCAGGGTATCCTGTTTCAGCTTATTTTGTATTTGAAAGTTTTGTAAAACCTTTAATTTTCAACTATAATCATCAAATTAATTATGAGGGTAAAAAAATTAAAGTTGTGTTATCAAAACGAATTATGTCGACCTTAAAATATTTAGAATTTGTTCGAATGAAATGCGGACGTGTTAACGATGTTTTTGTAGCGACTCCTTTAGATCGAGGAGCAGGCGTCACAATGTCGTTAGTGAATGCGGATGGTATACTAAAAATACCGAAAAACAGAGAAGGATATGAAGCAGGCGAAGAGGTCGAAATCGAATTATTGCGTCCACAAGAAGAGATTGAAAATACCTTGGTTTCAATTGGTAGTCATGATGTGATGATGGATATAGTGGCAAATATTATTCATAAAAATCGTGAGATGGTAAATTTGTCATCAGCTCATGTTGGAAGTCTTGGCGGGATTATGGCAATAAAAAAATCAGAGTGCCATATTGCACCGATTCATTTGTTAGATGAAAAAACAGGGGAATATAATATAGCAACTATAAAAAAATATCTTAAAAATGATGACGTAGTATTGATTAAAGGGATAAAGCGCACTCAAGGTTTTATTGTTCCCAAAGGGAATCCTAAAAATATTAAGGGAATCAACGATCTATTAAGAGCAGATATTAGTTTCGTTAATCGTCAACGCGGGTCAGGTACGCGTGTCTTATTTGATTTTCTATTGAAAAAAAATAAGATTGAATCTAAAGAAATTATTGGTTATTCTCGGGAAGTGAATACACATATGATGGTAGCTTCTGCAATAAAATCAGGAACATGTGACGTAGGGGTTGGTGTTTTATCGGCAGCGAATATGATGAAACTCGATTTTATTCCAATTGGCGAAGAAGATTATGATTTTGTTGTGAGAAAAGAAAATTTAGTAGATTTAAAAATAAAAACATTTATAAAAATACTACAGTCGCAAGAATTTATGGATACATTGATTCAATTAGGTGGCTATGGTTTTGAAAATTCAGGAAAAATTATTGATCAAACGAGTAATTAATATCAGAAAGAAGGCAAGCAATGACTGATCATTATGGACGAGAAATAAATTATATGCGTATCTCAATTACGGATCTTTGTAATTTAAGATGTGTTTATTGTATGCCGGAAACAGGAATAGAAAAACAGGAGCATCATAAAATTCTTTCCTTTGAAGAAATTGTTGCACTTGTTAAAGCGGGTGTTGCTTTAGGAATTGATAGAATTCGATTAACTGGAGGAGAACCGCTTGTCCGACATGGGATTGTTGATTTAGTAAAAGAAATTGCTAAAATTCCTGGAATCAATGATTTATCGTTAACAACCAATGGTATATTATTACCAAAATATGCAAAAGATTTAAAAGATGCAGGATTATCTCGCGTTAATATTTCTTTGGATACATTTGATCCAAAAAAATATCATGACATTACGCGTTGGGGAAAGATTGAAAATGTTTTGGCAGGAATCAAAGCTGCCCAAGATGCAGGACTCGAACCAATAAAAATTAATGTGGTTTTAATTAATGGCTTTAATGATAATGAAATTGAAACATTTGCTAATTATACAAAAGAACATAAAGTAGATATACGATTTATTGAGTTGATGCCTTTAGGAGAATCGATTGGGTATGCAGAAAATCAATATATATCAAATAATGAAGTATTAAAACGTATTCCAGCTCTTGTTCCTGTTACTGAAACGGTAAAGTCTGGGCCTGCTGAGTATTATAAAATACCGGGTGCAAAAGGAAGAGTGGGATTGATTAATCCTATCAGCAACCATTTTTGTTCAGCATGCAATCGCATTCGGGTCACTGCAGATGGAAAAATAAAACCCTGTTTACATTCGGATTATGAAATTGATATTCATAAGTTGATAAACGAAGGAAAAACCTATGAAGAGATTATTTCTAAAGCAATCAATGAGAAACCAGAACGGCATCATATCATGGAACACGAGAATCAACATCGGCGAAATATGAATCAAATAGGAGGATGAGCATGAATAATGAAAATTTAGAGTTTACGCATTTTAATGAAGCTGGTCGTAGCAAAATGGTTGATGTATCGGATAAAAAAACAACAGAACGTATTGCAATTGCAAAAGGTTCAATTACGATGAAACCTGAAACCTTGGGAAAAATTATAGATGGTCAGATGAAAAAAGGGGATGTATTAGGCGTTGCTCAAGTTGCTGGGATTATGGGTGTCAAACAAACCCCGTCATTAATTCCCATGTGTCATAATATATTTATTTCAGGAAGTGATATTGATTTTGAAATTGATAAAATCAATAATAAAATTATAATCATTGCAACAGTGAAAAACACAGGACAAACAGGGGTTGAGATGGAAGCGCTCACAGCTGTTTCAGTTGCAGGACTAACAATATATGATATGTGTAAAGCAATTGATAAAGGAATGATTATTGGAGAAATTCGTTTAATAAAGAAGTCCGGAGGAAATTCAGGAACCTTTATTAGAGAGGGTGAATAAGTGTAGTTAGAAAATATTTGAAAAATAAGTAATGCGTTTGATTGGAATTTACTGAACAAAAAAACGAAAAATAAAATAGAACTTTTTTATAATCTAAGATTGAATAAATTAAGATCTTAGATTATTTTTTTAATAAAAATACAATGAAAACGTTTCAAGATAGATATTCTGAAATAATTCAGATATTAGTAAAAAATAGTAAGCTTATTACTTGCAAAGTTTCAAGAAAGTGTTACAATAGTAACTATTATTGTCGCACAAGTGTCTCTTATAGGAGGACAATTTATGAACGAATTTATTAATAGCGTCGTTAGTGTCGCTTGGAGTATTATGCCAATTTTGTTAATCTTGTTTTTAATGTCTGGAATAATGTTTGTCTTCTATTTTAAAACAAAAATAGAAGAATTAACGTATTATCTTAAGAGCATTACAGCCTCGTTAGAAAGGCTATCCAATCGACGAAACGATACGTAATAAAGATTATAATGGAGGAATTATATGTTTTTTGAAGAAGTAAAAGAAGTTGATCCAGAAATTTATGATTTAATGGAAAAAGAATGGCGTCGTCAACAGAATCATTTAGAGCTTATTGCATCTGAAAATTTTGTATCAGAGGCAGTTTTAAGTACAATGGGAAGCCATTTAACAAATAAATATGCTGAGGGCACGCCAGGTCATCGCTTTTATGGGGGCTGTGTTCATGTGGATCAAATTGAGCAAATAACAATTGATCGTGCAAAAGCTTTATTCGGAGCTGAACATGCAAATGTTCAACCCCATTCAGGAGCTCAAGCTAATACAGCAGTATATATGGGGATTTTAGAACCAGGAGATACTGTATTAGGAATGCGCTTAGACCAGGGGGGACATTTAACCCATGGAAGTCCAGCAAACTTATCGGGAAAGTATTATAATTTTATTTCTTATGGTGTTAATAAAGAAACTGAAATGTTAGATTATGATGAAATTGAACAATTAATTAATGAACATCATCCTAAATTGGTTGTTGTTGGCGCAAGTGCTTATCCAAGGGCAATTGATTTCGAACGCATATCAAAGATGACAAAAGCAGCTGGGTGTTTATTAATGGTTGATATGGCGCATATCGCAGGTCTTGTTGCAGCGGGTCAACATCAAAATCCTGTACCCTATGCCGATTTTGTAACAACAACAACCCATAAAACCTTACGAGGACCACGTGGAGGGATTATTCTTTGCAAAAAAGAATATGCTAAAAAGATTGATAAAGGTGTTTTTCCAGGTACCCAAGGTGGACCACTAGAACATATGATTGCGGCAAAAGCTGTTGCATTTAAAGAGGCTGCAACGCCTGAATTCAAAGCGTATCAAGAACAGGTGGTTAAAAATGCAAAGGCATTATGTATTGCGCTTGAGAATAAAGGCTTTAGAATTGTTTCAGGCGGAACAGACAATCATTTATTACTTTTAGATGTGAGTAAGGTTGGATTAACTGGAAAAGAGGCCGATGATACCCTAGGTCAAGTAAACATTACTGCAAATAAAAATGCAATTCCCTATGATAAACAAAGTCCTTTTGTGACCAGTGGTATTCGAATTGGAACACCAGCAATTACAACACGAGGAATGGTTGAAGAGGATATGGAAATTGTAGCAGAAGCGATTGCAGCGGCACTTATTAAAAAAGATCCTGAATTAGCTTTAGAAAAAGTACGCTTTTTAACTGAAAAATATCTGTTATATCCTGGATTAATGGGATAATTTAATATCTTAAAAAACCCAACAAAGTATTTGCTTTGTTGGGTCTTTTTTTGTTTAACAAAAATATTTATAGTATTTATTGGTGACACGTGATCGATCAAAAGATTAAGTCAGAAATCAGCTAAATCATCAAAAAATTGTGTAAATGAAAGGACTGAAAATTATTTTCAGCTCATAAAAACTCCGACTCCAACCAAGAACGTCACAAGGCTGGAGTCGGAGTTTATTAAGTTGTAGGTTATAGTTCCTGTTCTTCCAATTTTTTTAAATTTTTGCTTCGCTTTATCAATAACATAGACGAACCGATACCAAGAATTCCACAAATAATTAATAAGATGAAAATCTGATTGAATCCTACAGCAATATCTCCTGCTGCTTTTGCATTATCCAACCACTTGCCACAAATTGGAGCGTAGATAGCATCCGGAATAAAAGCGATAAATGAAATAATACCTGTAGCAAGCCCCGTCATTCCAATCGGAATCCCCGCTTGATCCATAAGAGACCAGTAGGTGGCTTTCATAATGTTTGCTAAAAATGCGATGACTAAGGTCAAGAAAATGCTTAAAGCGACAATTTTTGCAGAGAATAATAACATAACTAATGCCGCAAACACTGAAACAAAAATAATAAGAAATCCTTTTGCTTTGTAAGTGAATTTATCCAAGACAAATCCACCGAACACCCCAGCCACTAATACAATAATATAGGTTCGTACAATTCCGATAGCACTAGCTGTTGTCGTTGATATCTTCAACACTTGTACCGTATAGGTAGTCATGTAAGCGTTGCCCATAGCCCAAGTGATATAGGCGAACATAATCACAAGGATTGTGGCCCAGACGCCCTTGTTTTTTAATACATCCATAACGCTGTATTGAGTACCACCAATTGCTTGGTGTTGTTCGTTTTTGATTTCTGTTTTGGGAAGATAGATTAAGGCAAGAACAAAAAACAGTACACATACGCCTGCTCCAAAAAAGAAAAGTACCTGCATGCCAGTAGCGTCGGTAGCTGCTAAGCCTATGATTGCAAGAAACGCGAACCCCATAATAGTTTGAATGACACCCCGCAATGCTTCACTATAGCCAAACATTTTGCTTTGGTTATCTTTGTTGCCCAAATTTCGGATACCTTTTAGGTAAGCAGACCACAAGGTAGCAATGCCGAAGAATCCATAAAGTACGTGAATAATGAGCAGTACAACAAAATTAGTGGTTATTGCAAAAGTGAAAGTTAACACAGCCAAAGCTGCCAAAGTAATGCATATTAGCGTGCGCATTGAGAAGCGGTCGGCTATCCATCCACCAATAGGATAGCAAAGAGTATAGGTTATACTCAAAGCGGAAGCAAGAATCCCTATTTCTGTATTTGTAAGTTGATATGCTGCCGCAAATTGATCGTAAAATGTAAAGCGTAAAAATGGCAACTGGTACGCGAGAGCAACGGTTGCACTTAAAATCAAAAACACCATCGAATTTTTAAATCCAAATTTTTTCATTTTATCCTCCTAGACATAACTGCGAAATACATGTCTATTGCAAAATAGTATAACACGATTGATGTAAACGGTCAACATTTATTTCTGTTTATTATTAGTGTAGAAAAAAGTCTAGAAATTAAGGTGTACATCTCTATAGAAGCTAAATTATAGTAGTGAAACAACAAATAAAGAAAATAAAAAAACGCTTGACAAACATTTTTGCAATGTGATATATTGTTCTTGCGAAATACATGTATTAATTAACGACTTGGAGGTTTTTAAAATGTATATTAACAGACGATTTTATCAAAATTATGTATCGACACGGGATGTGGAATTATTGCATGAGTATTCATTAAGAGTACTAAAAGAAGTTGGTGTTTCATTTGCAAGTGAAGAAGCACTAAAGATTTTCAAAGAACATGGTGCAACTGTTGAAGGAAATATTGTAAAAATTAGTGAAGAATTATTAAATAAAGCTCTTGCAACTGCACCTAGACAATTTACGGTAACGACAAGCTCAGGAGAAACACATATTGGTGAACGTTTTAAACCCAAAACAGTAGGGTGTTATGGACCACCAAAATTTTTATTTGAAGATGATACCTACCGTCCAGCAATGCTTCCAGATAATGTTAAGTTTTTAAAATTAATGCATACAAGTGATGTTACAGATTTTGTGAATAATGCGGCATATGATACCCAAGATTTAGATAAAACAAAAGATAATTTTTATTTGCCACAGGTAGCAATGTGTTTAAAGTATTCAGATAAACCAACCTATGGAAATATTGCAAATAGTTTAAATGTTAGGAATCAAAATTTAAAAGAAGCTACAAAAGAAATCGTCAATATATATCGGGAATTTTATGATATTTGGGATCGTCCAGTATTATTAACAAATGCTTGTGGATTATCACCTTTAGGTTATTCATATGAAGTGCTTGATAATATTATGGGTTTAGTTGAAGAAGGTCAACCAGTTACATTAATTACCTGTTCAATGACGAATCTTACTGCTCCAGCAGCATTATTAGGATCAGTTATTCAAAATAATGCAACAATTCTTGCGGGAATCGTATTAACACAATTAATTAAGCCAGGGGTTGGTGTAATTTATGGTACTGTTTCAAGTCCTACAGATATGCGTGTAACAGCTTTAGAAATTGGGGCGCCAGAATCTCAATTGATTCAAATGTCATCTTTAGCTTTAGGACGATATTATGGATTACCAGTAAGAACTGGTGTTGCAGGATCAGATTCCTTGAAGCCAGATTTCCAAGCTGGTGTTGAATCAATGACAACATTAATGACAACATACTTAGGGAAATCAGATTTTGTTTTGAATCATGCAGGAATTCTTCAATCATATGCTGTTGGAAGTTACGAAAAATTTGTGCTTGATGAAGAAGTTAATCGCATATTAATGCGATTAAATAAGGGAATTGATATTTCAGATATGAAAGCTAGTAAAGTTTTTGAAGAAATTAAAAAAGCGGGTCCAATGGGAAATTATTTAACCGGTAGAACGCCTAAAGAATATCGAAATGAACATCATTTGTCAAAAATCTTTAATAAAACGGCGGGAGATCCAACACCATTGTTTGAAGAAATCGGAGATATTAGACAGCGTGCTTCAAAACAAATTGAAGAGCGAGTGGAAAATTATAAGGCACCAGATTTAACAAAAAAACAACAGGAAATTCTTAATCGTTACTTACCTGAGACTGAAAAGTTCTAAAATAATAACTATTAAGTGGTTTAATGATAGTTTCGCTTTGCCGATTATGCAAAGCGAAACTATAAAAACCCTGGCATTTCGGATTTTAAAACTAAATTGTCTTCACTTGCTATTTAAATCGGAAGTGAAGAATTTAGGGGAAAGGAAAAAATGGTTTTTTATATTTCGATTGTTCTTCTATTTCTTTTTTTAGGTTTCGGTTTTTTATTTCCTGATTCTTTATTATCTATAACAGATACGATGTTTGGATTTATTACCAATAATTTTGGATGGGTGTATCTCGTTATTGTATTGGGAGTTTTAATTTTCACTCTCTGTTTAGCCTTTAGTAAATATGGAAAAATTCGATTAGGGGATGATGATGACCGTCCAGAATATTCGAATTTTTCATGGTTTGCAATGCTATTTAGTGCAGGAATGGGAATTGGATTAGTGTTTTGGGGAGTAGCGGAACCTGTTTTTCATTATGCACAACCACCAATAGGAATTGAACCAGAGTCCAGTGAAGCAGCATTAATGGCATTTCGATATGTGTTTTTACATTGGGGACTTCATCCTTGGGGAATCTATGCAATTGTGGGATTAGCCCTTGCCTATGTTACTTTTCGAAAGAAAAAGCCATGTTTAATCAGTTCGACTTTATATCCTCTTTTAGGGGATAAAGTAAAAGGTCCAATTGGTAAGACAGTGGATATTTTCACCTTGATTTTAACCGTAATTGGAGTTTCAACCTCATTAGGAATGGGTGCATTACAAATTAATGGCGGATTAGCAACTTTATTTAATGTACCTAACACGATCAATGCACAGATTGTGATTATTGTAATTATTACAATATTTTTTTTACTGTCAGCAACGACAGGCTTAAACAAAGGAATAAAAATCCTCAGCAGTACCAATATGGTTATTGCACTGATTCTCTTATTATTTGTGTTTTTCTTTGGGCCAACCACGTTTATTATTAATACTTTTTTTGTAAGTCTTGGAGGGTATCTTCAAAATATACTAACCATGAGTTTAGCATTGACACCCTTTAAAAATGATCCATGGATTGGGAATTGGACCATATTTTATTGGGCATGGTGGATGTCATGGGGCCCATTTGTGGGAACGTTTATTGCGCGAATTTCAAAAGGAAGAACCATTAAAGAATTTGTATTAGGGGTGATTTTATTACCAACTATATTTTGTTGCTTTTGGTTTACCGTTTTTGGAGGAACAGCACTACACTTAGAAATTTTTCAAGGAAAAAATATTGTAGAAGCAATTACAACAGATGTAACGACAGGTTTGTTTATTACCTTGTTACAACTGCCACTTGGTAAGATAATAGCCTTTATTGCGATTTTATTAATTACGACATTCTTTGTAACATCAGCCGATTCAGCAACCTTTGTTATTGCGATGTTTTCACGAAATGGGGAGTTAAATCCTGATAATAAAATAAAAATGATTTGGGGAATAACCTTATCCTTAATGGCAATTGTATTATTGTTCAGTGGAGGATTAGTTGCAATTCGAAATGTTGCGATCATTATGGGATTACCATTTGCGATCATTATGGTATTGATGTGTATTGCAGTATTTAAAGCGTTCAAGGAAGAGGAAATTAAATAATAAATAGTAATATAGTATATAATTAAAAATTTTATGCTAAAAAGATTAGTTATAAGATCAATGATATGAAGCTGAATTTTTAGATTTATGATAATTAGTTTAAGATAAAAAAAATCAATTAATAATTATATTAATGAAAAGAGGGCAAAATATATGAACAGAAAAAAGAAATGGATTAACTGGAAATCAATTAATATACGATTATTAATTATTCCATTAGCCTGTGTTTTAGCTGGTGTGCTTATTATTGGCGGGATTTCATCTTTCTTAACGCGTCAAAGTTTAATGACTGAGATGGAAGAAAACGGATTTTCGACATCCCAACGTTTTGTGGATCGTCTTGAAGATAATGCGGATGCTTTAAATACAGTCAATGATATGTTAGAAACACAAATCCGAAGCATTGCAAAGATAGTTATTGGCAATCGTGACGTGATTACCAATGAGTATCTTACAGCATTGGCTAATCAATCGGGAATTACGCAAATATATTTATATAATTCTTCTGGCGAAATTATTAATGCAGTTCATGGAGAGTATGTGGGTTGGAAACCTTCTGAAGGTGATCCAGTCGATACTTTTATAAAAAGTGGAGATGCTGAATTTATGGAAGAAATCCGAAAAAGTATGGAAACGGATGAATGTTTTAAATATGGTTATGTTAAAACTAATACTGGTGAATTTGTTCAAGCCGGAGTCACAGCTGATCGGGCGATCGAACTTACTGAAAAATTTGGATATCAATCTTTAATCAATGAAATATCGTCCGATGAAAATATTGTCTATATGAGTTTTATTGATGATCGATTAGAAACAATTGCAGCCAGTAATGAAGACGATCTGGGTATAACATATAACGATAATAAAGCCATTAAAGCATCTGTTACCCAAGGAGAATCTAGTGCGTCTGAATACTATTATGATGCTGAAGGAGTTAATGTCTATGAAATAGTATATCCTGTGACAATTAATGACGCCTTAGTTGGTGCGTTAAAAATTGGCTATTCCATGGATGCTGTGAATGCTGCCATTACTAAAAATATTTTGTTAGTTTGCCTCGCAGGCTTAATTATCTTTTTAATTCTTGGTTTTATTTTATATAAAATTTCAAAATCCATTACAAAACCAGTGATTAAAATCAATCACATGATTAAAGAAATGAGTATGGGCCATTTAAATAATCGCTTAAATATTGATACACAGGATGAAATTGGTGAAATGGCTGGTGCAATGGATACCTTTGCCGATGATCTTCAAAATGTGGTGGTTAAAACCATGCACGATATTTCAAATGGGGATTTATCGGCAACGATTAAGCCAAAGGATGAGCACGATGAGATTATGCCAGCTTTAAAATTAACCATTGATACATTAAAAGCGTTGATTAGCGAATCTGCGATGCTTTCAACCGCAGCTGTTAAAGGTCAACTTCAAACCCGTGGGAATGTCCAGGCGTTTAATGGTGGGTTTAAAGAAATTTTAGATGGTGTTAATGCTACTTTCGATGCTGTTGTAAAATCTTTAACCATGGCACGTACCTATGTTGAACGGATTGGAAAAGGAGATATTCCACCATTAATTACCGATACCTATCTTGGCGAGTATCAGGAACTTAAAGAAAGTATTAATTCTTGTATTAATGGATTAGGTGGATTAAAAGAAGGAAATCATATTTTATCTTTAATGAGTAAAAATGATTATTCACAACAAATTCAAGGTAACTATTTAGGAATTTATGGTGAGATTGCTGCTTCAATTAATATGGTTCAATCGGAACTCATTACAATTGTGACGATTGCCAATAATATTTCTAATGGTGAACTGTATGACTTAGAGACATTAAAACAACAAGGACAACAAAGTGATCAGGATGTTTTAATCCCAAGTCTTATTAACATGATTGAAAATATCAACATGCTTGTGATCGAAACACAAAACACCGCAACCATGGCTGTTAATGGGGATCTAAATCATCGTGGCGATTTTGAAAAATTCCCAGGAGAATTTAAAAAGGTAATTCTTGGTTTCAATCAAACACTGGATGCCGTGATTGCCCCAATTCAAGAAGCCTCATTGACCTTACAAGCCTTAGTCGCTGGGGATTTAAATGCGACCATGCAAGGAACGTATCAAGGGGATCATGCTCAAATTAAAAATGATATCAATCAAATTATTGCCTTCTTAAAATCCTATGTTACAGAAACAGAGAAAATGGCTCAAATTGCTGTTAATGGTGATTTAAACCATCGTGGGGATGTTAGTAAATTCCCAGGGGATTTTGCAGCGATTATTATTGGGTTTAATCAAACCTTAGATGCCGTGATTGCGCCAATTCAAGAAGCATCCGCGATCTTAAATGAGTTATCTCAAGGAAATCTTAATACTGAAATGCAAGGATTATATCATGGCGATCATGCTAAAATAAAGAAAGATTTAAATCAAACGATTGAATTTTTGCGTGCTTATGTTTATGAGATTTCAGAAACACTCGAAGGTATTGGTCAAGGAAATCTTAATCAAGAAATTACAACAACCTACCTTGGAAATTTCCAAGCAATAAAAATCGCATTAAACAATATTACGACCAATTTAAGTCAAACGATAACTGAAATTGATGAAGCATCCGGACAAGTTGAAGCCGGTGCGCGTCAAATATCCGATGGAGGACAAGCGTTATCCCAAGGAACAACGGAACAAGCCAGTACGATTCAACAGTTAACAGCTTCTATTGAAGAAATTGCTAACGAAACCAAACGCAGCGCTTTAAATGCCAATGATGCGAATGATTTGTCTCTAAAGGTTCGAAAAAATGCCGAAATTGGCAATGAACAAATGGGAAAAATGGTCGATGCGATGTCTGAAATTAACGAATCATCCACTAATATTTCAAAAATCATTAAAGTGATTGATGATATTGCCTTTCAAACCAATATTCTAGCTTTAAATGCTGCGGTTGAAGCGGCTCGGGCAGGTCAACATGGCAAAGGATTTGCTGTTGTTGCTGAAGAAGTCCGAACCCTTGCAGCGCGTAGTGCCGATGCGGCTAAAGAAACGACCGGACTAATTGAAGGGTCGATTGAAAAGGTTAAAATTGGAACAAATATTGCCGATGATACCGCTGAAAGCCTAAAACAAATTTTAAATGAAATTGAAAAAGTAACACAATTAGTTGGGATTATTACCCAGGCTTCGAATGATCAAGCCTCAGAAATTTCTCAAGTCACACAAGGAATTGAACAAGTGTCTCAAGTTGTTCAAACCAATTCAGCAACTGCTGAAGAAAGTGCCGCTGCCAGTGAAGAACTTTCTGGTCAAGCTGAGATGTTAAATCAAATGGTCCAAGCATTTATATTAAAAAATGCGACCGTATCACAAAAGTCAATTCACCAAAATAAAGAAGTGAGCACTAAATCAATACCGCCTGAATCACACATTGTTTTAGACGATGATGAAATGGATAAATAGTAAGATGCTTTAAAAATAGTACGATCATAAGAAACTAAACCATAGTTTAATGCTATGGTTTAGTTTCATTTTATTCGTCTATTCAACAAAATTAGGGATGATTTGAATTATTTAAAATTGAATGATTGGTTGGGGTGTCAAAAGTAATTTTGATA
>LGOV01040257.1_pt2 | contig 19315 bp, 24 predicted proteins | sample 469881 | NCBI WGS metagenome assembly LGOV01 (sample SAMN03857199, study PRJNA290197) | marine sediment metagenome | biome: marine cold seep biome; feature: cold seep; material: marine sediment; isolation source: sample #5579, elevator 3A push core 41 containing 12 cm of sediment... ...
TCAAATCAGGCTAGACAATCTGTATATGATGCGAATGACGATGTGATAAAGGGAATACAACATCTAAGTACAATGGACTCAAAAGTATCTTTTATATGTGCTACAAGAGATTCAGCAATGTGGGATTTAAATGGAGTAGGGTTAAATTCACTTGGAAAAAAGTATAGATATAGAGTTCCACCTTTACATTTTCAATGTAGAAGTGTTCTAGTTCCAGTTTTAAAATCTTGGGAAGAGTTAGGTCTTGGAGATATTGAAGAAATTAGTGAGGGTACAAGGTCTAGCATAAATGGTCAAATATCAAGTAGTATTTCATTTTCAAAATGGTTTGAGTCAAAGCCAAAAACATTTCAAGAAAAATACTTAGGAATAAGTAGATATAAAATGTATAAAGATAAAAAAATAACTTTTAGTGACCTTGTAAATCAGAGTGGAAGTGAACTATCTGTTCAAATGCTTAAAGAGAAATATGGATAAATGATGTTATAATACACTCCTAGTTTGAGGGATTAATTACCCCTCGCTTCATTAAAACTAGAAATTGAACTAGGAACTACAGATGGAAAATTCTCCAAAGATTATAAAAAACTGTTTAGTTTGTAATGATAAATTTGAAACAAAGAGTGGAAGAGCATTATATTGTTCAAAAAAATGTCAATATAAAAACAAATATAAAAAGAAGTCTGAAAATTCCCCATTAAAAATATGCGAGTATTGTAGTATTGAATATAAATCAAAGCATATTAATCAAAAGTTTTGTGGCAAAGATTGTCAAACAAAAGCATCAAAAAAAATAAAGTCTCAGCCATGTGCAAATTGTAACAAAGATGTAACCAGAACCAAGAGTAAAAATAGGGATGGAACTGAAAGTAAAAATGTTTTTTGTGATAGAAAATGTTATTTAGAACATCACTCAAAAGGATTAAAAAAAGATGGGAGTAAGATAGAGTATCTTACAAAAAAATGTGATATTTGTGGCAAAGATGTTACTAGAGAATCACATAAGTTTAAATATAAAAAAATATATTGTTCTGATGAATGTAGAAGTAATAGAGATAAAGTATTAATTTGTGCAGTTTGTAAAACTTTGTTTTGTGCGTTTCAATATAGAAAATCTAACAATAAAAAAGGGTTTACTATTGTTAGACCTTTTAGAAAAGTATGTTCGCAAAAATGCCATCACGAATTTTATAGGACAGATGAATCACGAAAAGAAAAAATATCTAAAGCATTTAGTGGTACTAATCATCCAAACTATGTAAACGGAGCAAGTTACAATGGTAGAATAAGAAAAACAGATATTAAAGAGAATTTTGGTGCAAGAGACAAAAAAGAAGTATTTAAAAAATTTAACAATAAGTGCTTTAACTGTAATGGAACTGATAATTTAACAATAGACCACAATGTACCATTCAGTAGAGGGGGAAGATTAACTTTATCTAATACTGTTCTATTGTGTAGAAGTTGTAACTCTTCTAAAAATGCAAAATTACCAACAGACTTTTACTCAGATAAAAAAATTAAAGAACTCAAAAAATTAGGGGTTGATAGTAATAGTTTGTTTAATTACTAACCAACCCCCTGCCTATTTTTTATACAACACACCATAAATAATACTGATTAATATTTATACAAGATTATGATATAATTACAACAATTAAACATCAGAGAGTTGTTTAAAATATAATCCAGCGAGGATGGCATATGACATTAGATGAAGCATTAGCAAAGATTGACGAACAATCGACAGAGATTGACGAACTAACTAAAGGGAATGACGCATTAAGTAAGAATAACAAAAAGCTTACAAATGAGGTTAGAGATTTTAGAAGTGAAGATAGAAAGTCTGATAGTTCAGTAGAGAAACTATTTCAAGCTGAGGATAAAATCACAGCACTAGAAGCCGATAAGGTTAAGCTAGAGAGAGATTTAAAACTTAGTGGTAAAGATGTAGAGAGATTTACTGGATTAAATAAAGAGCTTAATGGTAGTTTAGAGTCATTAATAATTGACGGAGGGTTAAGTGATAATCTTTCAAAGTTGGGTGTTATGCCTCAGTTTATGGATGCCACAAAAGCACTCCTTAGAGGACAAGTATCAATAACTGATAACAAAGCAGTTGTTGGTGACAAGCCTTTATCTGAATTTCTAACAGAGTGGGGTGGTGCAGATGGAAAATCGTTCATAGTTGCCCCTAACAACTCAGGTTCGGGTTCTGGTGGTGGAAACAACAATAGTGGTGGTCAAGATGATACACCTAAAGACACAAAGCAAATCTTCACGGATTTAGGCTTTAATTAATAAGGAATAAATAATGGCAGTAACAGATTTATTTAGAGAGTTAGCTATTGCGAACTCAGGTAAACAGCCGGGAATGGTTGATACACTTTTAGAGGAAGCTCCGATATTAGCAATGATGCCGATGCAACCATCTACTCACGGATTTAGTAATGTATTTGAAAAACTAAGTGATGTAACTGGTGCTGGTATGATTGATATTGATGATGAACTTCCAGAAATCGCTACAACTAGCGAACTATTACAAACAGATTTATCTATCCTTGGTGGTACGATGTTTGTTGGTGAAGATAAAGCTAAAAAATTAGGTGGAGCAGCTAGTTATTTCTCAAACAAAATGCCTACTATTCTTAGTAAAACGGGTGAAGATGTAGAAAAAGCAATTCTTTATAATAACATTCGTGCTTTTGCTATTGATAATGACAATGTAGAAGATGCTGGTGGTACGGGTGCCGTGAATTATTCTATTATTGCAGTAACTTGGAAGCGTGGAGAAATCACTGGTTTATATGATCCAGAGTCATACGGTAACGGTAAAGTTTTTGACATTCAAGCAATCAATGGTGGTGCTTTATACGAGAAAACAATAGGAAGTAAAACTATCCTTGGTTATGGTACTCGTATCAAATCAACTCTTGGTATTCAGCTTAACAATCACAAATTAGTAAGTGGTATCGTAAATATTGATTTAGATGATGATACTCCAAAGCCTCCAACTGAAAGAGCGATGGATAAACTTTTACTTGATTGTAGAGGGAATAACTCAACGGTTATTTATATGCACCCTAGAGTTTTAACAGAACTTTATAACTATAAATCAAGTCGTTTACAAATGAGTGTAGGTGATAGAAATGTTGATAGAGTAATTGGTTACTGGAATGGTACTCCGATTGTTACATCTTACAATTTCTTAAATGCTCTTGAAGCAAAAGTAACAGTAGCTTAATCGCTACTGCAAATAATTAAGGAGTCATTATGGCTATTAATAAATTTTCAGAAGAGATAAAATCAGCCCAAGACTGGTTATATGATGGTGTAACTGTTCCAGCTAACACTTCAACAGATAGTACAGCAAAACAAGTTGGTGGTGCTCAAGGTGCTTTAGAATTAGTTTTTATCGCTAAAACAGACATCGTGATTACTGATACTAAAGTAGTATCTTTAAAATTGCAAGGTGCTACAACTATTGACGGTTCTTATACTGATTTAGTTAATCTTTATTCTGTAACTGCAAGTGGAGAAACAACTGTAACAGCTGGTACTGAATTAGCTAGATATATTGTTAAACCATCAGACCCCATGTTTCAAAAAGCAGTAATCACAACTGATGACACTTTAGTGGTTGGTGCAGTGGACGGTTATATTCGTCAAATCCACCGTTAGGACTAAAACATGAGTCAATTTTTATGTCTGAAATGCAATCGCTTCCATGAGACCAAGCAAGGCATGAAAAATTGCCCTCATGTTGATGTAGTTAAAAAAGAGGTTAAAAAAGTAGTTCCAAAAAAAGCTACTCCAAAAAAACCTAAAGAAACTCTTTTAGAGGATTAATAGATGCTTATTGAAGACGGCTCAGGACTTACAAACTCAGACACTTATGCTGATATTGCGTTCGTAGATACTTATCATACTAAACTTCTCAACACTGCGTGGATTGAATTAACAGATAATGCAGTTAAAGAAGCTTATGTATATAAAGCTATGAATTATATCGAAGCAGTTTATGGTCAAAAATGGGTAGGTACAACACTAAATGATACTCAGGCTTTAACTATGCCTCGTTTATTAGATGGAGAAACTATTTATCCCGTTGCACTTCAAAATGCAGTTTGTGAACTTGCTCTTAAATCAATAAGTGGTGAGCTGTTGATTGATGTTGAACAGAGAGTATTAGAAGAGCAGGTTAGTAGTATTAAAGTTAAATATGCTGAATACTCAGACCAACTAACTCAGTATTCTTTTGTTTATCAATTATTAATGCCTTACTTGGAAAATTCAAGTAGTGTATCTCATAGTGTGGTAAGGGTTTAAAATGAGTGGTGCATTAGATTCTAAAGCAAGAGCGACAACAGAAAAACTATTAAAAAAGTTTGGTAAAGTTGCTCAGTTCAGAGAAGAAATTGCAGGAGTATATGATCCCGATACGGGTTCTACTCCACCACCAACAATAAACTTATATCCTATCACGGTTTATATCGACAAAGCTAGTGACGGTGAAATATCAAGTGGTTTAGTTTTAGCAAGTGATACATTAATACTTGTAAGTGCTAAAGAGTTAGGTATCATACCACAAGCTGGACACGATATAATATTTAGCGATAAGACTTATCAAATTAAGAGTGATTTACCTATCTATTCAGGTGAGTTGGTTGCGTTGCATAGATTAGTTTGTGTGATTAGTTAATGTCAAAAGGTAGCTTCGCTCTTGATTTATCCAAGTTTACTCACTTAACAGAGAATAAACTAGAGAAAGTAGTTAAAAAGACTTTCATTGATTTATCAACAGCGATTATTAAAGATACACCCGTTTTAAGTGGAAGACTTAGAAACTCATGGTTTGTAGCAGTTGAAGGATTTGCATCTGGTGTTAGTGATAGAACTAGCAAAAGCGATGAAGTCATATCAAATATGATAAGCGATACAAATGAGTTTAAATTAGGCAAAATGATTTCAATCACTAATAATATGCCATACGCTGAAAGAATAGAGTATGACGGATGGAGTGCTAAATCACCTAGTGGCATGGTACGACTTAATATTAATCGCTTTCAAAAGTGGGTAGATAAAAATGCAAGGAGTGTTAAATAATGGATAATATCAGAAGTGGTCTTGAAAGTCATTTAGCAACACTTACAAATGTTTTAAAAACCGAATATGAAAGTGTTTCTTTTACTCCTCAAAATGATGTGGCTTATCAATCATGTTATGTTCTAAGAGCAGAAACGGATGATTTAAATATAGCTTATGATGAAAAAAAAAGATTTAATGGGATATTTCAAGTTACTTTGAGATTTCCCACGGGTCAAGGTAGTGGTGGTGCAGAATCAGAAGCACTTAGAATAATCGAGCATTTTAAAAGAAGTACGATTATTAATAAAAACGATATTCAAATAAGAGTACAAAAGTCACCAACTATGAAGAATTTAGGCATCTTAGATGATAGATTGTTAGTGGCTGTAAGTATTGTATATGAAGCTTACAATATCGTTTAAAATAAGGGAGAAATAATGGCAGAATTTCAAACATTAGCAGGAACAGTAGTAGGAATGAGTGAAACACTTCCAGCAACTCATGATGCTGTAGGTTTTGCAGCTTTAACTTTTACGGATATTGGTTTAGTTGAATCAATTCCAGATACGGGTAAAGAGTTTGTATTAGTTACTTTTGATGAACTAGGAACTAGAAAAACATCAAAAGCAAAAGGTGGTTACGATAATGGTGGTGGTGACTTTGTTTACGCACTTAAAAAAGTAGATGGTGGTCAAGTCCTTTTAGAGGCTGCTGCTGAAAGCGATGATAGCTATGCAATGTCTTTTACTTATCAAGATGGTCGTGTTAAATATGTAACAGGTATCATTTTAAGTTCAAGAGAGTCAGGTGGTGGTTCGAGTGATGTGTTAAAACAAACTTCTAAAGTTGAATTTGATACTGATTTTGTTGAAGTAGCTGCTACTTAGTTGATTCTCTCTCTAGCGAGAGGGTTTCAAACAGCATATCATTCCTTGTTGATGGTATGTTGTTTGAAGCCATTAGGCTTAATTTAATGCAAGGGTTAATTATGATTAATTTACTAGAAGAAATTGGTATAGGTAGTGCAAATCAAGGTGAAAAGATGGAAATCTTAAACACTAATGGAAAATCACTAACAGACATTGAAGAGGATAAACCTTTTCTAGTTTTACTTGGTAAAGATTCAGATGAGTTTCGTTCAGTCGAGGGTGAACTTCAATTTAAGTTAGTTTCAGCGAGAATCGAAGATGACGATTACAGAGAGACAGCAAAAGAAACGACAGAGCGTGTGAATACTCTTATGACTTCTTGTGTAGTTGGATGGGGTAATATTTGGAATGAAGATATGTTACTAGACTTCAATCCAGAAAATGCAAGATACCTATTTGATAATAGTCCATCTTTAGTAGACCAAGCAAATGTTTTTATAGGAAAGCGTGAAAACTTCTTAAAAAAGTAACAGATAGCCTCACTTTATATGTGAGGCAACTAGCATATTATAGAACGATACCCGATAATCAAAAAAAATCAAGATACGATTCACAAATAGAACATCACTTCCCACCGTTAAATCACGGTAAATATTTATTAAGTTATTTAGAAGATATGGGATACTCTATAAATGGTGTTATGGGTAGGGCTTCATTAAGTTTTAGTGAGATTAAGTCTTATGCAGATGTGATGTGTTTAAATTTAAAGTCGTGGGAATTTAGAACATTAAAAATATTAAGCGTTGAATATACTAATCAATTAATGGATAAAGATGAATATGCTGATATTCCATTTGGTAGTGCAACAATATCTATTGAGAAATTAGACGAAATGATGGATAGAGTGAAATCGTTTAAAAAGAAAAAATAAGCTAAAAAAGTTTCCCTATATTGTTTGCGAATTCTATAGGGTCTTTAGCACCTTTTTTGAGATTACAAGATGGGCAGCTCCATACTACATTATAGATACTATTAGCTCCACCTTTTGAAAGTGGTATATAGTGGTCTAAGTGTTTTTCAACTAAAACACATTCACAATAATAGCACTTGTTATTTTGCTTAATAAGTAAACTCTCGAGTGACTTTTTATTAATTGTACCATCGTCTGTAGATATTTTTAATGCTTTTCTTTTGTGATGTGATGAAATATCACTCATTTTGCAAGCACCCGTTTTTCTATGTATTTTAGTCTTTATTCTAATTAGTTCTTTATTTTCAAAATAGTATAAGCTTCTCTGAATTGATATGCTTTTCTTGTTTATCTCTCTATATTCTTTATTTTTTTCATATCTTACTTTTTTATTTTTCTGTAGATATTCACGCTCTCTATCTCTTAATAATTGAAGATTGTTTTTCCTAAAATCTCTTTTTTTCTTTAATAAAACATCACCTTGACAATCTCTCTATTTTTTACTTCTTATTGATTCGCATTTTTTACACCAACTTCTATATTTTTGATTATCTTTTCTAAATTCAAAGAATCTTAGCTGTTTTATTTCTTTACATTTTGAGCATTTTTTTAAACGAGGTATTTGAAGTGTTTCCATTTGAAGTTCCTAAGTTAAGTTTTCTAAGTTCAATGAAACGAGGGTTAATTAGACCCTCAACTTAGAAGTGTATTATAACATATTTTAGATATAATAATGATAATAAAAGGGGTCCAACATGGTAGATGTCGCAGCACTTAGGATAAGTATTGACTCAGGCGATTTAAAAAGAGCGTCTATTGAACTTGATAAACTTGCTAGAAAAGGTGCTACTACTGAGAGATCTACAGATAAACTAAACAAAAGCTTTAAAATGACTGCTAGTTCAATATCACTAATGAATGTAGCAATGACAGGTTTCGCAGCAGTTATGGCGGCTCAAAGGCTTATAAAATATGCCGATGAGATGACTCAAATTAACTCAAAAATTAAACTTGTTACTAAGTCAAATCAAGACCTCATAAAAGTTGAAAAAGAACTTTTTAAAATCTCTCAAAATGCAAGAGTAGGTTATGCTGATACAGCAGATTTATACGCTCGTATGGGGCGAAGTGTTAAAAATACAACAATCACGCAAGAAGAACTCCTAAAAGTTACAGATACTATCTCAAAATCACTTATTATTTCAGGTTCTAGTGCTGAAAGTGCTAATGCTGCACTCGTGCAACTAGGTCAGGGTTTCGCAGCTGATGCTTTAAGAGGTCAAGAGCTTAACTCTGTAATGGAACAAACACCTAGATTAGCTCAGGCTATGGCAGAGGGTTTAGGAATAGGATTAGGCGAATTAAGAGCAGTTGCAGCAGAGGGCTTATTAACTACTGAAAAAGTTGTTAATGCTATTTTAAAAAGCGGTAAATCTGTAAATACTGAATTTAGTCAAATGGCTATGACGGTTGGACAATCAACTACTACTATGGATAACTCGTTTTTAGGCTTAGTAGGTCGTATAGATGAGACTCAAAAAGCAAGTCAATCACTATCATCTTCAATCAGAGATATTAGTAAATACATAGATGAAAATAGAGATAGTATAGTTGATACAGTTGAAGATATAATAGCAACTGCAACAATGAGTGCTAATGGATTAGAGTTAGTATTCCAAACAAGTAGATTACATTTTAGTCAAATGTATTTAGACTTTGAAGATGGAATAAATACATCATTAAGTAATGTTATGCAATTAACAGAAGATGCTATAAATTTCATCTCTAATGAAATAAATACTACTTCTAAGTGGTGGGGTGATGCTTTAGATATTGATTTTGGAGCAGTGGGAACAGTTGATTTTCCAGAACTTAGACTTGATTCAGACGATTTAAATAAAAGAGTAATAGAATCAACAAATAGAATAATAGAACTTCAAAAATCAATAGAACAATCAACTTTAGAATTAGCAACAAATTCAGTAGAAGTAAGTAAAAGCGTAGAAATTCAAAAGAAATTAAATGAAGAAATAGCTAAACAAACAAAATTAACAAAAAAACAAATAGAAGCTGCAGAAAAACAAGCTAAATTAAATGCACGACTTCAATTAACTTATGATTCAATAGTCGGTACAGAGTATGAAATTTTTATGGCAGATGTCACTAGAAAAATGATAGAGATGTCAAAAAGTACAGACGATGCTACAATCTCACTTGATAAATATTATGAAGCATTAATGCAAGAAGCACCAATAACACAAATAGATACAGCAGCAATAGAAGAAAAAAGAAAACAACAAGAACTTGACTACGAATTTCAAACAGCACAAGCAAACTTATTAAAAGATACAGATGATAGAGCCGTAGCAATGGCAAATCTATCTCTTCAACGAATAAAAGATGAATATCAGTTAAGAGTTCAAATGGGAACATTAGCTAAAGCCGATGCAGAAGAACTTTCAAGATTAGCAGATGAACATACTGAAAAGTTAGTCGAGGGTTATTCAGCATACGGACGAACTATGGAAACGGTCGGACAATCAATGGAAAATAGTTTCATGCAATTCGCAGATGCTACAAGTGAGAAGTTCGGGGATCTAAAAGCACTCGGCTTAGATATGGCTCAGTCTATTTATCAAGCTTTATTGAAGAATTATGTTATCGGTCAAGCTGCGTCATCTACAAGTGCAGGGAGTGGAATTGTTGGAGCGATAACTTCATCTTTTTTCGCTCAAGGTGGAGCGATAAGTAGCCCATCATTAAGTGCTTATTCTAATACAGTTGTTTCTCAGCCTACACCATTTATGTTTGCATCGGGGGGAACACCTGGTAATAATGTAGGAGTTTTCGGAGAAGCTGGAAGTGAAGCTATTATGCCTTTAACTCGTACAAGTGATGGCGATTTAGGGGTTAAAATGGTTGGAGAAAATAACAATTCAATCAAAAATGTATCAGTAAACATTACAAATGAGAGTGGAGAAAACTTAGAAGTTTCAAGTAGCGATGCTCAGTTTGATATGGAATCAATGGTTATGCACATAGTTTTAAACAGCGTTAGTTCAAATAAATACAACGCTAGAAACATGATAGGAAATGGATAATGAATACTTACCCAACAACACCTACCCCTAGAATCGGCTCAAAAGATACAAAGATAATCCCTATTGTAAAAAGTGAAAGCGAGGGGAATTATACTAAAGTAAGAAGAGTAACCACTAAAGCTAGAATGAAATTCAATCTTAAATACAACACTATCACATCAGATGAGTTTAATACTTTAGATGCTTTTTTTGAAGCAAATCAAGGCATAGCTTTTATATTCGTTCATCCCGTTACAAGCATTTCTTATAATTGTATTTTTAATCAATCAGAGTTAGGTAAAAACTATAAAGGTGTTCATATCGACACAGATATGATACTAGAAGAGGTTTAAATGGTATTAAGCACTCAAACTACAGCTGATATAAATAATCTCTCTACAGATGCAGTATTTTTGCACCTTTTAGAAATCAGTATGCCAAATCAAGCCTCAGTTTATATCGTAAACAATACAGAAAATATCACATGGAATGGTAACGAATATTTAATGTTCCCTTTTGATTTTGAAGATTTAAGTGAGTCTTCAACAGCCTCAGTTCCACAGTGGACAATGAGAATATCAAATGTCAATAGAGTTATGGAGCGACATTTACAAGAGTATGATAGATACTTAAAACTAAATGGTATAGAGGGGAATGAAATCACTTGTACTATTCGATTAGTGAATAGTAAAGAGTTAGAAAATACCGAACCAATAACAGAATATGAAAGTGTTTTATCTCAACCCTCAACAGATGCACGGTTTGCGACTTTTAAATTAAGTGCAAAAAGTCCATACAATCATAATTTTCCAACTCGTAAAATATTAAAGAACTTTTGTGGATTTAAATTCAAAGGATTAATTTGTAAATATAACGGTGATGCTGAATTTTGTGATAAAACTTTAGTAAATTGTAGGACTTATGGAAACTCTCATCGTTTTGGTGGATTTATATCTGCTTCGGGCTCGGGGATAACGCTTGTTAATTAATAAAAAAGTAAATATCGAGAGATATATAGGAATCCCTTTTGTTAGAGATGAAGCAACATTCAATGGATGTGATTGTTACGGGATTGTAAGATTGTATTACAAACATCAATTAAGCATAGATGTTCCAGACCCTAAACAAACAGAATTTGACTCTAAAGGGATATTCGATAGTTATATTCGTGAAATTGCTAAAGATTGGAAGAGTGTAAGTGAACCTCAGTTGCATGATGTAATAGCCATTGCAGATGATACAAAAATGCCAGACATAGTACAGCACTTTGGAATCTATTTAGGGAATGGTAAAATGCTACACACTAAAGGTAAAATGGGAACTCATATTACATCAGTAAAAAGTTATAAATATTTCATAAAAGGTTATCACAGATGGCAACATTAGTCACATATTCAAACGCTTTTAATCCCGAAAATGTAAGCAAAAAAGTTGTTGAGAGTGGATACATAAATGATGCTATTGATAATATTGAAATATCTAAAGAACATTATCATGTAGTAGTATCAAGAAATGGTGTAATAACAACAGATAACTTTTTTATAGAAGAGGATGATATAGTTGCTATTAGTTTTACTCCTGCTTTTACGGGTATTGCTACTGCATTTACAGCCGTAATGACTTCACTTGCTGCAACTGGTGCAACAGTAGTAACAGCACTAGGAATATCATCAATGGCAGCATGGGGTTTTGGTACTCTTGCTTTAGTTGGTGCAATTACAACGGTTGGTGGTTCTCTTTTAATGAACGCATTATTTGCACCAAAAGTTCCAGATTTAGGTAGCATGGCAGGGCTTAATGCTTCACCAACTTACTCATGGGATTCAAAGCGAAATACAGCAACACAAGGTGGAGCAGTACCCGTTTTATACGGTACTCACAGAGTAACACCACCACTCGTAGGTAAATATATAGAGTCAATAGATACAGACCAATATATCAATCTTTTATATGCCGTTTCAGATGGATATGCAGAGATAAACCATGATTCAGTTTTTATCAATGGCGAAACAATTTCTAATTATAAAGATGCTGTTGTTTATAGTCGTAGAGGTGAAATAGACCAAACACCAATAGGGATATTTAGTTCGACTCGTTCAGATAAAAGCGTTAATAAAACTATGGAAAAAGGTGGTGATTATGTTTACTCTGAAACGGTTGGTAATAATGTAACTGGATTAACTGTATCTTTAAATGTTCCAAGTGGTTTATGGCGAATTAACGAAAATGGTAAAACTAGAACATTAACAGCTATTGTATCAGTTGAATATTTATCTAACAATGACCAATGGATACCAATATCAGGGGGGCTAGTATCTGATTATAATGTTTTAGGATATTGGGCTAGGGGTGATTCAGAAAAAAACCTAGTTGATGGCGAATACGAAACAACATATTATTTCTATAAATATAGCACATATGATGAAGCTTTAAATTTAGGGTGTCGTGGGGATTATGGAGACTATGTAGAAACATCAACATCGCTACCTTTAAATAGTGTCGCAGTTAAAAGTGATGAAAGTGTATTTGCTTCTATTGTATATGAAGAGAGAGAAGATTATTCATATATTACATCAGAGGTCGAGTTAAGTGGAAACTCTCAAACACCAAAGAGATTCACTTACGCTGTTCAAAATTTACCAGCATTTAAATATCAAATAAGAGCGAAGCATCATTCAAGTGTTTATGATAGTGGCGACCCTCACGGAGATACTTTTATTCTCGACTACTTACAAGAAGAGATAGAAGATGCTTTTACTTATCCAAACACTTCATTATTAGCATTAAGAATATTAGCAACAGACCAACTAAGTGGAACAATTCCAACTGTATCAGTAATAGCAAGTAACTCATTTAATAATCCATCAACAGCATGTAAGGATGTATTAGAAAAAACAGGTGTGACTTTAAATCAAAACGCATTAGATTCATTTAGCGACTGGGAACAACATTGTAATGATAAAAATTACTCATGCAACATTTACATAGATTCAATTCAAACAGTTCGTAAAGTCTTAGATATTATCGCACCACTTGGAAGAGGGAATGTCTTACAATCGGGTAGTAGTTGGAGGGTGATAGTTGATAGAGCCGATGAAACTCCAGTGCAAGGATTTCTATTTACAATGGGAAATATTGTAAAAGATAGCTTTAGTGAGACTTTTTTGCCGATTCAAGATAGAGCGAACAAAATAGAACTTACATACTATGATAAAAATTATGATTATGAACCTCAAATATTAGAAGTTACTAACTCAACTTATGATAATGCTGTAGAAATCAATTCCTCATCTATTCAATATATCGGCTGTACCGATAGAGATATGGCTATTAAATACTCTAAATACCTCTTAAATAACAATAGATACCTAACCATTACTCAAAGCTTTCAAATTGACTTAGAGGCTATTGTTGCTCGTGTTGGTGATATTGTAAAAGTCGCTCACGATGTGCCAGAACTAAGCATGGCAAGTGGTAGAATTTTATCAGCAACAAATACCAATGTTTCATTAGATGTTAATGTAGATATGGAACTTGGTAAAAGTTACTACCTAGAAGTAAGACGAAGTTCAATTAATATTATAGAGATGTTAGAAGTTGTAAATAGTGAAATAATTACAAATGAATTGACTTTAGTCGAAACAATGGAAATACCACTTAATCAATATGATGTTTATAGTTTCGGAGAACTAAGCCGAACATCAAAGAAGATGAGAATAATAAATATCTCAAACACTTCAAAACTAAGAAGTACAATATCAGCTATTGAATATGTACCAGAAGTTTATAATGATACTGAAATTATTGATGTTTCAATTGATGGATATTTCGGCATTAAGCATTTAAGAGCGAATGAATATATAACATATCAAGGCACAAGTGCAGTTGCAAATGTAACGGCTTCATGGGTTGGCGAATCTATGTGGTATGATATTTATTTAGATGAAATTTTTAATCAGAGAGTTTTTACAAGTTATGCAAATATTGAAAATATCCCTGCACCTGCAACAATAGCAATTGAAATTAGAGATAGTTTCGGAGACAAAGAAGAAATTAGTGTAGGGTTATTGGGTAGATTTGCACCACCCGAACCACCAAAAGATTTTACAGTTATTCAAAATGATAATCTGGTGAGATTTAGTTGGATAAAATCAATTTCTCTAGATGTTACAAAATATGAGATTAGAAATGGTTTGTCATGGGAAACTGGATTTAAAATAGGATTAGTTGGGAATGTTACTACTTTTGAGTGGTTTCCAGATATGGATGGTACTTATAAATTTTGGATTAAATCTATTGATGAAACTGATGTTTATAGTTCAGATGCACTAGAGATACAATTTAATATAACAAACATCATAAGTAATTTAAATATTGTAATAGACTATGATGGATTAGATACTGATACTCCACCATGTGGAATAACAAACGGCTTAGTGTTTATACAAGGAGTAGGTTATCAACCTATATCGGTAACGACTTTTGGAGACATCCCATTACTAACTTTTGCAGATTTAAACACAAATGTTTTTAATAATAGTGATGTAAGTTTTGAATCGTGTGACCAAGATACTGGACATATCGGAATAACTAAAATTAGATTACTTGCTAATTATTCAGCAATTTCTGTAAATTCAAGATTTGGCGATTTTCCAGATAGAAAATTTGGTGATTTCCCTTTTGATACACTAGATAGTGTGACAGCTGAAACAACATTTAAAATGTATTATGCACTAAGTGATGATGCTATTACCTATACTGATTTTATAGAATATACAGGGATACTAGATGAAACATTTAGATATATAAAGTTTAAGTATGCTTTTCTTGATGATTTAACAGGACTAGAAGTATCAATAGATGACTTCAAAGCTATATTAGATGTACCAGACATAGAATATGAGATACTGGATAAAGAAATCGTAGAAAGCGAGATAATTAGCTATAATACTTATGGATTAGCTTTTTATCAACCACCATATATAGGAGTTACTAGCAAAGATAGTATAAGTCTCCCAGTTGTTAAAAATATAACTAATACTAGCTTCACTTTAGAAGCTTATGATTCTGATGGTGTAGCAACAACATCAAATTTCAATATTTCAATAAAAGGATATTAAAATGGCTCAAAACATAGTAGTCTATACAGATGATACTGATTTCGGTACATTAGATGATGATTTAAATTCAAATTTTTTAACTCTTCAAAGTAATTTTAGTGGTACAATATTTCCAGCAAATCCAACAACTGGACAATCTTGTTTTAGAACAGACAGAGGAGAAGATGTTGTAGGTGGTGGAATAACTGGACTAATGTATATTTATTCAGGAAACGCTAATGCAGGAGAGAGTGGATGGCTTTTAGACCTTGAAACATCAACAATTGCCAACGAACTAATAAACGCTAGAGGCTCAAAACTTACATTAGATCAAAGACTTGATGTAATAATGAATGAAGATGGTACATTAAAACCAACAGCTACAACAGGAAGTCAATGGACGATAGGTGGATATACTTTTACATATGTTGATAGTAGTAGCTTTAAAACAAGTGGAAACACAACAGATATTTTTCTAGCAAATAGAAGAGTAAAAGTAAACTTAGAGTTTAGCGTAGTTTATGGCGAGGTTGTTTCGACTGTTTATGATGGTGGTCAAGATGAAACAACAGTTACTTTAGATATTTTAACTCTTGATAATACATTAGTTAGTGTTCAACATGCTTTAGTTACTTTAGACGAAGAAAATGGAAGCCTTGATGTAAATTCACGAAGCGAAAGTGCAATTTTACATAGAACCGTTCCTATGAGAGTAAAAGCAACAGAGGCACTTTCAAAAGGTGACTTAGTAAAATGGAGTGGATACAATTCAGGCGAAGATGCAATCGAAGTTGTTAAAACAATAACACAACTAGATACTTGTATTGGTATAGCGAATGAAGATATGGCTTTAAATGAGTTTGGAGATGTTGTAACTCGTGGACTTATTGAGGGAATGGATACATCAAGTCAAACTGGTGGTACAACAATGTACTCTATTGGTGGTGGATTAGCAAGTCCTGATAAGCCAAATGGAACTTTTCAAGCAGTAGCATATGTCGTTAAAAGTCATGCCATAACTGGTGCAGCAATGGTTGATATTGGAGAACATTCTTGTGGATTGTTTAGAAAAAATACAGTAGCACAAATGGAATCAATAGATTCGCCAGTTGATGATGATTCTTGTATTGTTACCGATTTAGATAGAGGTGGTTTGTTTATTTATGATTCAACGGAAGTTGGAAATGATAATCAAGGTACAAATTTTAGTGGTTGGATAAGACAATATTCTGGTGCAGTAAATGTTAAATGGTTTGGAGCAAAAGGGGATGATTCAACAGATGATTCAGCATCAATTCAAGCTACACTAGACAACTCAAATAATATATATTTTCCTGGTGGAATCTACTTACACTCAACAGCATTGACTAAATATGGAAATGTATCAATTTTTGGAGAAGGGAAAGATTCAACAATTATAAAAGATACAAGCACTTCATCAACTTATGGAATCACTCTTGGTGGAACAGCACCAACCCAAATAGCAGAATTATCAACAGATGCAGTAAAAGGAGAACAGTCTTTTACATTAGCATCTGCAGAAACTTTATCTGACAATGATATTGTTATGATTTATAACCCAACAGATTATTCATGGAGTGCAGCAAGAACTTATTATAGAGCAGGTGAGATGTGTAGAGTATCTGGCGATTCAAATTCTACAGAAGTATCACTATACAATAGTTTAATTGATGATTACGTGGTAGCAGATGTGGATGTTTATAAAATGAATATGGCTGAGGTTAATTTAATAGGTTTTTCAGTAATAGCTAATGATGAGTCGGGAAGTAATGGATTAAATGTTGTATATGCTAAAGATAGCCTAATTAACAATATTGCTGTATTCAATGGTGGAAATACATCAATGTCAATATCATTAAGCTATGGCGTAAATATAAAAAATTGTATCTTCAATAACAATAAAGAAATAGGTGCTACTGGTACAAATTATGGACTTGCAATAGGAAACTCACAAGAAGTTAATATTATAGGAATTTCTGCTTTTGGACAAAGACATGGACTTGCAACAGGGGGAGCAGATAATTATTCTGTAAGTTGTAGATACATCAATATATCTAATAGTAATTTTTATTCAGAAAGTTTACAGTCTTTAGACATGCACGGAAATGCAGAATATTTTAATTTTAATAATAATCTCATAGAGCATGGAATTGTAGTAGCTGGGGATAACCATATAATTACAAGTAATATAATTGTGGGAAAAATATTTAACAGTAGTGCAATATATATAGCTGAGGCGATAGGACTTAATTATGAGATTAGTGATAATAAAATAGAAGTAATAGTTTCTAGCAGTATAACTGGAAGAGGACTGGGATTAGACTTTCAAGGATTTGAAAATATAACAAGAGATGGACTATTAAGCATCAAAGATAATGTATTTAATATCAATAGCGAGGGCAATACGAATTCTAATAATGCAGTCTATTTATATAGAACAAGTGCATCAGATATTGATAGCAACATAGATATAATTATTAGTGGGAACACTATTAAAACATTAGAAAATGATGACAATCAAGTCTATATAAGAAACTTAGATTTAACTAATGGTTTTGGAAACATCATAATAAGAGATAATAGCTTAACAAACTCTAATATATATCTTGCAGGGAAATCTAAATCAGTAGACATAGACAATAATCATCTTGATACACCTTATAGTTATGGAATCTATTGCCTTTCGCTAGAGTGTAATTTTGTTAATATTACCAACAATAAAATAAGCAGAGCGAAATATAGTAGTGTTATGGTTACTGGGGTAACTGATGAGTCTAGCATAAAAGTAGTAAATATTACTGGAAATGTTGCACTTGATGGAAACATAGAAGATACAGGTTCATCATCAACAAACGCAAGTGTTTATGTTACAAAAGCAACACAAGTTAAATGGTTTAATAATTTCACTGGTTCTGTGGAAACTTATGCACAAAGAGATTATGCAATAGGAACTGTAACGGATTATTATCATGGAAGTAATGTGCTATTAACGGGTTCAGCAACAGCAGTTAACAATTCAGCTACAACAACAACGGTAATATAAATGAGCAAGTTCACAACAGACCTAATAGTTAAAGTGCCTTTAGATGGTGGAGATAGAGTTTTAGAATCGGACTTAATATATGTATCAGATTTGGTTAATTTAAACATAGTAGCACCAAAAGGATTGATTACTGATTATGGAAGTATTCCTAAAATTTTACACAATATAATATCTCCAACGGGTAAAGCAACATATGGATATGTAATCCACGACCTCTTATATCAAACAGGAATGTTTGAACGAAGTAAATGTGATGCAATCTTAGATGAAGCTATGAAAGTTTTAAATGTTGGATGGTTTACCCGCAAAACCGTTATGGCTGGATTAAAAGTCGGTGGGTGGGTAGCATATAACAATTATAGAAAAAGGGAGCAAAATGAGAAACTTTAGAAGAGCAATAATAGACCCTGCAACAGCATCAATAATCATAGCAGTTATCACAGTAATAGGAACAGTAATAGTCGATAAAGAATCAGACAGAGCCGTAACAAACTTTATCTACAATATAGATTCAAATAAAACTGTACCATGCGAGGGATATTATATAAACCCATCAGATAAAAAATGATACAATAAAGCAAAAGGAATTATCGTGGCTCACTCACCTGAACAAATAGCACTAAATAATCAAATTAAAGATTTACCAGCAATTACTGAATTAGCAAACGGACAAAATAAAATAGTTAATGTAGTTAAAGAATTATCTACTAAATTTGATTTAGAATCAAAACACCATAATGAAGAACTATTAAAAGGCGAAGTAAAGTTTGCTAAAATAGAATCAAAAATAGCTGATTTGGAGGACACGATGAATAGTTCACTTAAAGAAGTATCTAATAGTTTAATGAGTTTAAAAACCGAACTCAAAGATGAGAGAATAGGTAAGTTATCTAAACAATTAGATGATAAAAATACAATGAGAAATGCTCTTATAGTTACAGTTTTAACAATTATAATGACAGCAATATTCTCAAACATTCCACCAATATCAATAGGTATCTAATGGATATTTACAAGGGTATTTCAAAAGAGGAGTACCCTCTATGGAGAGGATGGGAGTATATAGCTTTATATAGTTCCATTACAGATGATTTTGACAACGACAAACCTCTTCAAAAACTCGTGACTATCCACTACTTAAAAAA
>LGOV01007866.1_pt1 | contig 19281 bp, 11 predicted proteins | sample 469881 | NCBI WGS metagenome assembly LGOV01 (sample SAMN03857199, study PRJNA290197) | marine sediment metagenome | biome: marine cold seep biome; feature: cold seep; material: marine sediment; isolation source: sample #5579, elevator 3A push core 41 containing 12 cm of sediment... ...
AGATGAATTAGCCGATTATTAATGACGATATGCACACAAATAAAAGAACCGTTTTAAATTGACACAATGGTTGATTTAAAACGGTTCTTTTTAATGCCTGATTGTGTTTGTGATACTAAATGGATTGATTAGGAATAATAAGATGGTAGTCACTGGTTGTTTTTGCCACAAGAACAGCAACGTTAAGCTCAGCGTTAATCTCTTCAATTAATGTGGCAATGGAGTCATCATCACTTCCATAAATAACGCAGTTAAGAGAGGTTTCATTGACAACAAGTGCGCCAATATAATATGAACCTTGTGAGGTTGTGATGGTGACACCATCGACATAATTTAATATTTTTTCTTTAACAAGGGCAGTTGCTTTTTCTGTGCTTAAAATTTGTTTGCCTGTAGTTGCATCATTCAGACCAATCATGAGTTCGTAGCGATTTGTTTTCTCGAGTTCAAGGGGATTAGAATCCGCAGTTGTTGAGGATGAGCTGCAACCTGTGGTCATGAAAAGGCAAATAATAAGCAAGATTAGGAATAGAGATTTTTTTTGCATCGTTTTTCTCCTCTCAATAATAGTGTTCTTATGATATCATAGAACACGGAAATAAATAAAGACAATCGAACCTATTTTTTTGAAAAATAGAATAAAATAGATCATGTTTGCTTTATAGGAGGTTTGCATTAATGCTTAAAAAAAATCTGAGTCATTATTTTGGCTATGATACATTTAAAGAGGGTCAAGAAAAGATAATAAAGGGTGTTCTAAATGGTCAGGATGTTATTGGAATCATGCCAACGGGTGGCGGAAAATCGTTGTGTTATCAATTACCTGCGATCCAAATGGAGGGAATAACCTTGGTGATTTCACCCCTTATTTCATTGATGAAGGATCAAGTGGACGCGCTTGATGAAATGGGCATAAAAAGCACCTTTATCAATAGTAGTTTGAATCAAAAAACCTATCAAGAACGGATTGAAGGGATACGAAATAATGCGTATAAACTGATTTATATTGCACCGGAGCGATTGAGTGCTTTTTCTTTTGTTGAACTCATAAAAGAACTCAATATTGAGATGGTAGCGGTGGATGAGGCCCATTGTATTAGTCAGTGGGGTCATGATTTTAGACCGCATTATCAAGAAATTCCAAATTTTATTGCGTCGCTTTCTAAACGACCGGTTGTGGCAGCTTACACAGCAACTGCAACGGTTAAAGTTATTGATGAGATTAAAGTGCTATTGAAACTAAAAAACCCGGTGGAATCGATTATCGGGTTTGATCGACCGAATTTAGTGTATCGGGTTGTAAAGACTGGGGACAAATTATCCTATGTATTGGATACAATTGAAAAGCATCATAAAAACGAATCAGGGATCATTTACTGTGCGACACGAAAAACAGTGGAAGGCTTAGCAAATAAACTGGTATCCCAGGGCATTTTAGCAGCGTCTTATCATGGTGGCATGGGTTCTGAAGTAAGACAAACGAATCAGCAGGATTTTATAAATGATCGGATTCAAATAATGGTGGCCACCAATGCGTTTGGAATGGGAATTAATAAACCAGATGTACGCTTCATTATTCATTATAATATGCCCCAAAATATGGAGGCGTATTATCAAGAAGCGGGACGTGGTGGACGTGATGGGGAAGTGAGTGATTGTACGATTCTATATTCGCCGGCGGATATTGTAAAGCAGAAACGTTTGATTCAGCTTAATCAGACATCGGTTGAACGCGAAAAATTACTATTTGAAAATTTGCAATATTTAGTGGATTATTGTCATACCAATGCGTGTCTTAGAAAGAAAATTCTAGAATATTTTGGCGAGACAGCACCGTATGAAAACTGTGGTAATTGTGGAAATTGCTTAGATCAATCGGAAATGATTGATATTACAGTGGAAGCACAAAAGATTTTATCGTGTATTTATCGTCTCAATAGTCGCTTTGGGTTAAATATGGTGATTGGAGTATTGCGAGGGTCTAAAAACAAGCGAATTCTTGAGCAACAATTGGATCAGATTTCAACCTATGGCATTATGAAAGAGCATACCTTAGAAAGTTTACGAGAAATTATTATGACCTTAGTTGCTAAAGGGTATATTTTAATTACAACGGATGAGTATCCTGTTCTTAAATTGACAGCATCGTCGGCGTTGGTTCTTAAGGGTCAAGAAGAAGTTTTTCATAAAAAACATTTAGTTGAGATTAAGGCGGTAAAAAGTAAAAATAAAAAGAATAATAAAAAAGTCATTGCGTGTGATGAGATCTTATTTTTAGAACTCAAGGCATTACGACATACCCTAGCTCAGGAAAAAGGGGTTCCATCTTTTTTAATTTTTCATGATGCCAGTTTAAAGGAAATGGCGGCTTATTTTCCACTAAACCAGGAAGACTTTTTAAAAATTAATGGAGTTGGCCAAGCCAAGTTTGAAAATTATGGGGACCTTTTTATAGAAGTGATTCAAGCATATTGCGATTCAAACTCAGTTGAAATAAGAGAACGACCTAAAGAAGATGAGATCTCAATGACGCCTGATTCGATCGAAAACCAATCAAAAATGGGATCCCATGAGATAACTTATGAAATGTATCAACAGGGACAATCCCTTCTTGAAATAGCGAATGAACGAGGTGTGACAATGAATACTATCATTGGCCATTTGATTCGCTGTAATCAAGAGGAAAAGATCGTGGATTGGTCTGGATTTATTGAAAAAGAAAAGGAAGAAGAAATTCTTAGGGCAATTGAGAGTGAGGGACTTGATGCCTTAAAACCAATAAAGATAGCATTGCCGGAGACCTTTACCTATGAAGATATTAAAATTGTGATTCAGAAAAATGAATTAATCTAAGAATTATGTAGAAGAGCAGTACGATGTAATAGTGGGACATGAATTTTTATTGAATGACAAGGTTAAAAACACATTTTAATGGTATATGTATTTCTGACTGTAGATAAAGACATACTAGTAGTCCTGACAATTGTTATATCATGGTGTGTGCTGACAGGGCAAACAGGCGATAGACTAGTTCGAACTGTCAGCACACAACAGATTAACAATTAGTCGGGACGGGGTTTGTTGATACTTTGAAACACATTTCAATCGTGAATGTGTTTTTTTGTTTTTATAAATTTTACTTTATCATTCTTTTGATTGAAAAAAAAATAAAAGGGCGTATAATAAACTATATCAAGTCGTTCGTATTGATTTATTATAGTTAATAAGTATAGATTTACTGAGAAAGGAATCAAAATGAGTGTTTTCAATAAGCTAAATAAGCCGATTTTTTTAAAAGAAGATAGTGATACTCAGGAATATATAAAGGAACTAAAAAGAATAGAGTTAAATGCAACTGAATCAACTAAAAGTGAGATCTCGAGGCGAATTAAAATAGCGAATGATGAAAAATTTGTTGAAAAAAATATTGAAGAGGCATTAAAAAATAGTGAGATACCGATGTACGTTTTGCATGATATTCATTTGGAGATTGATAACATATCTGCACAGATTGATTATTTAGTGATTACTCGGAAAGCTATTTTTATTATGAAATGCAAAAATTTATTTGGTGATATTGATATTGATCCTCAAGGAAATTTTATTCGAAAATATGAATGGAATCAGGATATGGTTAAAGAAGAAATCGAATCACCGCTAAGGGATAATAGTAAGACCTTGGAAATATTAAAAAGAATAAGAATCGAATCAAAAAGAAATCCATTATCACGGTTAATTTTTGAACGATTTTTTCAAGGATATTATAAAACACTTCTAGTTTTAGGAAATCCTAAGACACAATTGAATGCAAAATTTGCCAAACAAGAGATTAAAGATAAAGTCATTCGATTAGATCAATTAATTGGATACATTAATCACACTATTCAAAAAAACAAGCAAGTGGAATTAAATGATAAAGAAATGAAATGTATTGCAGAAAACATTCTATCATTTAATAGATCGACGAATACAGATTATGCAAAAGATTATGAAGGGTTATGTACCCAGGTTGTAAACCAAGGAAAAGAATGATGGTTAAATGGATAGTTAGTGGATTAACAAATAAAGGTATATAGATTGGAATGAATTTAATTTAAAGATTGTTTTTCATTAGAATAAATGATAGCATGTAATCGTATAATGATACGATTATTATACGATTATTATGAAAAAGTTTATGATGAATAAAAAGAAATATTTGCGAGGAATCATTTATGTTTATTGCAAGGCAGCCTATTTTTAATCGACAATTAAAAGTTTATGGATATGAGTTATTATTTCGCTCAAATCATAATTCAATACAATTTGATGGAATATCATCTCAAGGGGCTACGGCTGCAGTGATTACAGGATTATATGAATCTGGAATAGATAACATTGTCGAAGATAAGTTTGCATTTATTAATTTTGATGACGTATTTATTCATTCCAGTGCTTTAGAATTAATTCATCCTAATCAGATGGTTGTAGAAATATTAGAAAATGCAAGGATGAGTGATTGTTTAAAAAAAAGACTTGAAGTAATAAAAAATAAGGGATATAAAATTGCATTGGATGATTTTGTAGGCAATTGTCAAAATGATCCATTTGTACCCTATGCAGATATTATAAAATATGATTTATTTGAAACACCACTAGAAACAATTGAAAGAGAGGTTATAAATTCGCGGGTTAAAGAGAAAATAATATTAGCGGAAAAAGTTGAAACAGAGGAACAATTTTTAAAAGCTAAAGAAATGGGATTTGATTTGTTTCAGGGATATTTTTTTAGTAAACTGATGATTGTTGGTCGATCGTGTAATAAAACACCCACAAAAGTGCAATACCTACGGATTATTACGGAAATATCAAAGGAAGATCCTTCCTTTGATATCTTAGCAAAATTGATTGAACAGGATGTAACACTTGCATATCGTGTTATGCGAATGGCAAGTGTTAGATCTGACGGTAAATTAGTTGAATCAATAAAATTAGCATTAACCTATATTGGTTTAAAAGAAATTGAACGCTGGATTAATATTATTATGTTACAAGATTTGGGGGAAAATAAACCCCAAGAAATAATGAAATTATCATTAATCCGATCGCGATTTGCAGAAGCATTATGCAAACATGCTGGTATGAAAAATTATGAATATTTGGCTTCGATGATAGGATTATTTAGTATGTTAGATGCTATTTTAGATCAAACAATGGAAGAAGCATTAACAGGGATTTTACTTCCCGCTGAAATTAGTGATGTGTTGATTAATCATAAAGGAGAATTATATCCTATTTATGAATTAATGTTAGCCTATGAAAAAGGTGATTGGGATAAAGTTGATAAAATCCAAAAGGAGCTTAATATTCAGGAAGCTGGTTTAGATCAAGAATATTATGAAGCGATTGAATGGTCAAACAATTTGATTTCAAATGTTTTATAATCGTATTTAGATTAAAATAATACTACCAAAAGCAATGTTAACTTGAATAATAGTTAAGATTGTTTTTTATTTAGGAAAATTTTAGAATGTATTTAATATAAGGGTATAAACTAAGAAAACAATGAGGAGGAGCACGTTATGGAACGTATTTTTATTGTAACAGGTGCAAATGGGTTTTTAGGAAATACTGTAGTAAAAAAGTTGTTGAAAAAGGGCGAAAGAGTGCGCGGATTGGTCATGCCAGAAGAGGATTTGTTAGGATTAAAGGGTTTAAAGATCGAGATTGTAAAAGGAAATGTTTGTGATCCTTTGTCTTTGGATCCATTATTTTTAGGGTTAGAAAAATGCGAAATTATTCTCATACATACCGCAGGAATTGTATCGATTGCAACGAAATTTGATCAAAAAGTATATGATGTTAATGTAACCGGAACAGAAAATATTATAAAAAAATCGATAGAGTATAACGTTAAACGGTTGATATACATTAGTTCAGTTCATGCAATTCAAGAAAAACCAAAAGGAGAAGTGATGAAGGAAGTCGCTGTATTTGATCCGACTTTAGTGATCGGGCTTTATGCTAAAACTAAAGCTGAGGCAACGCAAATGGTTCTAAATAGCGCGAAAGAGGGATTGGATTGCGTGATTATTCACCCTGCTGGGATGGCAGGACCGAATGATTATGGAAAGAGCCATTTCACACAATTAGTACTGGATTTTATTGATGGTCGACTAACAGCATCAATCAAAGGGGGGTATGATTTTGTTGATGTACGTGACGTGTCAGATGGAATTATTAATGCAGTAGATTTAGGAAAAAAAGGAGAGACCTATATTTTAGCCAATCGATATTATGAGATTTCCGATTTGTTTAGTTTATTAGCCAAAGTGAGTGGGAAAAGAAAAATTAAAACCATATTACCATTATGGTTTGCAAAATTCACAGCACCTCTTTCAGAATTGTGGTATCGTTTAAAAAAACAACCGCCGCTTTATACGAAGTATTCGTTATATACGCTTTCAAGTAATGCAAATTTTTCTCACGAGAAAGCTGATCGCGTATTAAATTATAAAACACGTGATATGAATGAAACCCTTAGGGATACCATTGAGTTTTTAAAGACAACGAATCGATTGAAAAAATAATTTATTGAAACAACGATAAAAACAATTATAAAATGAATAATTATGGTAATATTATAATATTATCTAATAAAATGATTGAACTTGAATTAAAATTGATTAAATGCTAAATTATAAAATCTAAGAGTATCGAAAACTATTGCATAATAAATAATGAGGTTTTAAAGAGGAGTGTAGTAAGTGTGAAAAAGGACGATAATAATTGCAATGAAATAGAAAAAAAACAGACGGAAATTTTAAATATTGAAGAGCGTTATCAGATTTTAGTACAAGAATCGGGTGATGTGTTTGAAATTATTAATCCAGATGGAACAGTAAAATATATTAGTGAAACCTCGAAAAAAGTCATTCATTATGAACCAGAAAAGATGATTGGACGAAAAGTGTATGAGTTTTACAAAGGTAAAGAATTAAAAAAAATTATGGAAATGGTGGATTTTGCTTTAAAAAATCCTTCAAAAAAAACACAAAATACTGTTGCTTTCAATAAAAAAAATGGCGATAGTGTGTATTTAGAAGTTAAGATCCAAAATTTACTCAATAATCCAGTAATTGATGGACTGGTGCTAAACTTCAGGGATGTTACAACACGTGTGAAATTGGAAAAACGTATGCGTTATATTTCGACACATGATGAATTATCAGGATTACCAAATCGTTTGTATTTTAAAAATGAACTGGAGAATCTTTGTAAGACATCACAAGAAAACGAGAAAAATTTTGCAGCTATTATTTTACATATTGATGGTTTAAAATATATTGTGGATGCTTTAGGATTTCGAGCGGGTGAACAATTAATTATTCAATTAATGATTCGATTAAAAGGATTATTAGGATCAGAAAATTTCATTAGTCGTTATTCGGAAGATCAGTTTGGAATGATTGTAAAAGATGGGATGAGCTTTGATGGACTTGAAAAATTAGGGCAAGAAATATTAGGGCTGTTTTCGAGAGTGTTTAAGGTGGATAGCTATGAATTTGAAGTGACAATGAGTATGGGAATTGCCATTTTCCCAGATCTCTTAGAGAATCAAGAAATTGATTCTGAAAATGAAGAAATTTCAAATGTAGTGATCAAATCGGCGAATATTGCGCGACTCTGGGCAAGAAAAGAAGGAAAGAATCGATATAAATTTTATTCTTCAGATATTAATATTCAGAATTATAAAGAGCTTGAATTGCGGCATGATTTAAAAAAAGCAATTGAAAAAAATCAGTTGAAAGTTTTTTATCAACCGATTGTAGAATTGAAAACATCAGAAATTATTGCAGTGGAAGCTCTTGTACGATGGATTCATCCTGTTTGGGGGATGGTAGAACCGAAAGAATTTATTTCACTAGCGGAAGAAACGGGCGCCATTATTGAAATGGGAAAATGGGTTTTGAGAGAAGTGTGTCGGGATTATCAATCATGGATTAGAAAGCGATATCATGCAATAAAAGTGGCGGTTAATTTTTCGAGTATTCAATTCTATGAAAAGAATTTCCTAGAAAATGTAAAAAACATCCTAGAAGAATTCAAACTTAATCCAAAATTTTTGATTGTAGAATTAAAAGAAAGTTTATTAATTGAAGACAAAAAAAAGGCATCATATGACATTAAAGGGTTACAATCATTTGGAATTCAAGTGGCATTGGATGATTTTGGTACAGGTTTTTCTTCTTTAGCGTATTTAAATACCTTTAATATTGATATTATAAAAATGGATGGTGTATTTTTAAAAAACATATCAGATAAGAATAATGCAATTATAGCACGAACAATCATTAATTTAGCCCAAGAATTGGACGTTAAATTTGTTGCTGAAAAAATAGAGAATTCAGAACAATTAGGGTTCTTAAGAAAATTAAATTGCTATGCAGGACAAGGTTATTATTATTCAAAACCTGTTGGAATTGATGATTTTGAGAAAATCCTTGAGACTGGAAAATGCAAACCAGCGGTGAAAAATAGTATTGTTAAAAAACCAGTCACAAATCGAAGGAAGTTTTTCAGATTGGAATTTTTTCAATTACTAAAAGGTGACGTGAGTATTTCAAAAATTAAAGGGGAAGAAATGAAACTTGGAGATTCCAAGATTTTAATAAAAAATATTGGGCCAGGAGGATTATGTTTTATTTCAAATATTATTTTCCCGATTCAACAACTGTTTACATTGAAATTTAATACGGTATTATTGAATAATAAAATTAGAGCAAATGGAAATGTTGTTTGGTCAAAAGAAATTGATGATAATTTGTATCAATATGGTGTTCGATTTGATATGGAGGAAAAAGAGAATGATGACTTAATGAAAACTATTTTTGATGTCCAAATAAAGATGAAAACAGATGACTGTTTTATGGAAGGATCGTTTACTTCCCATAGTCCGAGATCGTATTTTAATTTAATAAAATAAAAAATTAGAAATAGAATAGTAATGGTATATTTCTGCACCCTTTTATGGATGCTCAGAGCGTTGACAAACCCCATCCCGACTAATTGTTAATCTGTTGTATGCTGGCAATTCGTACAGGCTACCGCCTGTTCGCCTTGAGGCATACACCATGATTTAACAATTATCGGGACTACTTTATGTTTGTGTCTACAGTCAGTGCATCCTTTTAAGGGTGCTTTTTTTGTTTGTTTTTTGCATTAAAGCGTCAAGAAACGTTTTTAGGGTATTATCTAATAGAACTGTAATTATAACTGGATATTAAAATTGAATTCATGAGATAGATTTAGGTACGGTAGTGAGTTTTATAAAATAGGAAGTGAATTAATGGATAATATAGGATTAACTTTTTTATATCTGTATATGTTTTTTCTCGGTATTTACGTGTTAATCGCAGGATATTGTATTATTTCTAATCCTAAAAAAGCGATTAATCGCGTTGGATTTGCTTTAATGGTATCATTATGTTTTTGGGTGATTGGGTTTATGTTTTCTGTTTCTGCGCCTAATTATGAAATAGCTTTATTTTGGAGGCGCGTTGCTGTAATCGGTTGGGGAAGTGCTTTTTCTCTTTTTTTGCATGGGATTCTTATAATTACTAATAGAAAACGATTATTAAAAAAATGGTGGATTTACGTTTTAATTTATTTGCCAGCAGTTATAATACTATATTTTTTTAGCATATCCTATCATTTTTCATCAGAACTACATCATTTGGTTTTAACCCATTGGAAATGGGTGAATTATTCAGAAGAAACTATTTTTGATATCTTTTATCAAATTTATTATTTGGTTTTCTTTATTATCAGTTTTGCTTTATTTGCAGATTGGGGATTGCGTTCAAAAGATAAAAACACTAAAAGGCAAGCGAAATATGTTTGTTTGATTTTTAGTGTTATCGTGTTATTTAAAATTATTGTAAATAACAGTGTAATTGAAGAACTCAAAAGTGTGATCTCCTTATTTGTTCCAATAGTGTTGATTATACCAATCTTGGGGTGGTTGCTAATCATTAAAAAATATAAATCAATAAATAATGGAACACAGACCAAAGAAGATGAACTTGTTGAAAAAGTATCCTCCAAAAAAATATATTTATATTTGACAATTGCAGCACTTTTCGGGGGTACAATAAATTTTGTTCTAAATTACATATGTTTAAATAACCGAGATTTTTCTGACATTTTATTTTTTAGTTTAATTCTATTTTTATTTGGAATAAGCATTCATGTTGTTAGACAGTTAAATTTAATTGAGGATCATAAGGATACAATTTGTGCGATTCTTGTTGCAATGATCATACCGATGATATCGATTTACTATTTCAATTATGGAAATAATGATGTTTGGGCTTTTCCATTTATTTTGATTCTTGCTTACTTAACACACAGAAAAAAGAGCTACTTATTGATTGTTTCGGCATCGATTATGATTACCTACCTTGTTATTTTTATTTTTTCATATGATATATTGAGTGGAATCAATACAATTTATTTTTTTACACGTGTTTTTTTATTTGCAATTGCAATTGTATTTGCATTATATTTACATAAAATTTTCGTGTTGCGTTTAAATCAAAATATTGAAAAGATACGTCTTCAAAAAATGATTGCAAAAATCTCAACAGATTGTGTCCGAATTAATAAACAGAATTTTAAAGAAGCAATGGGATTGATTTTGAAAGAGTGTAGTGAGTTTTTTTTAGTCAATCAAGCAAAATTATATCTTTTTGATTTAAATGAAAAGACCTATACCTGTTTTGTGGACTATTCAAACTTGGAATCCGAATTATTGAGAGAAAAAATAAACACGCAAGCGTTAGAAAATATGGATATAAAAATAAGAAGGATGTTAAAAAATGAAATAGATATATCAGAAATAAATAATGTCGGATTTGAGACACAGAAGGTAAGTTTTAAACTGAAAAAAAAGAGGAATAATGTCTCGCAAATAATGATACCAATCATGAGTAAACAAAAGGTTGTTGGGTTTTTAGAATATATAGCTGAAAATCAAACACTTCTTTGTAGTGAGAATTATATGAGTGCTATAAAAATAATTTCAAATCTTCTTGGAGAAACAATGTCTCGCATTGAAACAGAAACAGAAATTAATTATTTAGCATATTATGATCAAATAACCAAGTTGCCAAATCGAGTATTATTTAAAAGAAACGTGACTCAAAATATCCAAATACTCAAGAAAACAGATAAGCATATGGGACTTATGTTTATTGACTTGGATTCATTTAAAATTGTAAATGAAACAGTTGGTCATGGTGTTGGAGATGAATTGTTGTTTATTGTAGGGAAAAAGTTGCAAGAAGTTATTGGAGAAAAAAATATTATTTCTCGCTTTAGTGGCGATAAATTTACGATTATGATTAGAAGTTATACGAGTTTTCAGGAAATGAAATCAATCTCAAATAAAATTATGAATTTATTTTATGAACCATTTATTCTAAAGGGACAGGAATTTTTTATGTCAGCATCATCTGGTATTGCAATTTATCCAAAAGATGGTGCAGATGCGGAAACGTTAATTATGAATGCAGATATTGCGAAATATGAAGCAAAGGAATTAGGCAGAAATCAATATGTTTTTTGTTCAAGAAAAATGAAAGATGAAATTATTAAAAAAAATGTACTCATTAATTATTTATATCATGCATTGGAAAAAAATGAATTGTTTTTGATGTATCAACCTCAAGTTTCAATAGAAACAGGAAAAATTGTTGGGATAGAAAGTTTAGTACGCTGGAATAATTCCAAACTCGGACTTTTGTCACCCATACAATTTATTCCTTTAGCTGAACAAACAGGACTCATTAACCCGATAGGTGATTGGATTTTAGAAACGGCAATATGGCAAATTAAAAAATGGGATGATATGGGGATTAAAGAGATACACATGGCAGTTAACATTTCACCTGTTCAACTAAAAAATCCAAAATTTACATTAGAATTTGAAAAATTATTAAAAAAGGTTGGATTAAAACCTGAATTGTTAGAAATTGAAATAACGGAAAATGTTGCAATATCTAATTTCAAAGAAATTGTTTCTATTTTAGATGGTTTTAAAGTTTTGGGAATATCCATAGCAATTGACGACTTTGGATCAGGTTATTCATCGCTTGGACGCATTAAAATGTTATCAGCTGATTGTTTAAAAATTGATAAACAGTTTATTGATGATATTAGTGACAATACAAAGGATCAAGCAATTGGTGAAGCCATTATTCAATTTGCAAAGAGTATGGGATCCTATGTTATTGCAGAAGGTGTTGAAACTGAAGCACAATATCGCTTTTTAAAAAAAGCAAAATGTGATTATATCCAAGGGTATTATTTTTATAAACCCATGCTTTCAGAAGAGTTAGAAGTTCTATTAATAGCACAAAAAAACAGCGTATAAACAATTTAAAATATGTAAAAAAATAAAGTTTAATGGATATTAAACTTTATTTTTTGAATATGCCTTAAAATTGATTTAACCAAATATCATTGATCGTCATATTTCGTGCGTGAAAATCAGGAATAATGGTGCGCGTTGTTCCAATTTTAATTTTAAATTTTTTAATAATGGAAAAATCATCTTTAAAATGCATTGGGATCAATACTTTTGGATGAAATTCATGAATAAAATACTCTCCAGCTTTATAATAGGAATTCCCTAATCGTGGATCGACAGGAATAAATGCATATTCCATTGGAAGATTTCCGATTTTTTTTAGCTCGTTTTTAAAATCTTTTTCTTCTTGTTCCAAATCAATACCTGGTTTTATGGTTGTATCCCAATCCCACCAGTTTAAATCACCAGCATGAAAAATACGATGATTATTTGTTGAAATATAATAGGAAACACCAAGGTCGGTTGAACCAAAAGTTTTGATATCCATGCCACCTAATGATAAATGTTGATAGGGAGAAATAAAATGGATTCGAGGATCACTTTCATTTTCAATATCAGAACTAAAAATATAACTTGGATGATAGCATTGATCGAGTTTTAAAATTTCTTTGGAATAATGGTCGCTATGGCCATGTGTTACAAAAAAATAATGGGGAATGTTTTGTCGCAAAAAAATCTTTGGAATAATGGTAAAGCAGTCAAATATCAGAGTCTTATCTTCAAATTGAATCAAAAAGCCACTGTGATGTAAATGTATAATTTTCATAATTCACCTCTAAAAATTCATTTGTTATTATAATACCTTATTTTCAGTGAAAAACACATGAATATATAAAAAAAATTAAGAAAATAAAAAAATAATCCGAACGTTCTAAAATATATTGCAATAATTGTTCGGAAATAGTAGAATGTGAGTATCATTTAAAAAAAGGTGGAAAAATTGTGATTAAACGAATATTTGTAGAAAAAAAACAAGGATTTGATGTAGAAGCACAGTCATTGGTTCAATCGTTTCAACGAATTTTAAAAATAGAAAATCTTGAAGCAGTGCGAATTATATATCGTTATGATATCGAAGAGATGGAAGAAAGTATATTTCAGCAAGTTGTCAATACCATTTTTTCTGAACCAAATGTTGATAGCGTGTATGAAAACAGATTAGAAATTAGAAAAGAAGATAGACTGTTTGGAATTTCATATTTACCAGGTCAATATGATCAGCATAGTGATTCAGCGATTCAATGTGTTCAAATTATTTCGGGTAATCGGCCATTAATAAAAGTCGGAAAAATTGTTGTACTACAAGGAAAAATTAATGATGACGCATTAAATCGTATCAAAAAATATATGATTAATCCCGTTGATTCTAAAGAAACATCTTTAGAACCCTTTGTGACGCTAGTGGATACGATAGAAGAACCCGCAGATATTACTTATTTGAATCATTTTATTGAATTAGATAAAAAAGAATTGGAAAAATTTAGAAATGATCAGGGCTTTGCAATGGCACCAGAGGATATTGTTTTTGTTCAAGACTATTTTAAAGAGGACGAAAAACGTAATCCAACCATTACTGAATTAAAAGTTATTGATACCTATTGGTCTGATCATTGTCGTCATACGACATTTTCAACGCAAATTGAAAATATTGTTTTTAAAGGCGAGGATTCATTATCATTAGAAGTAAAAAAAGCCTATGATGAGTACCTCGATTCTCGTAATGAAGTCTATGGTGAAGAAACTAAACGACCAATAACGTTAATGGATTTAGCTGTGATTGGAACTAAAATTTTAAATAAACGGAATATGCTTCCAGATTTAGATGAATCTGAAGAAATTAATGCTTGTAGTATTAATATTAAGGTTGATCATGATGGACAAGAAGAAGAATGGTTATTAATGTTCAAAAATGAAACCCATAACCATCCCACTGAGATTGAACCGTTTGGTGGTGCAGCGACGTGTTTAGGTGGTGCGATTCGTGATCCACTATCTGGTCGAAGCTATGTTTATCAGGCGATGCGAGTAACCGGGGCAGGCGATCCGAGAGTTGCGATTGAAGAAACGATTCCAGGGAAATTACCGCAACGAAAAATAACCAAAGAAGCAGCGCATGGATATAGTTCTTATGGCAATCAAATTGGTTTAGCAACTGGCCAAGTGGTTGAAGTGTATGATCCAGGGTTTTTAGCAAAACGTATGGAAGTCGGAGCCGTTATTGCAGCAGCTCCTAAAGAAAATATCCGACGTGAACGTCCAATCCCAGGGGATGTTATTCTTCTTGTTGGTGGACGAACAGGACGCGATGGATGTGGTGGTGCGACGGGTTCGTCAAAGGCACATACCGAAGAGTCGATTCAAAAAAGTGGGGCTGAAGTTCAAAAGGGTAACCCTGTTGAAGAACGTAAAATTCAACGATTATTTAGAAATAAAGACGTATCGATTTTAATCAAACGTTGTAATGATTTTGGTGCCGGAGGCGTTTCGGTTGCGATTGGGGAATTAGCAGATAGTTTAGAAATCAATTTAGATAAGGTTCCAAAAAAATATGAAGGTTTGGATGGAACGGAACTTGCAATATCTGAGTCTCAAGAACGTATGGCGGTTGTGGTTGAACCCAAAGATGTGGACAGATTTATTGAAATGGGTAAAGCTGAAAATTTAGAAGTGACCCCAGTTGCCGTGGTAACGGATACGGGTCGTTTGATCATGAAATGGCGGGGTTTAGATATTCTCAATTTATCTCGTGAATTTTTAGAAACAAATGGCGCATCACAATTTACAAAAATTGTAGTTGAGGCTTCCAAAGAAATTCAAGAAGATAGTCAAAGTGATTCCCATTCATTTGAAGAGATGATAAAAAGTACTTTAGAAAATTTGAATGTAGCGAGTCAACGGGGAATGGTTGAAATGTTTGATTCAACCATTGGAACGGGAACCATAACAATGCCATATGGTGGTAAACACGGTTTATCACCAATGGATGGGATGGTTGCAAAAATACCAGTGATTCATGGGGATACAACCACCTGTAGTATGATGACCTATGGTTATAATCCGTTCATTGCTAAAAAAAGTCCGTTTCTCGGAGGGATGATGGCTGTTGTTGAATCATTATCTAAGATTGTCGCATTAGGAGGAGATTATAGACAAACGCATTTAAGTTTTCAAGAATATTTTGAACGTCTCGGAAAAGATCCGATTAAATGGGGGCGTCCCTTTGCTGCACTTTTAGGAGCACATCGGGTTCAAAAAGAGATGGGTACACCGGCTATTGGGGGAAAAGATAGTATGTCAGGAACCTTTGAAGATTTAACGGTGCCTCCAACATTAATTTCTTTTGCGGTTAATATAGCCAAGGTAAATGATATTGTTACCAGTGAATTGAAAAAAGAAAATTCGGTGATTAATTTATTTAAATTACCAATTAATTCAGATAAGATTCCAAAATTAGATGAAATAAAAATAATGTATGAAACAATTTATAATCATGTGAAAAACGGACGGGTTTTAAGTTCAAAAATCATTGGGTTTGGTGGTTTATCTGAAGCATTGGCTAAAATGGCCTTTGGAAATCATATTGGGATTAGTATTTCAGATGAACTTTCTTTAAATGCACTATTTTCACAAGATTTTGGAAGCATTGTAATAGAAAGTAAATTTCCATTATTTGGTGGTGTTGTTGTTGGAAAAACAAATAATCAAGGGAAAATGATCTATAAAGATGAAGTTATTGATTTAACTACTTTAGTTGAAATTTGGAAAGCACCTTTAAGTGAGATCTATCCAGATGAAGCTGTAGTAAACGAAAAAAATGTACAGACGATCAGTTATCATGGGGTTTCTAAAACAAAAACAACACAGAAATTTGGATCACCGCAGATTTTTATTCCTGTTTTTCCAGGAACGAATTGTGAATATGATACCGCAAAAGCTTTTGAAAAAGTAGATGGAAAACCCATCACGTCGATTTTTAGAAATCAATCATCGAGCGCTATAAAAGAATCGATTGCTGAAATGGTCGAAGGGATAAAATCATCTCAAATGATCATGATTCCAGGAGGATTTAGTGCTGGAGATCAACCAGATGGATCGGGTAAGTTTATTGCGTCTGTTTTTAGAAATCCAGAAATGATGGATGCTGTGATGGAGTTATTAAATAAACGTGACGGTTTAATATTAGGGATTTGTAATGGCTTTCAAGCACTCATAAAATTGGGGCTCGTACCGAATGGGGAAATTTGTAAAATTACCCCAGATATGCCAACCCTAACCTTTAATACAATTGGAAGACATATTTCAACGATTCCAATGACGCGTATTGCTTCAAAATTATCCCCTTGGTTAGCCAATACAGAGGTTGGAGAAATTTATCGCATTCCAATGTCACATGGAGAAGGTCGCTTTGTTGCGAATAATGATGTGATGCAAAAAATGGTAAAAAATGGTCAAATTGCGACCCAATATGTAGACTTTAATGGAGAAGCTTCTTTAAATGGTAACTTTAATCCGAATGGATCAATGAATGCGGTTGAAGGCATTACCAGTATTGATGGTCGTGTATTTGGAAAAATGGGACATTCAGAACGTATCGGCAAGGGATTATATAAAAATATTCCTGATAAAATGGATCAACAGATCTTTAAAGCTGGGGTCAATTATTTTAAATAAGAAAACAAGATTAAAGGAGAAAAAATGTTGAATACACCAAAAGTTGCTGTAATTATGGGAAGTGATTCGGATTTTGATGTGGTAAAAAAATGTTTGATTGCACTCGAAAAATTTGATATAGAATATGATGTGCAAGTTATTTCAGCCCACCGAAACCCTCAGAAGATATTTGAGTATGCAAGCAAAGCCGAAGAAAATGGGATTGAAGTGATTATTGGAGCAGCTGGAAAAGCAGCGCATCTTCCCGGTGTGATTGCAGGTATTACACCATTACCTGTTATTGGTATTCCAATCAAAACATCATTTCAAGGGGGATTAGATTCACTGTTGTCGATTGTTCAAATGCCATCGGGTGTTCCGGTTGCAACGGTAGCTGTCAATGGCGCTGAAAACGCTGGGATTTTAGCAGCACAAATGTTATCTATAAAATATCCTGAAATTCGTGAGAAAATGAAAGCTTATAAAGTGATCTTAAATGATGAAGTGGTTGAAAAAAATAAAAAAGTCCAAGGGATTTTATAAGCAAGTCATAATTTAAAAATAAATAAAGAGTTAAAGAAGGAGATTAAAATGAAAAAATTAGAACAAGTGTATGAAGGCAAAGCGAAAAAAGTTTTTAAAACCGACAATAACGATGAATTTATTATTGAGTATAAAGATGATGCAACCGCATTTAATGGCGAAAAAAAAGGTAGTATTGGTGGAAAAGGGATTATTAATAATAAAATGACAGCTCTTATTTTTCCAATGTTAGAAGAACAGGGCATTCCGACACATTTTATAAAATTATTATCAGACTCTGAACAACTGGTTAAAGCAGTTAAGATTTTTCCTTTGGAAGTGATTATTCGAAACACCGCAGCAGGATCAATTTGCAAGCGTTTAGGTTTAGAAGAAGGTTTGAAATTAGAGAATCCTATTTTTGAATTTTGCTATAAAAATGATGATTTTGGGGATCCGATGATTAATGAGTATCATGTATTAGCGATGAAACTTGCGAACCAAGAACAAATTGATCTAATAAAAGAAATGACCTTTAAAATTAATACCATTCTAATTGATTACTTTTATAAAAAAGGAATTAATCTTGTTGATTTTAAAATCGAATTTGGACAAACACTGGATGGAAAGGTTGTTTTAGCCGATGAAATTTCACCAGATACGTGTCGCTTTTGGGATTTAGAAACAAATGAAAAATTGGATAAAGATCGTTTCAGAAGAAATCTTGGGAATGTCGAAGAAGCGTATATTGAAATGTTGAAACGTGTTGAAGCCTAGAAAATTATAGGGAAATCCCTGGAAGGAAAAATAAAATCAATGATAAATGATAAGTTTCATGATGAATGTGGAGTAATGGGAGTCTATCGAAAAAATCTTGAAGATGAGTGTGCTTCATTTATTTATTATGGTCTCTATGCTCTTCAGCATCGCGGACAAGAAAGTGCTGGAATTTCTGTTAATCAAAATGGTAAAATTTATTCTCACAAGGATACTGGTTTAGTTTCGGATGTCTTTAAAAATAATGTTTTAGAAAATCTTAAAGGGAATATTGGAATAGGTCATGTCCGGTATTCAACATCAGGAGAGGAAGGCGTCACCAATGCTCAGCCCTTAGTTGTTAATCATAGTAAGGGGCAAATTGCATTAGCACATAATGGCAATTTGATTAATGATCGTGCGCTTCGAAATATGCTCGAGGATGATGGGGTTGTATTTCAAACTTCCATTGATACTGAAGTGATGGTTAATATCTTAGCACGTGGCTTGCGCCATGGGATGATTGAAGCGATTCAACGGATGGTAGAAATTATTAAAGGCGCCTATGCATTAGTTATTACAGTTGGAAATAAATTAGTCGGGGTAAGAGATCCCTATGGATTACGTCCACTATGTATTGGTAAAAAAGATGAGGATTACTTTTTAACATCGGAAAGTTGTGCATTAGATGCTGTTGGTGCAGAATTGATTCGGGATGTTGAGCCTGGAGAAATTATTGTTATTGATGAAAATGGCATATCCAGTTATGGCCAAAATAATTGGGTGAAAAAGAAAGCATGTATTTTTGAATTAATCTATTTTGCTCGTCCAGATTCTGTTATGGATGGTACGAGTGTTTATATGTCGCGTCATAAAGCTGGAGAAATTCTTGCAAAAGAAAATCCTGTGGAAGCTGATATTGTTATTGGAGTACCAGATTC
>LGOV01011984.1_pt3 | contig 19274 bp, 20 predicted proteins | sample 469881 | NCBI WGS metagenome assembly LGOV01 (sample SAMN03857199, study PRJNA290197) | marine sediment metagenome | biome: marine cold seep biome; feature: cold seep; material: marine sediment; isolation source: sample #5579, elevator 3A push core 41 containing 12 cm of sediment... ...
GAACTCTCTGTTCCTCTTATTCCGCGAATTATGAGTGAATACGCTCATAACATTACCGGGATTGATATTCATCCTGGTGCATCAATCGGAAAATATTTTTTCATTGATCATGGAACAGGTGTTGTAATCGGAGAAACCGCGATTATAGGTGAGCATGTAAAAATATATCAAGGTGTGACTTTAGGAGCACTATCAACTCGAGGTGGGCAAAAACTAAAAGGAATAAGGCGTCATCCATGCTTAGAAGATTGGGTAACTGTTTATTCGGGAGCTTCGATACTGGGTGGAGAAACGGTTATTGGTAAAGAATCGGTTATTGGTAGTAATGTTTTTCTAACCCAATCTGTAGTTGAAGGAACAAAAGTTCGAATAAAAAGTCCAGAATTAGTTTTTTCAGATCCTTCAAAAAAAGTTAGAAAAGAAATCCCATTAACTGATTGGAATATTTAAATAAAAGGAATTAGAATGCCTTAATAATTGAGAATTTGTGATACGATATAAGTATGTTAAATTTCATAGGGAAAAAGGAGTGATTAAACATGGATTTAATCAAGCAAATTGCAGTATATGGCGATTCAATTTTAAAAGGTGTCATGCTTGATCGTGAAAGCCAAAAATATTATTTTTCATCAAAAGGGGTTGTAAATAATTTAGGAGATTTAGAACCTTTTCAAATAAAAAATTATTCTAAATTTGGTTGCACTATAAAAAAAGGGTACCAGTTTATTCAAAAAGGGTTAAACAAAGGTATTGAATGTGATATTATGGTATTAGAATATGGAGGAAACGATTGTGATTATGATTGGCAAGCTATTTCACTTAATCCAGAAAAAAATCATATTCCCAATACACCCGTTGATCAATTTAAAGCTATTTATATAAAAATTATTGATGAATTAAAAGAAAAAGGAATTAATCCATTGATGATGTCATTACCTCCTGTGGACGCAGAACGTTATTTGACTTGGATTACTCGAGATGGGTTAAATCGTGAAAACATCGTCAAGTTTCTAGGAGATGTTCAAATGATTTATCGTTTTCAAGAATTGTATTCTAATACAATTGCAGCTATTGCAGCTGAAAAGAATTGTTTATTTATTGATGTAAGACGCTTGTTTTTAGATAAGCACAATTTTAAAGATCTCCTTTGTGATGATGGCATTCACCCAAATGAAGCGGGACATCAGCTTATCGGAGAAAGTATTCGAGCATTTTCATTACTTCATGCGTCTACTTAAAAAAACAGTAAAAAATTAGAGGGAATTACTCTATATCGAACGGATTATGATGGTACAATTATTATTAGAAGTAATGGTGGAAATATTAGTGTCGATTTTGAAAATTCAAATCAAGACGCGTCGAATTTAACAAGCTTAGAAGCCGATATTAATGGAGAATTAGACGAATCAAATTTATATATTGGTAATAAAAATACCCATATTTACCATACTAAAGGGTGTACCTTACTTCCTTTGGGAAAAAGCAGGGTATGTTTTAATACAATTCAAGATGCACAAAATGCTGGATATCATCCACATTCAACGTGTAATTAAAAATCGAAAGGAGACTATTATGATTATTGATCATATTGATGGCAATATTGCTGTAGTTAAATTTAATTTTTATGAAACTATATCATTTTGTCGTGTTCCGCTACAAGAGCTCCCAGAACATGTAAAAAAGGGGGATGTTTTAAGAATCGAAATTGATGAAAAAATGACTCAGATGCGAAAAGAAGGAATGGAAAAACTATTAAAAGATATGTTGCCATACAGTGTAAATGAAGTTGACACAGAAAAGATTTTGTGATATACACAAAAAGGTTACAAACGTTTACATTATGTCTATTTACTTTTTTCTGATAGATGTTATAATAATATTACATCAAGAGTTAATACTATCAAATTTTTAATTGTTATACTTCATACCACTTAATAAATAAGGGAAAAAGGTTCAGATTAAAATGAAGCTTCCTGAAATGAGTAAGGTTGGGAGAGAATGATCGCATGACTTATTGAAAGTTATCCTAAAATGAATCGAAAATGAATTAAGTGATGATAAGAAAATTGTCTGATCTAAAATTCCATATCATATCCTGAAGACAGAAAATACCGAGATTGAGTGAGCAGTTTAAGATTCAAAAAAAACAAAGATAGCTTGAATTAATGATTCTTTACATTTGATTTCAATAAGAAAACTCAGAGTACTTTAGTTATTAATGTAAAAGTTGATAAGAGGAAATATGAGTAAAGATTTTTGATGAAATCGAAAGAGGTAGGTCCAAAAGGATGACGTCTGAGATTCAACGCTAAGGCCGGTTTTGCATTTAAAGATGTGGAATCGGTTTTAGTATTTTTTGATTTTTCAATAATTTCAAAATTAATAATAATATTTGAATAAAATACTAAGGAGTTTGATATGAAAACTATAAATTATGATGGACTTGAATTGTCAACCATCATATTGATAAAGGATGCAATAAGCAGAGGGATTTCTGTTGAAATTCTAGATCGGAACGATAACTTTATTCGATTAAAAAAAGATACTAAAGTTAAGTATATCAAAGAAGCAACAAAGACATCCATTGATTCATATATTGTTCCATTAATTATGGAGAATAAAGAGATCACAAAACGCATTTTAAAAGAAAACAATTTAAATGTTCCTAAAGGGATCATGATCAAAACGATGGCTCAAGCTTTAGAATACTTTTCATTGTTTAAAGGAAAAGATATCGTTATTAAACCAAAATCAACTAATTTTGGTTTAGGAATCATGATTCTAAAAAACATCCAATATGAAGATGGCTATATTAGTGCAATTAAACATGCATTGCATTATGATGATTCCGTATTAATTGAAGAATTTATTACAGGTAAGGAATATCGATTTTTAGTGATCGGAAATGATGTTATAGGGATACTACATCGCATTCCTGCCAATGTTGTTGGGGATAATATCCACACGATTAAAGAATTAGTGTGTAAAAAAAACAAAGATCCATTACGAGGAAGTGGCTATGTTACTCCATTAGAAAAAATAAAACTTGGAGAAACAGAAGTGGATTATCTAAAAATAATGGGAAGAACAATCACGGATATTCCAATCAATAATGAAATTGTATATTTGCGAGAAAATTCAAATATTAGTACAGGAGGTGATAGTATTGATTATACCGACGATATCCTTGATGACTATAAAAAAATTGCAATTGCGTCAGCAAAAGCAGTTGGTGCAAAAATATGTGGTGCTGATATTATTATCCAAAATATCGAAGAAAAACCTACAAAAGAGAATTATAGTATTATCGAATTAAATTTTAACCCTGCCTTACATATTCATAATTATCCTTTTAAAGGAAATAACCGAGAAGTTGGAAAAAAAGTTTTGGATTTACTTGGATATTAAACAGTATAATATATATAAAACATAATAAAACATAACAAAACATTACAAAAAGATAAAGATGTGTTATAATTTAGAAAATGATTTTTATGAATAAATAATAATTAAAGAAAGGATCTAAAATCATGAAAAAGTCAAAATTAATTTTTCTGATTGTTATTATTTTAATCGTTTCCAGTGTTTGTTATGTCAATATTTTTGCGAATGACCAAGGTTCACCTAAGAAAAAAGCGAAAGTTATTAAACCGTTACATTACATTGATTGTACTTTTGAAGATGGAACAAAACTAGATGATGCTCAAGTACTAACAACTACACCACGATTTATTCTCAATTTCGATAAAAATATTGTAAATATGTTAGTGTGGGATAATAATCGACAATGTATTACTTTAACTTCATCAAATAAAACAAATATACCTATTACCGTTACAAAAATCGATGATACCGTTGATTTTGAACATCGAAAAAATATTTTTATTGAACCAGATGCTCCTCTTATTTCTGGAGAAACTTATGTGATACGCATTGATGAAGGCTTAATGGCTAAAAATGCTGTCTCAACCATTGGTGGATCAACCGAAGGAAAGCCAATCGAAATTATGTTTAAAGTAAATTAAAATCATAATGAATTAAATTGGAGGATACTATTGAAAGATAAAAAAGTAATAATCAGTATCCTTCTGATTATTTTAATTGTAAGTTCTGCATATTCAATCGAAAGATATATCAAAGAAAATGGAACAGCTAAAGGTGAAATCTTGGAAATATCGGATGATCAACAAACCATTGCATATATCAGTGGAGATATTATTATGAAATTATTAGAAAATGACGATCTAAAAAAACACACAGGGGATGGACTATCGCTCAACTCACTCCTAAATTCGGTTGGGGCTTATAATTATACAAAAATAGAAATTAAAAATAGAAATAGTACTCTAATTATTCCTTTTTCAGCCACTGATTTTGATAAAAACTATTATATTAAGTATACTAGCACTAATAATATGACGGTGGTTCTTAAGAATAATGGAAAGTGTACAACAATTGAAAATATTTCAAACATTCATTTAATAAAATAATATTAAAGAAGGTATGTGATCTATGTATGAAAAAGCTCAATATAACGTCAATAATGCATATAATCAGAGTTATATTTTAAATTTAAGTTTAGCTGATGTTTTAAAATCATCTATCTTTGGAACCCTCATTGCAATTGCACAAAGTGTTTTACATTTTCCACTTCATTTACCTGGACATAGCAGTATTTATTGGATGGGAATTTTGTTGGTTGGAAAAGCGTTGATTCCAAGATTTGGTTCTGGGATTATTATGGGCATCATTTCTGGAACATTAGCCATCTTTTTTGGACTAGGGAAAGAAGGAATATTTGTATTTGTGAAATATTTCGCACCTGGATTATTGATTGATGTATTGGTTCCTTTCTTTGGATACAAACTTAATTCATTTGTAATTGCCGGTATATGCGGAGCATTTATTAGTTTGTCTAAATTAGGTGCAAGCATTCTTATTGGGATGATTCTAAAAGTCCCATTACTATTTTTGACCATAGGATTAGGCTATGTTGCTTTTTTTCATGCCATTTTTGGTGCAATTGGAGGCATACTAGCTGCTTTGATTATTAGACGGTTAAAACCAATAATCGATAAAACGAGTTTGAGTAAAAACGAGTCCCTTTATTAAAGAAAATGACAGTAAGAGAGGAAAAAAAACATGGTAGATGTTGCAATTATTGGTAGTGGAATTGTCGGTGCATTTATTGCAAGAGCGCTATCTCGATTTGAATTAGATGTTCTCATAATTGAAAAAGAAAACGATATTGCAAATGGTTCCAGTATTGCTAATAGTGGTATTATTTATGATGGATTTCATTCAAAACCAGACAAACTAAAAGGTCAATTAATTCCCATTGGAAATGAAATGTATGATCAAGTTTGTAAAGAATTAGAGGTGCCATTTAAGCGTATTGGATCATTGGTTATTGGTTCAACTGAAGAAGATTTAGAAAAAATCACAAAAAAGTATCAACGAGGAATCAAAAATAACGTTCCAGGATTAAAAATTATATACAAAGACGCGATACAAAAAATCGAACCAACTATTAATAAAGAGATCAAATTTGCCTTGTATTCTCCTACTTGTGGTATTATTTCTCCATTTGAGCTTAATATTGCGCTTGTCGAAAATGCAGTAGCGAATGGTACTCGATTATTATTAAATCATGATGTCCTAAAAATAAATAAGAAAGACCACGGCTTTTCAATTATCACAAATCAAGAAACAATTGAAGCCTCAATCGTCATTAATTGTGCTGGTATTTATGCAGATGAAATCAATAATATGGTTAGTAAAAACACCTTTAAAATTTCACCTAAACGTGGTCAATACATTGTATTGGATAAAGCTAAGGAAAAAGATAAACGCATTCATTCAGTCATTTTTCAGAATAAAAAAGAAGACGAAAAAGGTTTATTATTTGTTCCAACTGTAGATAATAATTTACTCATTGCATCATTTTTAGATGAAACCGAAAACAAAGAAGATATAGGAACGACTTCAGATATATTAGAGCGAATGAAGGAAAAATCAAATGAAGTGTATCATGATCTTCCTTTTAATTCGGTCATTCGTTCTTTTTCTGGATTAAAAGCTAAAATAATAGATGAAGATTATATTATTGAAGAGTTAAGTGATATCAAAGGCTTTGTCAATGTCGCTGGAATTACAACACCAGGAATGACTTGTGCTCCAAGCATTGCAGAAATGGTTGTAAAAATAGTTGAAAAAATAACGCTATATAACAATAAAGAATTTAAGGAAAATATAAATTATAATCCGCTAAGAAAAAGAATTACACGATTAAAAGATTTAACCGCATCAGAAAAGATTAAATTAATTCAAAATAATCCCAAATATGGAAAAATCGTATGTCGTTGCGAAACCATTACTGAAGGTGAAATTCTCGATGCAATTCATCGAAATCCTGGTGCAACAACGGTTAAAGGCGTTAAAAAACGGACTGGTTCCTCGATGGGTAGATGTCAAGGTGGCTTTTGCAGCCCTCGTATTTTGAAAATACTAGCAACTGAATTAAATAAAAATATGTTTGATATTGTCTATGACCGCAAAGAATCCTACATTTTAAAGGAACGCATTTAACAATGAAATTTTGCATAATATAATAAATTTTCTTTCGATAACAGCAATTACATGATACAATATTTATATGAAATCTATAATTTATCAGTGTTTTTGGAATGGAAACTAACTAATGTAAATTAGATTGAGAGGATTGCGAATGAAATCAAATTTTATATTTTTGCACAAAAAATTTCAAGAATTAGAAATCATAGGAAGCCTTGCTGAAGATTATCTTTATACGGATGTTAATTCGTCCCTCATTAAATTAGGGCTATTTGGAGAGACAATTGTCAATCTAATGTTTATTTTAGATGATATTAAACCATTAGCAGTCGAAAATATTCATGCAAATCGTATCAAGTTACTTATAAAAAAAGGTTTGATCCCGATTGAAACTGAAAATATTTTTATGTCACTTCGAAAAAGTCGTAACAAAGCGATCCATGAAGGCTACGCTTCTTATAATCAAGCTATTGTTTTACTTGAAATGGCTTATCATTTAGGTATTTGGTTTATGCAAACCTACGGAAATCCTAATTGTATCCCTGTCGACTTTTTTTTACCAGAAAATCGAACAATCGATTACCTATCTGCATTAAAAGAAAAAGAGAAGACAATTGAAAAATTATGTCAAGAAATCACCAAGTATAGCCCTGATCCTAAAGCGATTTGCCATCAACGTGAAATGCAATCTCAAGCAGCTGCACAACGTTTAAATCTAGGAAAATTGGAAGAGCGTTTAGAATAAGTGAATAACTAAGTGTATTTAAAATAAAAGCTCTATTCTTAGCCAAGGCTTGTAACTTACAAGTCTTGGCTTTTTTATTAAAAATTAAAAATAATTTTACATGAGAAAATATAATGAAATTGATGCCATTTTTTTTGGACATTATTATTTGCTCCTATTTTCTAAATGATTGATTAATCATTTTCTTAACAACATTAGCATCTCTTGGAGCTAAACCACCGGATGATTTGAAAATTAAGTGTATCAAAGTGATTTTTCAATTATCCCATTATAGGATAAAAGATAAGTTTCTATTTTGGGTTGTGCACCGTTGATACACAGTCCCAGTTTATAGTTGTTAAAAATCGTGGCTTTATAAAAAGAATAGGGCATCTGTGTCATATTTTCAAATACATTAATCGTATTATTTTTGCATTTAATTTGAAAAGCATTTAAAGGAAGTTTAAAACCTAATCCAGTCGCTTTCATGTAACTTTCTTTTAATACCCAATAATCAAAAAATGTTTCTTTAGGATTTTTTGAATTTAAAATAGTTTGATATTCATCATCATAAAAAAATTCTTTAGCAATTTTTAAATCAATGGGACTAATTACCTCAATATCAGCACCTAAGTTTCGATTTGAAAAAGAACAAAGGGCTATTTTTTCGGAATGGGAAATATTAAAATGGATTTCAGGATAGTTTTTTAAAAAAGGTTTTCCATTTTTATATGTATCAATTTTAAGTAGCGATTCATCAAGTCCATATTTTTGTAATCCTGCTTGTAGAAGTAAACCAGCAGCAAGACTAAGATTTTTTTCCTTTTGAAATAAAAAAGCACTAATTTTTTTTTGTCTTGATAACGATACAGTTTGAAGTTTTTCCTGAAAAATACCTGAATCATTAAAAATATCCGTTTGCATTAAATAAGTTGTAATCATAAGCAATCCTTTATTTATTATTTAGAAAAATCCCAATATTATCGTTTATATAATTTAAAAATAAAATTTGGATTGACTTTCTTTGATTATATCATGATGAAAAAAATAATTAAAGAAATAACCATTCGTTTTGGCAATGGTTTTTTTAATAATTTCATCTTATAATAACAGGAAATCAACACAGTGTAAAAGGTTGCAAATAACTAATTTATGAACATACAAAAAAAATGTATTTTGCAGCCCTTGGCGAAATGGTCGGAACCGGTATTATTGGTGGATTACGCGCTTATCCTATTGCTCATTTTTTACTTGGCAATGCCAAAGCAACATGGTATGTATTCTTAATTCCGTTTTCAGTAAACACAATTTGTGGTGCACTCATTGGTTATCTCATTCTGATTGCACTGAATAAAGCAACAAAAGGAATCATCCTAAAAGACTGAAAATAAATTTTCTTTTTAAAAGAATAAGGATTATAATAACATTGATATCACTATAATAAACAATAAGGAGATACTTTATGTATTTAATGAATATTTCAAATTTTACTGGCGATATGAATAAATTCAATGGCAGTTGGAACCAAGTTGAACAATTTTTAGATAAACATCAACTTGATGGCATCGAATTAATCCGTTATCAAGATGACTATTTAGATAAAATGCCGAATCACATATTAAAAGGATTTCATTTAAAATATTATCCAACATGGCTCGAATTTTATCAAGGAAATTGGGGAAAAGCCTGCCAGCAATGTGGTGGGGAAGAAGCCGCTTTACAATATTTTGGAGGCTCAAATCCTCAAGTGCTAGTTGATGCATTTAAAGTTGAATACGAAAAGGCAAAAGAATTAAAAGCAGAATACATGGTTTATCATGTAGCCCATGTTACAACAGAACATTCTTTTACGCGACAATTTGATTATACCGATGATGATGTACTCGATGCAACCGTTGATTTAGTAAATAAATCTTTTGATACAAATAGTGATACAAGCTTATTATTTGAGAATCTCTGGTGGCCAGGATTAACTCTTTTAGATAAAGATAAAACAGAACATTTTCTCGACCGTATTCATTACAAAAAAAAAGGAATTATGTTAGATTTAGGCCATATGATGATTACAAATCCTTCGCTAAAGACCCCCGCTGAAGCAACCGATTATATCTTATCATGTGTTGATAAACTTGGCAGTTTAAAACAACATATCAAAGGAATTCATGTTAACATGTCGTTACCTGGAGACTATTTAAAACAAGATCATGTTAAAGATTATGAAGAAATTTTAAATACTGACGATTCCGTTGAACGTTATATTAAAACAATTAAACATATTAAGAAAATTGATTGCCATCAACCCTATGATGATCCAACGGTAAAAAGCATTATAGAGTCGATTAAACCAGATTATGTAGTTTTTGAAGTTGTTTCAAAAGACTATAATCAACTCGATCAGTTTATGTCTATTCAAAATAAAGCAATGGGAAGATTATCTTAAATTAACGATAAAATCAAACAATCGTATTTATTGTAACAAGAATGACGTAACTTAATCATAAAAAGATAAAATTTAATGTTTATATTAATGCATACTACCAATATAAAAGGAAACATTATGATTATAGTAAAATTTATTAAAAAAAAGTTAAACCTATCCCAAAAACAGGCATATAGTTCATATATAATATAAATAGTCGAAATAAGATATTAAATAAAGAGAATAAAGTTAATATATTCATTTTATGTCATGTATTATTTCTGTAAATAAAACTTTATGTAAAAAAATTGACAAAATATCATTATAAGTATATGATCGATAAGTGGACTAAATTCAACAAAAGTATATAGGAGGTGAAAATAAAATGAAACTCGAATTAAATTTTTCATTAAAAACTTTAGAATTACCAATAGATTATCGTCGAATAATAATATCCTTTATAAAAAAATCACTAACACAAGCAAAAGATGGTAAATTTTATGATAAATTTTATAAAGATACGATTTCCAAAAATTTTACTTTTTCAGCTGTTTTTCCAAGGCCTGATTTTCTAAAAAATAAAATAATATTACAAAAACCTACATTTAAACTTATTTTTTCAGTAATCGATCAAGAAAAAATACCATTTATTCTTTATTCTGCTTTTCTGGGGCAAAAGAACAAAACATTTCCCTTGCCAAATAATAATGAAATGAAATTAAATTCTATTATTGAGAAAAAGGTAGAAAAGATATATAGTCAGAAGATTATTATTCGAACTGCAATGGGATCTGGTTTATGTATAAGAGATCATAATCGAGAGAAAAATGAAGATAATTATTATATTTATAGTGATGAAAATTTTCAAGAAAAAATGAAGATGATACTAAATGCCCAAGGAATACGAGCAGGTTTTAGTGAAAAAATAATGAATGAATTACGTTGTAAACCTTTGAATTGTAAAAAAATAGTCGTTAAACATTACAATCATTACATCAATATATCCGCTGGAATGTTTCAGATGGAAGGTCAACCAGAAGTATTAAACTATTTTTTAAATGCAGGCATGGGATCACGACATAGTGCAGGATTTGGGCTAATAGAATTAGTTGCTCAAGATCTATTTTAGAAGGAGGAAAAATGGTAGAAGAAATTACAATAAATGAAAAAACTTATATCAAAATTGAGACGTCGGAATGGCGTTACTCCGCTATGGCACTTGGTCTAATGAATTATTTTGATTACTTAGATATTGCAATAATTGATAAAGAAGTAACTACATTTAACATTTTAGATTTTTCAGATGAATTAGAAAATAATGCCTATATTATTTATGATAAATCTGATGGTTATGAATATTTTTGCTTCTCAAAAAGCTTTATTACTGAAAAAAATTATTTAGATTTCATTAGTGAATTTTATGCAAAAGATTTTCATCACTTGCAAATAAAAGAATATTTTATAAAATCTATTTTTTCAGATGAAGAAGTAAAAGAAATTAATTTACTTCTAAAAAAGAATGAAATTATGAAAAAAGTATTTAAAGATATTTTGTTTGATGGAACAAATAAAGATAAAATATTAAAGATCATGAATGAAAATAGTAATTTATTAATTAAAGAAACTTATCGAGGTAAGCAAAATCTTTACGCTAATTATGCAAATAAGAATAGATTGTTATCTGATAAGCATAATGACTGTCGATTAGCTGGTTATTGGATTGATACTGTAAGAAAGGAGCGTTCAACTGCCTATCAATTTAACAAAAACACCGTAACAGGAATGGATACCATTTTATTTGACTGGATTCCGTTTGCATTTATTGGCGATTATGAAGCATTTTTTATTAATCAGAATTATTCTTTGTGTGAATTAAAAAAGACTTATACATTTTTAAAAACACAAGTTAATATTGATACCGATGAAAATAAAAACAAACGCCAAAACGTTCGATATTCGTTATTTAATACGATTATTCAATCATCACAATTGATTAATAATGATATTGAAGTTATCTATAAAAATCAAAGCAACGATTTTTTTGAAACACTATATATTCGAAAAGACAGTATAAAAATTTTAAAATCAATGGCTAAACTTGATTATAAAGCGTTTTGCAGACCTTTTAAAATCAATGATAAAGATTATATTGATATCCAAAAAAAAGTTATACACTGTGTCTTAAATTTAATACTAACGGATGAACTCATTGAATTATCTTTAAAACAAAAAAATGATAATGGCTATTTAGTCAGTCAATTGATTATAATAAATCAATTAATTCGAAAAGGGGGAGAAACAATGAAAAAGAAAATGAGCTGTGCCTATGCTTGTGCTAAAGAAGTTGTCGCAAAGATACCGGAAAATAAAACGAACTCCTATCGTCAACGTTTAACAAGTGCAATTGTTTTTAAAGATTATGATCGGGTGTGCCAAGTGTTATTACAATTATCCAATTATTCAAATGTCTCATTTAATTTTGCATATGATTTATATGAAGACTTTGACAATAATAAAGATATCGCGTATACATTTATTAATGCATTAAGGATTGGAAATAATGAGAATACTAAGGGGAAAAAAGATGAAGAATAAAGCATTAACATTAACTATCGTAGCAAATATTACGGCAAATTATTCTGAAGGATTAGGAAATATATCCAGTGTTCAGAAAGTATTTAAGAATCGAAAAGTTTATTCAATGCGAAGTCGTGAAAGTATGAAAAATGCAATTATGGTACAAAGTGGATTTTATGATGATTTACAAACAGAAGTTGATGGTGCTACCCAAAAATTAGTTAAAGATGATTTGAATGCAAGTGATTGTCGTGCCTTAGAAGGCGGTTATATGAGTACAAAAGGAACGACAACGATTCGGAAAAGTTCTTTTTATCTTACTGATGCAATTGCAACAGAAGATTTTGTGAACGAAACACGTTTCCATAATAATCTTTACTTAGCGAGTAAAGAAGCAGAACAAAAGGAAATCAACTTGCAAGAAAATTCAAAAAAAGCTGGTTTAATGCCCTATCAATATGAATATGATAAATCATTAAAAGTATATAGCATAACACTGGATTTAGAAATGATTGGCAAAGATGATAATTTTTCTGCAGAAGCAACGAATGAAGAAAAAGCAGCACGCGTTAAAGCGCTCGTTGAAGCCATTGAAAATTTAAGTTTAATTGTAAAAGGTAATTTAGATAACGCAGAACCTGTTTTTATTATTGGTGGTTTATCACCACGAAAAACCCATTTTTTCGAAAATGTTATTCACATTAAAGAAGAAAAGTTAGAAATTAGTGATGATTTAATTGAAAAGCTTGAAAAAGGTTTTAATTGTGGATTGCTTAGAGCTAATACTTTTTCTAATGAAGATGAAATCATAGAAAAGTTAACCCCTCAATCAATGTCAACATTTTTTAATAATTTGTACAATGCTATTGATTTATGGTATACAGATTAAAGTAATTTTATGAGAAAGAAGGTTAAGTTTTGAAAGCATTACGAATAAAGCTCTCCCAAAGTAGCGCTAATTATCGAAAAGAAGAAAGCAATACCAATAAAATGACTTATCCCTTGCCACCTTTTTCAACGGTTATTGGAGCACTTCATGAAGCGTGTGGCTATAAATCATACCATCCAATGACTTTAAGTATTCAAGGACGATATGAATCAATGCATCGGGAACCTTATACTGATTATTGTTTTTTCGATTCAATACAGAATGATCGTGGCCTATTGGTAAAAATGTGTAATCCTGAATTATTATCAACTGCCTATGAAAAAGTTGCAGTAGCACAAAGTCAAACAGGAAATGATTTTAGAAATAGAATAACGGTTAAAGTTTTTAACGAAGCGTTATTTCAAGAATATCGCGAATTAAAAGATTTGAATGATGAAATTAATATCTTTAAAAAAGAACGAATCAAGCGGATTATGAATGTGATAAAAATACGAAAAGCAAGTATTAAAAAGAAAAAGTCAGGACTTGAAAAAAAATCAGAATTATACTTAAAGCTTTGCACACGTGAAAATCAAATAAAAGAATTAGAAAAAAAAATAAAAAGTGAATTTGAAACTTACAAATTTGAGAAGTATACCAAACCCTATTCTAAATTTCGCTCACTTGTAACTTCAATAAAACATTATGAAATTCTTAATAATATTGAATTAATTATTCATGTAAGTGCTGAGGATGAGACATTAGATTGTATATTTGAAAATATTTACAATCTTAAATCTATTGGCAGAAGTGAAGATTTTGTTGAAGTAAAAGAGGCTGCAATCGTTGATTTAATCCAAAAAGAAGATTGTGAGATAATAAGTCCATATTCAGCATATTTAGATTTTAATTCAGTTAAAGAAGGAAGAATATATCCTATTAATGTTGGAGAAACAAATGGTGAAGGTGGAACACGGTATAGTATAAATAAAAACTATCAAATAATTGATAATCAACGTATCTTTTCAAAGAAATTGGTAATTTATTTATCAGAATATGGTATTGATGAAACAACAAACACAATTTGGATTGATGATAATTATAAACAACAATTCATTGTTAATTTAATATAAGATTAATTAAAAGAGGACTTATGAAAAAACCTGAAGATTATTTAGCAAAACCAAATAAAACAATAAAAGAGCATCGTGATGATCTTATAACTGAATTGGAACGTATTCAAAAGCTTGGTTATATTATGGATCCTAAAATTTATAAGCTAACAAAGAAAGCATGCTTGTATCATGATTTAGGAAAAGCAAATTGTGAATTTCAAAAACGTGTAATGAGTGAAAGAAAGATAAAAATGGATCTTGAGAAAGAAGTTTTTCATAACATTCTTTCAATATATTTTATTGATCCTGATGATTTTGAAACAAAAGATGATTATTATAAAGTTGTTCAGGCCGTTCTTTTTCATCATGATTATACAGATTGTTATGAAGCATTAGTTTCAACAAAGGAACGATCAAAATTATTGCTAAATGATTTTCATACCTTTCAATTAAAGAATCGTTTGCCTTATGAACTAAAAAAAAGAAAAGAAGATCAAGAAGTTATTAAAATAAAAGGATTTTTGCATAAATGTGATTATAGTGCAAGTGGTAATTTTGTATCTGAGTATCCAAATGATTTTCTTGAAGAAGGATTAAAAAAATTAGAATATAAATGGAATGAACTACAAGAATTTTGCATTAAAAATAGTGATCAAAATATTATTGCTGTTGCTCAAACGGGTATGGGAAAAACAGAAGCTGGCCTCTTATGGATTGGAAATCATAAAGGCTATTTTGTGCTACCACTGCGAACAGCAATCAATGCAATTTATAAACGTATTGTAGATAATGGTAGCATGAGTATTGTAACGGAAAATATTGAAGAACGTGTGGCACTCTTACATTCTTCGTCATTATCCTATTATTTAGAAGTGGCTGAAAATGAAAAAACAAATAATCAAGAATTAAACTTTGATGAAATTGAAGAGTATCACCAAAGAGGGCTTCAACATTCGATGCCATTAAATATTTCGACGTTAGATCAACTTTTTGATTTTATCTTTAAATATCAAGGATATGAATTAAAATTAACAACCTTATCTTATTCAAAATTGGTAATTGATGAGATCCAAATGTATGATGGTGAATTATTAGCATTCTTAATTATGGGAATTAAAAAAATCGTTGAACTTGGTGGAAAGATTGCTATTTTAACAGCTACATTAGCACCTTTTGTTGCAGATGAATTAAAAAAAGCAGTGCCAGGAATAATTGAAAAAAGTTTTAATGATGATATGCTTCGACATAATATGAAAATTATAGAAACAGAAATATGTGTTGAGACAATTTTAAATCAATTTACTAAGAATAAAAATGCAAAGACAGGTAATAAAATTTTAGTAATTGCAAATACTGTGAAAAAAGCTCAAGAAATTTTCGAAGAAATTATAAAATCAAGCATTGTAAATAATAATGAAGTATTTTTACTTCATAGCAAATTTACAAAAAAAGATCGTTCAGCCAAAGAAGAGGCAATTAGATCTTTTGGAAAAACATATGAAAATGATAATAAAACGATTGAAATAAAAAATGGAATTTGGATATCAACTTCTTTAGTAGAAGCAAGTTTAGATATTGATTTTGATTATATATTTACTGAACTTCAAGATTTAAATTCGCTACTTCAACGATTAGGTCGCTGTAATCGAAAAGGAGTAAAGTCAGTAAAATATACAAATTGTTTTGTTTACACAGTAATTAATGAGAATCACTTTATAATAGGTGACCATGGTTTTATTGACTATGATATTTTTATGATCTCTAAAAATGCATTGGGTCATTGGAATGCTTTAATATCTGAAAAAGAAAAACTTGAACTTATTAATGAAAATCTAACAACACTTAAAGTAAAAAATTCAGACTATTATAAGAAATATATTAAACAATGCCAATGGATTGAATCAATCGAACCCTATTCATTAAAGCAAAAAGATATTAAGTTACGAAATATATTAAATGCCGTGATTATTCCAAGTCCAATCTATGTTCAATATCATGATATAATCATAAGCTTAGTCGAACAAATTAATGACTATAATATTGATCATAAAAAAAGATTATTATTAAAAGAAGCATTATATCAGTATACATTATCTGTTGAACTATATCATATTAAAAATGATGAACGGGCATGTGTTAAAAACATTGCCCAATCTTATCCATATATTCAATTAGGTAAATTTGAAAAAATAAAAGTTATCGAATGCCAATATGATGAAGCTCTAGGGTTTCGAAAAATGGAGTATGATTCCGTAAGGAAACCTGAAATTTTTTAAGATTAAAAGGAAGGTGAAATCATGGAAAAAGAAATTACTGGCGTAATGGTTTATTACTATCAAGTCTGTCAAAGAAAGCTTTGGTATTTTTATCACGAAATTCAAATGGAACAAAATAGTGATGCGGTAACCATAGGAAAACTATTAGATGAAAATGCTTATAATAGAAATGATAAACATATCAATATTAATAATGTTATTAATATTGATTATATTAAAACAAAAAAAGTGTTACATGAAGTAAAAAAAAGCCGTAAAATAGAAGAAGCTAGTATTTTGCAAGTAAAGTATTATTTATATTATCTTTTTAAAAGAGGAGTCACAGGAATAACTGCAAAAATTGATTATCCGTTATTAAAACAAACGATAGATGTCAATTTATCTGCTAATGATATTTTAGAAATTGAAAATATATTAAATGCGATTCAATATATTGTAGATGCGAAAACGCCACCATCATTTAAGAAATTATCAATTTGTAAATCATGTGCTTATTATGACTTGTGTTTTATATGAAAGCAGGTGAAAAATGAAAAGAGATTATTATTTTTATAATAATGGAATAATCAAAAGAAAGGATAATTCCATTACGTTTATTAATGAAAACAATGAAAAAAGAGATTTGCCTATTGAAATGATTGGGGATATCTATGTCATGTCAGAAATGAGCTTTAATTCTAGTTTCATTAATTTATTATCTAAATACGGAATATGTATCCATTTTTTTAATTATTATAGTTTTTATACGGGGAGTTTTTATCCTAAAGAACAATTGGTTTCTGGTAATATTAATGTTAAACAAGTAGAAAATTATTTGGATAATGATAAAAGAATGATTCTTGCACAAAAATTTATTGATGCAGCATCCTATAATATTTACAGAAATTTACGATATTATAACGGGCGTGGTAAAGATGTTAAACTTGAAATGGATACTATTGAAAATCTAAGAAAAAAAATTCCTGAGACTACAAACATCAAAGAATTAATGGGTTATGAAGGGAATGTTCGTAAAACTTATTATTCAGCATGGAATAAAATTATTAATCAAGATATTAATTTCAATAAACGGATTAAAAATCCACCTGATAATATTGTTAATACACTTATTTCATTTGTTAATACGCTTGTTTATACTAAAGTACTTGGAGAAATATACCAAACACAGTTAAATCCTACCATTAGCTATTTACATGAACCAGGAACAAGACGTTTTTCTTTAAGTTTAGATATTGCTGAAATATTTAAACCTTTATTAGCGGATCGTTTAATTTTTTCATTGTTAAATCGGAATCAGATTACAGAAAAAAGTTTTACAAAAAATTTGAACTATTTACATTTAACCAAAGATGCATCTAAAACAATTGTTGCTGAACTTGATGCAAAATTACAAACAACAATTAAACATCGGGATTTAAATAAATCGGTTTCTTATCAATATTTGATGCGTTTAGAATGTTACAAATTAATAAAACATCTACTTGGAGAAAAAGAATATGATCCATTTAAAATTTGGTGGTAAAGGAGTTAATAATGTATGTTATACTTGTATACGATATTTGTGGTAAAAATGGAGGGCAACGTATATTAAATAAAACATTTAAAATTTGTAAAAAGTATTTAAATCATATTCAAAATTCTGTGTTTGAAGGAGAAATATCTGAGTCACAAATTCTTAGTTTACACTATGAATTGGATCAATATATTCGTAATGATACAGATTCAGTAATTTTGTTTAAAAGTAGAAATGAGAAATGGCTAAAAAAAGAATTATGGGGAACAACAGAAGATAAAACAAATAATTTTATTTAATTGTCGACCTATGATAATGCATAAAACTAGGGAGATTGACAATTCTCATAACAATCGGAATGGAGAATAGTTTTGAAAATTACAAAACAAAATGAATTGTGTTTTTTGAATAATTATAGTTGGTCGACAAAACAAGACCTAGAAAGCTATTACTACCAACCATTAAGAAGACACGCATTTGAGTCTTACCATATTGGAATATAAAATAGGATCCCAAATTATGTTAACAAAACGCATTATATTTGAGTCTTACCATATTGGAATATAAATAGGACATTTATACCGACGATGAACAACTTGAAAAGTAATTTGAGTCTTACCATATTGGAATATAAATGGAACTGGTAAATTTAAGTAATTTCTTGCAATTGTATTTGAGTCTTACCATATTGGAATATAAATGTAGATAAATCGCAATGCACGAATAAATTTTCGTATTTGAGTCTTACCATATTGGAATATAAATTGCGAAAATGGGTTATGATTATAGATTTATTTTTATTTGAGTCTTACCATATTGGAATATAAATATGAATTTGGACAATCACTTGCTAAAATGGGTGGCTATTTGAGTCTTACCATATTGGAATATAAATAGGACATGGAAAGCGATTCTTTACACGGCGATGGAAATTTGAGTCTTACCATATTGGAATATAAATATGAAACAGATGTAACTGTTTTGGCGTCTCGAGGTATTTGAGTCTTACCATATTGGAATATAAATGTGTTTTTGATCTATTAATATTAAACCTTGCTTTTATTTGAGTCTTACCATATTGGAATATAAATATGATAGCGACAAGGCACCTTACTATGCAGCAGGATTTGAGTCTTACCATATTGGAATATAAATTTAACAACATCTACAGTATCTCGTACACCATTTGGATTTGAGTCTTACCATATT
>LGOV01025824.1_pt1 | contig 19210 bp, 22 predicted proteins | sample 469881 | NCBI WGS metagenome assembly LGOV01 (sample SAMN03857199, study PRJNA290197) | marine sediment metagenome | biome: marine cold seep biome; feature: cold seep; material: marine sediment; isolation source: sample #5579, elevator 3A push core 41 containing 12 cm of sediment... ...
TGAATATACAGTATTTGAAAGTGATATTAAAGAAAAGAATTTTAATATTATTTCACTTGGTAATTCATATATTGAAAATGAAAACGGATTAGTATCTATTAGTGATGAAATGCTTCAAGATGCTGCTAATGAGGTACAAAACTATTTATGTGACAAAGATAAATATTATAGTAGTGTAGAAGAAAATTTTAAAATAGGAAAAGACAATTTTTCTGTTGAAGCTCTTGAAAAATTGCTTAACAATTTATTTTCGTAAAAGTTATTTATTTCAGGAGGAGCTATGTTGAAATTAAAAAGATATTCTGATGAAAGTATTTTTAAAAAGAATAATGATAATTATTGGGAAAAATCAGCAGTTTATAATGCAGCAGTAATAATGAATAATAATAAAATTAATTTGTTTTATAGAGCGACTGATAAAAACAGTAATGGACGCGAATGCGATGATTATATGAATTATATAGGATTTGCTACAAGTCAAGATGGGATTTCATTTGAAAGAAATAACGAACCTATATTAGGACCAGTAAAAGATACTTTTGAATCACGCGGATGCGAAGATCCTAGAATAGTTAAGATTGATGGTGTTTTTTATATGACTTATACTGGATTTGGTGGCAGATATGATGGAGATTTTAGGATTTGCTTAGCTACTAGTATTGATTTAATTAATTGGGAAAAGCATGGTGTTTTATTAGATGAACAAAATAAAGATGCTGCATTATTTCCACGACTTATTAATGGTGAATACATTCTTATTCATAGAAGAGCGCCTCATATTTGGGTTGGTTATTCAAAAGATTTAAAAACTTGGTATAATCATAAGATTCTTGCATATGCCAAAGATGATAGCAATTGGGAAAATGAAAAAATCGGTTTAGCAGGACCCCCAATAGAATTTGAAAAAGGATTTGTTTTAATTTACCATGGTGTAAGTAAACTAGAAACTGAAATAAAAAATAGAGGTAAATATAAGAAATATTCTTTAGGTATAATGTTACTTGATAAAAATGATCCTTCAAAGGTTATTTATAGGCAAATTGAGCCTATTTTAGAACCAGAGTTAAAATGGGAAGCAGAAGAGGGTTGTGTGCCTAATGTAGTGTTTAGTTGTGGCCAAGTAATTAAAGATGGCAAATTATTAGTTTATTATGCTGGTGCCGATACTGAAATAGGATTAGCGTATTGTACTATTAATGAAATAGAAAAGTTGTTTGATGAGATAGGAAAATAAAATGGATAAAACAACTATTTGGTATAAAAAAGCGATAATATATGAAATCTTTACTAGAAGCTTTTATGATAGCAATAATGATGGAATTGGAGATATTAATGGTATTATTGATAAACTAGATTATTTAGAAGGTTTAGGAATTGATGCAATATGGTTAACTCCAATTTATTTATCACCTAATAAAGATAGCGGATATGATGTTAGTGATTATTATCAAATAAATGAGGAATTTGGAAGTGTTTCTGATATTGATAGATTAATAATTGAAGCTCATAAAAGAGATATTAGAGTAATAATGGAGTTAGTTGCAAATCATACGAGTTCAAGTCATAAATGGTTTGAAAGTGCAAGTAAATCTAAAAAAAGCAGATATCGTGATTACTATATTTGGCGTGATAATATTAATTATAAATTACCAAATAATTGGATGAGTTCAAGAACTGGTAAATCAGTATGGACTTATTTAGATGAAACGGATTCATATTATTTACATTTATATACACCATATCAACCAGACCTTAATTGGAAAAATAGCAATTTAAGAAAAGAAGTAATTAAAATAATTAAGTTCTGGTTAGATAAAGGTGTTGATGGATTTAGATTAGATGTAATTAATAAAATTTCAAAAAAAGAAGGATTACCTGATGTAGATAATAGTATCTATAATGGGTATGCTGAAATATATTTTGAAAACCAACCTAAAACACATAAATATATTAATGAGATTAGAACAGAAATTATTAGTGATTATCCTAATTGTATTTTTATTGGTCAAACTAGTGGTGTAGATTTAGAAGAAGCATTTAAATACACTTTAAATGAGAAAAAGGAATTAGATTTATTTTTACAGTTTGAGCATACAGATATGGACAAAGGGCCACTTGGTACCTTAAAGAAATTTGATTTAAAAAATTTTAAAGATATTGTTTTTAAATGGCAAAATGCTTATAATGATGAACTTTGGAATACGATTTTTTTAGGAAGTCATGATTTACCGCGAATGGCTTCTCACTATGGTAATGTAGACTATTATAAAGAATCTGCAAAGATGTTAGCAACAATTCAATTATTTCTACGTGGAACTCAAATAATATATATGGGTGATGAAATAGGGATGACTAATGTGAATTATAGTAGTATAAGTGATTATAGTGATATTAGGACAAAGGATTATTATAATAAAAGAGTTAATGAAAATGAAGAGAATAAAGAAGATGTTTTTAGAGATATTAAGAAGATTTCTAGAGATAATGCAAGAACTCCCATGCAATGGGATAATTCTAAGTATGCAGGCTTTTCTAATAAGAAACCATGGATAAAGGAAAATGAAAATTATAAAACTATTAATGTAAAAAAACAAATAGATAATGAAAATTCGATTCTTAATTATTATAAAGGACTAATTAGTTTAAGAAAAAAAGAAGATGTCTTAATAAATGGAAAGACTGAACGTATTGAAATACATGAAAATTTATTTGCGTATAAAAGGAAAAATGATGAATGCAATATAACAGTAATTGCAAATTTTTCAAATGAAAATTTATTTATTGATATTAGTAATTATGGTAAAAAAATAATTGGGAACTATTGTAATGATAACTATAATGAATTAAAACCATATGAAGTAGTAGTGTTTAAGGAGTAGAACAAATGAAAAAAACAGTATCTGATTTGCTTTTAGAAAATAGAGATTATTATTGTGAATCAAAAAAAATTACTTTTATAAATGTTGATAATAGAGATGTTTACAATATATCTGCTCCATTTGTTTTTGAAGGTTTAAAATATATTGTTGCTCGTGTAGAGCCGAGAGAAAATATTAATGCTAAGAGTTGTTTTTTTAAACAGATTAATGAATTAAAGTATGAACTTTGTAATAATTTACCAATGTTTGATTTAGAAGATCCATTTATAACAAAAATTAAAAATGAATATGTATTTGGTGGAGTAAAAGTATATAATGATAATACCAAATTAATATGGACGACAGTTTTTTATAGAGGTAAGAATATTAGAAATTTAACTAAGTTTGCTGAGTCTCCTATTGGAATGAAAGATGTTCGTCTTGTAGAATTAAATAATAAAATTGGAGTATTTACTAGACCACAAAATGGGATTTATAAAAAAGGTAAAATTGGTTTTACAGTAATTAATGATTTAGATGAATTAACTGAAAGAAAGATTAATAGTGCAAAAATCCTTGAATTATTTAATGATGATGAATGGGGCGGAGTTAATGAAGCGAGAAAATATAATGATGATAAAATATTTGTTATAGGACATATTGCAAAATATTCAAATGAGAATATTAAACATTATTATCCAATATCATTTGTTTTTAATTATAAGTCTTTTATTATTGAAAATTTAAAAATTATTGCTAAAAGTGATGATTTTAAAGATATAGAGGCTAAAAGAGAAAATTTAAGAGATATTGTATTCCCAGGTGGACTTTCAGATTATTTTACTGAAAAAGTAAAATTGTTTGTTGGAATTGGAGATGCTGAGGGGCAAATGATTGAAATTTATAATCCATTTATTTTAAATGGTTTGTTAAGAAAGGAATAATATGAGTTCTAAAAAATTAATTTTATCAATAATAGTTTTAATGATATTATTTGCTTTTTTTATGAGATTTACGCTTATTTCACTTCAAAAAGAGGCAATTAATATTGATACGTATGAGTATATTGAAGAAGATGATAGATTAAATGAAGCGATAAAGATTATTAATGGTAGTGAAGAATATAATTTTTTATATAATATTTCAGTTTTAATGATTGATCATATTTCAAAAAACGCAGCAATTTGGTCAAAAGATAGTATTAGAAGTATAAAATACAATGAAATTCCAGATAATATTATAAAAGCTAATTCATTTTATTTAGAGATAAATAATAAGAATACATTATTAATTAATATTGATAGTTTACTTGGCGATTTTGAGGAGAGGTTAGTTAGTGAAAGTTATAAATACATAAAGTTATCTCAAAATAAACTTAATCCTTATGAAGTTGATTTTTTTCCGTCAAAAGTAGAAGATGTAAAATTGAGATATTTTAGAAATATGATTATAGAAGAATTGATTAAGGCAAATAGTGAAAAAACAGACCTTAGAAAAGTAAAATATTTTTTTGATGAATGGGAAAGTTATAATGCAGATGATTTCAACTTCGTTGCACATTATGATATTTATGAGGGATTTAAAGAGTATTATAAGTTGGAAGTAAAAGAAAAAAATGATAGCAATTTTAATTTATATAATTTTATAGAAAATAAGAGGAATGAATATGGTTTTTTTCAAAAAGAAGATGAGTATAAGATAATTGGTATACTATTAATTGAGTATTCAATTAATAATAATATGGATTTAATTAGAGAAGGTCAATCGGATAACAATATTTATAAAAATTTATTGTATAAAACTCCTTTAATTAGCTATGAACCTTCAATTACTTATAAAGATTTTGCTTTAAATTATAAGAAATGGGAAAAAACTTTACCAGAGGCTATAGATTATGATTATAGTATCTTTGAGAATTCAAATAATGTGGATTTTACGTATAAAGAGATTTTAACTGAAAATTATGATTATACATTTAAAATAAATGATAATTATTATTTATATTTTAATTATAAAGCGAGATTTATTGATAATTCAGTAATAAATCTAGATTATATAATTGTTCATATATCACCAAATTCAATTGAGTATTATTATGATAAATAATTAAGGAGAATTATATGAAGAAAGTAGTTGTTATTCCAACTTATTGGGGAGAACTAAATGGTGAAGAAGAGGTTATTTTTGATCATCCAACTAGACTTTATACTAAAGGGACTTTAGGTAGGTTATTAGATAATCTAAGTACATTTAAAGAAATGAAAAATATTTCAGTTTATATTATTGGGATAAGTAATAAGAGTTCGCTAAATGAAGAAGTAGAATCATATTTAAAAGAATATATTAATCCATATAAGAGTAAATTAGATATTGAATTGTTTTCATATGAGTATTTTACTAGAGTAATTGATAAGCTTGGAGATAAAAGAGATTTAAGTTATTTATTTAATTGTAAAGGGTATTCACAAGCAAGAAATTTTTCTCTTTTACCATTAATTATTAACAATATTGATTTAGCAATTTTTTTAGATGATGATGAAATAATTGAAGATATTGATTTTTTTAATAAAGCTTTTGATAAAATAAATGAAGATTCAAAGTATGGAAAAGTTCATGGAAAAGCAGGGTATTATTTAAATAATGGAAGTTATAGATTGCCTATAGAGAAAGTACCATATTGGTGTTTAAGCGGATGGAATAAAGTGAAATATATGAATGAAACATTTGATAATTTAATAAAATCAGAAGAAAGATATTCATTAACGTCTATTGCTTTAGGTGGGAATATGGTTTTAAATAAAGAAATTATTAAAAATATTTGTTATGATATATATGTTGATAGAGGGGAAGATATGGATTATTTATTTAATTCAAAAATATATAATTATAATATTTTATTTGATAATAAATTAAAAATTACTCATTTACCTCCAAAGCATAGTAGTCTTGAATGGAAAAGAGCAAAAGCTGATTTTTATAGATTTAAATATGCGAGAAGAAAATTAGAATCTTTAAATAATCATAAAGAATTAAATCAAATAACAATTAATGATATGGGTTTATATCCTGGAACATTCATAAGGAAAGATTTAGAAATGCGTGCGAAAGAATATATGCAGATGTTAGGAATGCATTATTTATCAATTGGAGAAATTGAAAATTATAATGGAGCAATGGAAAATTTAAAAGTAATTTTTGATAATTCAAATGATAAAAGTGATTTAATTGAGAAATATAAAAAACAAAGAGATGATTGGAAAGAAATTGGTTCAATTTTATTAAATGATTAATAAGCGAGGTAAAAGAAAATATGTATCCTTTAAAATTTAAATCAATATATGTAAAAAAAGTATGGGCTGGTAATAAACTCAAAAGTATAAAAAAAGATATTACTGACAATATGAAAATTGGAGAAAGTTGGGAAGTTAGTTGTAGAGAAAAAGAAATTAATGAAATAATTAATGGTAAGTATAAATCTAAGACTTTAAGAGAAGTCATTAATATTGAAAAGGAAAAATTAATCGGTACAAAAATTGATAATGATAGATTTCCTTTATTACTAAAATATCTTGATGCTTTTAGTGAGCTATCAATTCAAGTTCATCCTAATGATGAATACTCAGGTAAATATGAAAATGATTTAGGAAAAACTGAAGCTTGGGTAGTATTAAAGGCAGATAAAGATGCATATATGATTTTAGGTACTAATGATTGTACTAAAGGTCAACTTGAAAAGGCAATTATTAATAATGAAATTAGTAAATATNNCAGAGTGAAGGCGATGTATTTTTTATTAAGAGTGGATTAATTCATTCAATGAAAGGCGTTTTAGTACTAGAAATACAACAAAATAGTGATGTAACATATAGGATATATGATGGTGATAATGGTAGAGATCTTCATATAAAAAAAGCGCTAGATGTTATTGACCTAGGTTTAAAAACAGAAAAAAGTTATGGTTTATCAACTGAAACTGAAAACTATAAAAAAACATATTATTGCTTTGATAAAAATTTTGCTTTAGAAAAATATATCATCAAAAATAAAGTGGAAGAAGAAAGTGATTTAGAAAGATTTTATTTATTAACATGTATTAAGGGTAAGGGTCTTATAAAGTTTAGTAGCGGTAGTGAAGAGATAGTTGAAGGTGAAACTATTATGATTCCTGCTGATTTAGGGAAGTTTGAAATTAGTGGAAAACTAGAGATATTGAAAACTTATGTGCCAAATATTGAAAAAGTGGAAAAAGAAATTATTTCTTATGTTAAGAAATAAAATTAAAGGAATGATATTAATGTATAAAAATGAACTTGATCATTGGTTAGAAAATATTACAAAAAAAGAAAAAGAAGAATTATTAAAATTTAAAGAAGATGAAAATGAATTAAAAGAAAGATTTTATAAAAATTTAGAGTTTGGAACGGGTGGGTTAAGAGGTATTATTGGAATTGGTTCAAATAGAATTAATGAATATACTATTTCAAAAGCAACTCAAGGTGTAGCAAATTATATGAATAATGTTTTAAAGCTTACCAATATGAGTGTAGCTATAGCTTATGATACAAGATATAAGTCGAAAGAGTTTGCAAAAGATGTTGCATTAGTATTTGCTGCAAATGGTATTAAATCGTATCTTTTTAAAGAAGCAAGACCTGTACCAGAGTTATCTTTTGCAGTTCGAAAATTAAATACAACTATGGGAATAGTTATTACTGCATCACATAATCCATCACAATATAATGGATATAAAGTATATGATAATGAAGGGGTTCAAATTAATCCAGAAACTGCAATAGAAATAATTGATGGGATTAATAAGTTAGATATATTTAAAGACATTAAAAAGATAAGTGAAGATAATGCAATAAAATGTAATAAATTAGAATTTATTTTGGAAGATATTGAAAATGAATTTATTGATTATACATTTAGTAAAAAAATTAATGATTCTATTGAAAAATCAGATATTAAAGTATTATATTCTCCGCTTCATGGTACTGGTAAAATTCCGGTTCCAGAAATTCTAAGAAGAAGAGGATTAAAACATTTGGATGTAGTTAAAGAACAAATGGAAAAAGATACTGATTTTTCAACTGTAAAGGTACCAAATCCAGAGGAACGCGAATCTTATACTTTAGCTTTAAAACAAGCAAAAAATAGTAATCCAGATATAATTTTAGCTACTGATCCTGATTGTGATAGAGTTGGTGTTATGGTGATAGATAATAAAGGGAAGTATATAAATTTAACTGGTAATCAGATTGGTGTATTATTAGTAGAGTATATTTTATCAACAAAAAAGAAAAGTGTTGAGAATGCAGTAATTATTAATACTATTGTTACTTCAGCTTTAGGCGGAGAAATTGCTAAAGATTATGGAGTAAAAAGTTTTTCAACGTTGACAGGATTTAAATATATTGGAGAAAAAATTACTGAATTTGATAATACAAATGATGAGTTTTTATTTGGATATGAAGAAAGTTATGGGTACTTATATGGTACTGAAGTAAGAGATAAAGACGCTGTAATTGCATCAATGTTAATAGTTGAGATGGCAGCTTATTATAAGAATAATGGGTTTTCATTAGTTAATAAGTTAGAAGAAATATATATAAAGTATGGATATTATTCTGACGGTCTAGTTGCTCTTAAATATGAAGGAATTGAAGGAAATAAAAAGATTGAAAATATAATGAAAACATTTAGGAAAAAAGATATTAAAAAAATCAGTATATATAATGTTAAAAATAAAATTGATTATTCATTTGATATGACACTTCTTAGAAAAGCAAATGTTATTAAATATTTTTTAGAAGATGGTTCGTGGGTTGCTTTAAGACCATCAGGAACGGAGCCTAAAATTAAGATATATTTTTCAATAAAAGGTGAAACTGAAGTGGAGAGTAAAAATAAATTGGAAGAGATTAAAAATTATATGATTAATTTAATAAATCTATCAGATATCTAAAAATTATGGTATAATTATAATATTAAGAGGGGGTATATAATGGATGAAAAAAGAAAAAACCATCGATTACCAATTGATATTACTTTAACTATTGAAGAACTATATAAACAAGGTGATGTAAAGATTGCGAACTTAAATGATAAAATTCATGTAGTTGATATTTCAAAAGGTGGAATTGCGTTTGAAATTAATGAAGATTTACCACTTGATTTTTATTTTAACTCAAGAATAACTATTGATGATGAAAAGAGTTTTTTTAGTGTGTTAAAAATTATAAGAAAAAAAGAATTAAAAACAGGATATCACTATGGTTGTGAATTTATTGGGCTTGCAAATGTGTTATCAGACTGTATTGATGAATATGAAGAAGATGTCAAAAAGTACTAATCAATGGTTAGTATTTTTTTGTGGTTAGGAAAGTGTTATGAATATATTATTAACGTATAATTATGGAGCAGAAAAAATAGAAAAAATAACTAATTTAGGATATAATATAATTTTAGAACATGAAAAAGATTTGCTTTATAGTGAAAGATATAAAGATGTTGAAATTTTAATTTGTTATAATCCATTTAAGACTTTAGATATTTCAAAGATGAAGAAATTAAAATGGATTCAATTGTCTTCGATAGGAATTGATCAATTGCCAATGGATAAATTAATAGATAATAATATTGTTGTAACTAATAATCAGGGTGGTTATTCAAAGCCAATGGGTGAATGGGTAGTGCTTAGTATTTTAGAAATAATTAAAAATAAAAAAGAGATTTTTAATAATCAAATAAAGAAGAAGTGGAAAATGTATTCAAATTTGATGGAATTAGTTAATAAGAAAGTATTATTTCTTGGAACTGGAACCATTGCTAAAGAAAGTGCTAAAAGACTTCAAGGTTTTGAGTGTATTATAGATGGTATTAATACATCTGGTAAAAAAAGTGAATATTTTAATAATATTTATAAGACAGAAGAAATATATTCTGTTATTTCAAATTATGATGTTGTTATATCAACATTACCTAAAGTGAAAGAAACATTTCATTTTATTGATAAGAAATTTCTTGAGTTAATGAAAGAAGATTCAATTTTAATTAATGTATCTAGAGGAGAAATAATTGATGAAAATGAATTAATTATCCAATTAAATAAGGGCAAGTTTCTTGGGGTAAGTTTAGATGTTTTTGAAAATGAGCCATTGATGAATACTTCAAAGTTATGGGATTTTAAAAGAGTTTATATTTCTTCTCATAATAGCTGGATTTCAGAAATGAAAAATGAAAGACGCTATAAAATAATTTATAAGAATTTAGTAAATTATAAAGATAATAAAGAATTAATTAATAGAGTTAATTTTTTAAGGGGGTATTAAATGAGAAAGTATGTTATTGATACGCATGTTCACACGGTATCAAGCGGACATGCATATTCAACGTTGTCTGATTATGTTGAAGAAGCAAAACTTAAAAAATTGAAAATGTTTGCTATTACAGATCATGGGCCTGAAATGCCTGGAGCGTCACATATATATCAAATTGCAAACCAAGGTATTATACCAAGTATCATAGATGGAATTGAAATATTAAAAGGTGTTGAGGTAAATATTATGGATTATGACGGGACATTAGATGTTCCTGATAAACTTTTAGCTAGATTAGATTTAGTTATTGCAAGTTTACATTTGCCATGTATTAATCCAGGAACAAAAGAAGAAAATACTAATGCGTTAATTAATACTATGAAGAATCAAAATGTAGATATTATTGGTCATTCTGGTAATCCGGATTATGAAATTGATATTGAAGAATTTGTAAAAGCAGCAAAAAAATATAATTGTGCAATTGAAATAAATAATAGCTCTGATAAGTTAACGAGATTTGGAAGCAATAAAAATTGTATTCAAATTGCGAAGTATACTAAAAAATATGGGGTATATATTACTACGGGTAGTGATGCACATTATAAAACTTATTTAGGTGATTTTGAAGAAATAGAAAAAATATTTAAAGAAGTAGAAATACAAGATGAGATGGTACTCACTACTTCGGTAGATAAACTAAAAAAATATTTAGAAAGTAAAGGAAATAAAAATGAATAAAATTGATATAAGAAGTTTAGACTTAGAACAGTTAGAAAATGAAATTGTTAAATTGGGATATAGTAAGTATAGAGCTAAACAAATCTATAATTGGATTTCTAAAGGTGTTAATAAGTTTGAAGCAATGATAAACTTACCTAAAAAAATACAAGTAGATTTAGAAAAAGAATTTATTATTGAAAATATTGTTATTGAGAAAATAGCAGAGTCAAAAGATAATACTAGAAAGTTTTTACTTAAGTTGATAGATGGCAATATTATTGAAGCAGTTTTAATGAAATATAAATATGGATATACTATTTGTGTTTCTACTCAAATTGGTTGTAAAATGGGATGTAAGTTTTGTGCATCCACAATTGGTGGGAAAGTTAGAGATCTTTTACCTGGAGAGATATTAGGGCAAATATTAGTTTTACAAAGTTATATTGGTGAGCGAATTGGACATGTTGTATTAATGGGAAGTGGCGAACCGTTTGATAATTATGATAATGTGATGAAGTTTTTAGAGTTGGTTAATGATGAGAATGGTTTAAATATTTCTCAAAGAAGTATTACTTTATCAACTGTTGGAGTTGTTCCTAAAATATATGAACTTGCAGAAAAGAAACTTCAAATTACTTTAGCAATATCATTGCATGAGGTTGATAATAAGAAAAGAACAGCATTAATTCCATCTAATGAGAAGTATCCAATTGAAGATATTATCAAAGCATGCAAGTTTTATATAAAAAAAACAAAAAGAAGAATAACTTTTGAGTATTCTTTGATAAATGGGGTAAATGATAATGTAGAAACTGCTAAGTTATTAGGTGTGCTATTAAAGGATATGTTATGTCATGTAAATTTAATACCTATTAATGCAGTTTCAGAAAAAAATTATAAGCCTTCAAGCGAAAGAAACATTATTAAATTTAAGGAAGTGCTAGAAAAACAAGGGATTGCGACTACAATTCGTAGAGAAATGGGAAGCGATATTAATGCAGCATGTGGTCAGTTAAGGAATGATTATATTAAATTATAAAGAAATAAAGAATTTTTTAATAATTTATTGAATTATTTCTTAGGAATGTTTAAAAGGAGGAGATTAAAATGGTTAAATTAATTGCAGGTGAAAAAGGTAGTGGAAAATCAAAAGAATTAATTAAGATTGCTAATGAAGAAATAAAGAGCAACCATGGTAATATTGTTTTTTTAGATAATAGTGATAGAAATATATTTGATTTAAATCATGATATTAGATTTATTGATGTTAGTGAATATAATGTAGATACGCTTGATGGATTTATTGGTTTTATTAGTGGTATGGTTTCTAATGATTATGATATGGATACTGTATTTATAGATGGACTTTTTAAATTAGTTAGTATTGATATTGAAAATATAGTAAATTTGGTTACAAGAATAAATGGAATTGGTGATAAATATGATATTAAGTTTTATTTAGCTATTAGTCATCCAATAACTGAACTTCCTGTTGAATTAGAAAAATATTTATATTAAAAATAAAANNTGCTCATCTTTTTTGTTACTAAAATTTTATTATTTTTATGAAAAAGTATGATATTATATAGATAGAAATAGAGAGTTAAGGAGGATTCATGGATAAGAAAGTAATGGTTTGTGTTACTCAACAGAAATCATGTGAAAAACTAATTCAAAGAGGTTATGAAATAATTAAAGGGAAAAATGATGAATTGTTTGTTGTTCATGTAGTGAAAAATGATTGGCGATATTTTAGTCAGATGGAAGAATCAGATGCTTTAGAGTATCTTTTCGATGTATCAAAGAAATTTAATGCTGATTTATCAATTTATAGATCTAAACGTATTGAAGAAACTCTTGCAAAATTTGTAACAGATAATGATATTAGTGATATTATAATGGGTGAATCACTAGAAAAGGTAAAACAGCAAAATATGATAGAAAGATTGAAAGTTAAAATTGAATTTCCTATAAAATTGGATATAGTGAAAAGAGATAGTTAAGAGATTAATTTAATAATTAATCTCTTTTTTTATAAGTTACAAAATCGATTTTGTTTGATATAATGGTAAGGGTGGTATTAAATGAAAGAAAGATATAAAAAGTATTCTGTATATTTACAACAAAAATATGGTGAAAAAGTGTATAAATTGCCAGTTAATTTACCAATTACATGTCCAAATAGAGATGGAGAAATTTCTTTTGGTGGATGTACATTTTGTGGTGAGGAAGGAACAGCATTTGAAAATGTTAGTAATGTTTTTAGTGTTAAAGAGCAATTACTTATAAATAAAAGAAAAATGGGTAAGAAATATAATGCAAAAAAATTTATTGCGTATTTTCAAAATTATTCAAATACATATTTGTCAATTGATAAATTGAAAGAATATTTATATGATGCTTGTATAGAAGATGTTGTAGAAATTTCTATTGCTACTAGACCCGATTGTATAGATGATGAGTATTTAGATGTCATAAATAAGGTTGCTATTGAAAAAAAAGTAAATATTTCAATAGAGTTGGGATTACAATCTATTAATCATCAAACATTAAAAAAGATAAATAGAGGTCATTCTTTAGCTGAATTTATTGATGCCGTAATCAGGATTAAAAAGTATGATTTTGTTATTACTGTTCATTTAATTGCAAATTTACCATGGGATACTATAGATGATTTTATTGAAGGAGCTAAAATATTATCTGCACTCAATATTGATCAAATAAAAATACACTCTTTATTTATTATGAAAAATACTGTATTAGCTAAACAATATCTTAATAATGAATTTGTTATTTGTTCAAAAGAAGAATATATTAAAAGAGTAGTAGAGTTTATTAGATATACAAGAAGTGATATTGTATTTCAAAGATTATTAGCAAGAGCGCCAGAGAGCGAAGTGTTATTTTGTAATTGGAATACTAGTTGGTGGAAGATATTGAATAGTATTGAAGAAAATTTAGAAAAAGAAGACATTTATCAAGGTGATAAATGTAATTACTTAAATGGTAAAGCATTATCGAGGTTTAGAAAGTGAGTTAAATATGGAAAAATTATTGATTTGGGATATTGATGGGACTCTGCTTTCTTGCAAAGGTGCTGGAAGAATTTCTCTTAATAAGACTTTTAAAGATAATTATGATATTGAGAATGCTTTTGACAATATTGAGATGGCAGGGAAAATGGATATAAATATTTTAAAAAGTATATTGGATAAAAATAAAATAGATGAATATGAAATAGATGATATAATATATAAGTATGGATTGAATTTAAGAAAACAGTTAGAAGAAAATTCAAATTTAGAAATATTACCAAATGTTAAAATAAATTTGCAAAATTCACAAAATGATAATAGAATTTATAATGTGATTGCAAGTGGCAATTCTGAAGTAGGTGGAATATTAAAATTGAAGAAAGCCAAAATTCATAAGCATTTTAAAATTGGAAGTTATGGAAATAATTTTGAATATAGAGCTTGTTTGGTTAGAAATGCAATTAACATTGCTAAGTTTACTTATGATATTAATTTTACTTATGATAATATATATATGATAGGTGATACGCCTGATGATATTATTGCTGGTAAAGATAATAATATAAAAACTGTTGCTTTAGCAACCGGTGGATATTCGTATGATATGTTAAAGAAAGTTGAACCTGATTATTTATTTGAAGAATTACCTGAGAATTTGATTGATATTTTAATGGTGGTGGATAAATGAAAAAAAGAGTTAGACAGTGGAAAGAGTTTTTACTTCCGTATCAGCAGGCGGTTGATGAATTAAAAGTTAAATTTAAGGCAATACGAAAAGAATATAGGGAAATGAGTAAATATTCTCCTATAGAATTTGTTACTGGGAGAGTAAAAAAAATATCTAGTATTATTGAAAAATGTGAAAGAAGAAATATTGATATTGATGATATTCAAGAAGTAATGGAAGATATTGCTGGAATTCGCATAATGTGTCAATTTAAGGATGATATTTATAATGTTGTAGAATTAATTCATGCTAGAAATGGAAAAGATTTGGAAATTCTTTATGAAAAGGATTATATTTCTAATCCTAAAGAAAGTGGTTATAAAAGTTATCATATTGTTATAAAATATTCAGTTCAAACTGCGTACGGAGAGCAAAATATTTTAGCTGAATTACAAATAAGAACTTTAGCTATGAATTTTTGGGCAACAATTGAGCATTCTCTTAAATATAAATATGAGGAAAACATTCCTAAAGAGGTGCGCAAAAAATTAATTAGTACTGCAAAGGCTGTTACAATTTTAGATGATGAAATGTGCGATATTAGAAATGAAATAATTAATGCGCAACAAATTTTTGAACTTAAATCAAATATAGTATCAGAAATAACTAAAAATTTGAAATTATTAGAGAAGCATTGTTCGGAGGAGAAAGTTAAAAAATACTATGATGAATTTAGTGAGGTATGGGAAAGTGAAGATGAAGATGAATTTGAAGGATTTTTATTGAGAATTAAAAGTGAAATACCAATGTACAATGTTGCTGAGAAAGAGGAGGAAGAATAAATGTCGATTTTTGTAATTGGAGATTTGCATTTAAGTTTTTCGACAGATAAGCCAATGAACATTTTTGGTGAAAATTGGGAAGACCATTATAAAAAGATTAAGAAAGATTGGATTGAGAAAGTTAAAGAAGATGATTTAGTTTTATTAACGGGTGATACATCTTGGGCATTAAATTTGGATGAGGCTGATGTTGATTTGAAATGGATTGATAATTTGCCTGGTAAAAAGATAATAATTAAGGGGAATCATGATTATTGGTGGGCAACTTTAAAAAAAATGAATTCGCGATATGATTCAATAAGATTTATAAATAATAATTACTATGAGTATAATGGTATAGGTATTTGTGGATCACGTGGATGGGTTTGTCCTAGTGATGAACAATTTACAGAGCAAGATATGAAAATTTATAATAGAGAAGTTAATAGAATGGAAATGTCAATAAACAAAGCAAAGTCTGATGGGATTAAAGAAATTTTAGTAATAATGCATTATCCGCCTACAAATGATAAGCATGAAGAATCTAAATTTACTAATCTATTTAATAAAGAAAAAATAAAGAATGTGTTTTATGGCCATTTGCATACTGAAGCGGCTTTTAAAGCAGGAATTAAAGGAATTTATAATGGAACAAATTATTATTTAACATCATGTGATTATTTAGATTTTAAATTATTAAAGTTTAGTTAGGGGAAATATGCAAAATGATAAGTTAGAAGAATTAATTCTTTATAGAAATGAATTAATAGAAAAATTAGAAGAGAACAAGATAACTAAATCGGATTTTATTCAAGCAAATTATGATTATATTTCAAAATATAAGATTAGCCCATATGTTAAGATTGATAGTGTGCAAAAAGGTGTTTTAGCGTATCAATATTTTAATTCGATTGCAAAATATTTGCTTTCAAAGGCATTTGAGATTGAATTGAAAGATCCAAGAAAAGCTTATGAAATGCGTGAAGAGGGATTTCAAAATTATGAGTATAAGAATAATATTGTTAAGAAAGTTTTAGAAAAAGTTGATTATATAAATGTAGAAGCATTTTTTGTTAAAATGAATTCAAAGGCTTTGGAAGGTGAACTTTTTGAAATTGTATTAAAGGATTATGAGAAAGTAATTTTTCATACTAGAGATAAACTTATTCTTAATCGTCTGAAAAAAAATGGATGTTTTATTGATGGTATTAGAGATTCTTTAATTGATGAATATATTAATGAAAAATATTGATTAAGTGACTGATAGATTGGTATATATGTCATATGGAGAGGTGATATATATGTCAAAATTAAAAATTGGAGATTCATTAACTATTCAAAAAAAAGTAACTGAAAAATCGGCTGCACTCAATTTTGGAAGTGGTAGACTTAAAAAGCTTTTTGCAACACCGGNNGTTTAGTAGCTTTAATGATTGAGGCAACTTCAAAATTAGTTGATGAGACACTTGAAGAAGGGATGATTTCGGTTGGAAGAGTTGCTACTGTAACTCATGAAAAACCTACTGAAATTGGAGAAACTATTACGATAAGAGTAGAGGTTACAAATATTAGTAGTGAAAGAGTTGATTTAACAATGGAAGCATTTGATGAAATTGGGAAAATTGGAACTGGTTTTAATGAGCGGCATATAGTCAATAAAAAAGGATTATTAAAAAGAGCAGAAGATAGAGAAAAAAACTTCAAATGTTTAGATTAAGACTTTAATTAGTCTTTTTTTTTGTTTAAATAAAAATCATTATATGATATTATGTCTTAAGTTAGGGGTGATTTGATGTTTGATAAGTATGATGGAATAATATTTGATTTAGATGGAACTTTAATTGATTCAATGTGGATATGGAGAGCAATTGATATTGATTTTTTAGGAAGAAGGGATATTGAATTGCCTGATGATTTGCAAAAAGCTATTGAAGGTATGTCTTTTACTGAAACAGCTCAATATGTTAAAGAGAGGTTTTCTTTAAATGAATCTTTAGATGAAATAAAAAATGAATGGAATGATTTAGCTTATGATTATTATAAAAGTAAAATAAAATTAAAAAAGAATGTAAAACAATTATTAGAAAAATTAAAAAGTGAAGGCAAAACAATTGGTATAGGAACAAGTAATTCTAGAGTATTAGTAGAACTTGTAATTAAAAGTTGTGGAATAGAAAAATATTTTGATACAGTGATTACTTCTTGTGATGTTGATAAAGGGAAGCCTAGTCCAGATGTATTTTTAAAAGTTGCAAAAACTTTAAATATAAAACCTGAAAAATGTTTAGTTTTTGAAGATACTTATGCAGGTGTGTTAGCAGCAAATAATGCAAAAATGGATTGTTTTGCGATTTATGATGAGATTGCTAGTGAATCTGAAGAGGAAATTATTAAAACTGCTACAAGGTATTTGCAGTCATATGATGAAATAATTTAGGAGTAAAAAAATGAAAAAAAATGATAAGGTAGAAATATTAATTGAAGATATGAGATATGCAAATTTAGGTGTTGGCTATTGTGAAGATAAAGAAGTAAAAATAAAAAATGCTTTAATTGGTCAAACTGTTGAAGTGAATTTATCAAAAATAAAAAGTAAAACAGCTAAAGGAAAAATACAAAGCGTTGTAAAAAGAGCTGATTATGAAATAGATGCAGAATGTATACATTATGATGATTGTGGTGGTTGTTCTAGACAGACTATGACTATTGATAAACAGGCTGAACTTAAGAATAAATTAGTAATGGATTTATTTAAAAGAAATGATATACCTTTTGAAGAGTTTGAGCCTATTGAAAAATCTCCATTAGAATTTCATTATAGAAATAAAATGGAATATTCTTTTGGTGATGAATCATATGGCGGTGAATTAAATCTTGGGATGCATAAAAAAGGACAGTTTTATGATGTTGTTAATACAACAAGCTGTTTAATTGCAACAAAAGATTCAAATAAGATTCAAGAGTTAGTTTTACAATTTGCTAGAGAAAGTGGTAAAAAGAAATATCACATTAAAAAGCATGAAGGTTATTTTAGACATCTAAGTGTAAGAAAAGGTTTTAATACAGGCGAGATTCTTATTGGTATTGTAGCTACTACTCAAGAGGAAGTTAATTATGATGAATTAGTAAAAGATTTATTAGCTTTAGAATTAGATGGTAAAATAGTAGGAATTTTAAGAGTTAAAAATGATGGTCTTGGAGATGTAGTTGCAGGAGAATATGATATTTTATATGGTAGAGATTATTACTATGAAGAGTTATTAGGGCTTAAATTTAAAGTTTCATTTTATTCTTTTTTTCAAACAAATCCTTTAGGAGCAGAAGTACTTTATTCAGTTGTTAAAGATTATTTAGGTGATGCTAAAGAAAAAAATGTTATGGAGTTATTTTCTGGAACAGGAACAATTGGTCAAATTATAGCGGATAAATCAAAAAATGTTTTTGGAGTTGAATTAATAAATGATGCTGTAATTATGGCAAATGAAAATGCAAAACTTAATAACATTGAGAATTGTCATTTTATTCAAGGTAATGTATTTAAAGAAGTGGATAAATTAGAGTTTAAGCCTGATGTTATTATTGTAGATCCACCAAGATATGGTATACCTAATAAGTTTTTTAAGAAGATACTTAATTTTAATGTAGATGAAATTATTTATGTTTCTTGTAATCCACAAGGGCTGATGGAAAATCTGAATTTGGCATTATTGATGGGTTATGAAGTAAAAAAAGTTAGATGCATAGATATGTTTCCTCAGACACCGCACGTGGAGACTGTTGTGAAGCT
>LGOV01022874.1_pt3 | contig 19204 bp, 17 predicted proteins | sample 469881 | NCBI WGS metagenome assembly LGOV01 (sample SAMN03857199, study PRJNA290197) | marine sediment metagenome | biome: marine cold seep biome; feature: cold seep; material: marine sediment; isolation source: sample #5579, elevator 3A push core 41 containing 12 cm of sediment... ...
CCCGCCATTGTCAGCACTAAGCTGACACAGCCAAGGAAAGTGCCGCCATAGAGTACGGCGCTTAGCAGCACCACCGCTGCATTCGCAGTAATGGCTGGGAGCACAATACCAATAACTTGAATGCTCATAGCGATCATCAGTGCCATTAAATAGCCCACTCGACGGGCGACTAGATCCCATAGCATGACGGCAGGCGCGGCGGCTAAACCGGCCAGGGCGAACGTCCAATTGCCCATCCCCGCCAGCAGCGGCTCACGCTCAACGATGGCAACTAAGAAGGTAGCACTGATCACATAGCCATAACCGGCGCAAAAGTAGGCGGCGAGCATCCAGCGCATAAAAGTACGTGTTGGCGGCGTAGCGGTTCGGCTACTCACCACGTGAGCCCCCTCTAGCGGCTTTTCCGGCCGCGGCAGCCAGCGCCAGGCAGGCACCAACAGCACGGCACCCAGCAGGCTAAAGCCCCACCATTGGGTCTGCCAGCTAAAGGAAAGCTGGAGCATCATCTCCACTGCCACCGCCGCGACAACCATGCCTAGCCCCAAGCCGGCAAAATGAATTCCCAGCTCGCCGCGCTGGCGATGTTGGATTAACCAGTGAAGAATCAGCCCTGACGCTAATAGCATTGCAGCACTGCTTGAAAGACCCGCCAGAAAGCGCAACCCCGCCCAAACCCAGAAGTGATCGGTAAGGGCCATACCCGCAGTCGTGATTACAGCCAGGATTAACCCACAGCGAAATAGCGTGTCCTTGATATAAATACTGTGAATAGAAGCGGCCAGCACTGCCCCTAGCATATAGCCCGCGTAGTTAACCGCGGCCAGCCAGCCGCCATCGGCATCCCCCATCCAGGTCTGCTGCTGCATCACCGGTAGCAATGGGGTATAGGCAAAGCGCGCGATGCCAACACATAATATTTGGCTAAAAACGCCCGCCAACAGCACTTTGAAGCGCTGGGCACCTAGCGTTGCGACGGTCATGGGGCTGCTCCTGAACGGCTCTTTAACGACGACTGAGCGGACGTTATGTTAATTAGCGTGCGTATTTTATCGTCATAGTAAGGCCTTTCAGGCAGCGGGTCATGACCACCTAAGTCGAGGGGCGAGGTTAAAAAGGTCTAGCTCGAATTAACCTCCATGCTTAACAGCAAAAACGATAGCGTTTTGCCATGCCCGTCCAAATTGAGCGCGCCATTAACACCGCCCTGCAGCACGTCATCAATCACGAAGTTCATGCCCGCCAAATTAGGCAAAGGGTAGCGCCGCACTCGGCTGGCACCGCGGTGAGCAAACAGCGCCAGCACACGCTCCTCGGTTACCTGCTCCAGCAAGGTGGCGTAGTGGTCTGGGTCATAGGCAAATAGCGCCACATTAAGGCGCTCGCCCTTATCGCCTGCACGGGCATGGGCGAGTTGATGGAGGGTGACTGAGGAATCCGGGTGCACCGCCGTTTGCGTGCGTTCAGCTTGCAACATAACGTTCACTCCTACGTTCGCCGAGTGGCGACGATTCAAACAGGCTGGCATGGGCATTAACGTCGCTACGTTTGACCAAATAAGAGGCAGTAAACACTCGCCTTTGAAATTGGCGCCGCACGCCGCCGCCACCCGCGGGCCCCGCACAATAAAGCGCCAATAGCTCCTGGGTGGCGCGAGCCACCCAGCGCCGCTCGCTGTGCTCGGCCGCCAGGCGCAACCGATAATCGCCGCTGGCAGACGCTGAAGCACTGCGCTGTAACTCACCGCTATCGCTATCGAATACGCTGGCCAGGCCAATGATATCCAAGCGGGTACGCAGCTCAGCAGGGGCCCGAAAAATCAATCGTTCACGTAGTACCTGCGCTGCAAGCTGCGCCCTTGCCAATGCGTTGGGCCCAGCATAGGAAATTTCCGCTTCGCCCTGCCAGCCGCCTTCATAGCACACGGTGGTTTTTAGCCGCTCAGGCGCAGGCTTGCCGCGAATTCCCGTCCCCGCCACGCGGTTGGGTGACAACTGACGCACCTTGGCCTGGGAAAGATCCACCGTGACATCCGGGGTTAGATAATTCGCTGGGTCATGAACTTCGTAAAGCAGCTGTTCTTTCACAGTCTGCTCGGTAACACAGCCACCGGTATTGGCAGGCTTGGAAATAATAAGGCTGCCATCCTGCTCTACTTCAATAATCGGATAGCCCACCGTGGCGAGTCCCGGCACGTCTTTAAAACCCGGATCGGCAAAGTAGCCGCCGCTCACCTGGGCGCCACACTCAGCTAAATGCCCCGCCATCATGCCGCAGGCTAGGCGATCCCAATCATCCCAACGCCAATCGAAGTGGTGCATCAGCGGCGCTAAAAACAGTGCTGGGTCGGCTACCCGCCCGGTGACAACCACATCCGCCTGCATAGCTAACGCTTCAGACAGCGCCTTGGCACCCAGGTAAACGTTGGCTGAGATCAGGGCGTCATCACCTGGCATATCCAGCCGCTCGGCCTCCCAGCGCTGTAAGTCCAAGCTATGTAGTTGCTGACGGATATCGTCACCGTGCACCTGGGCAATTCTGACATCTGGACGGCCAAGTTGTGTGGACAGCTCCGCAATTACCTGGCACGCGCCACCAGGGTTCGCTGCACCGAAGTTGCCTAAAATCTTAATGTCGTGATCCAGACAGTCACGAAGCACTGGCGCCAGCAGCTCGTCTAACAGCGGCTCAAACCCGCTTTCGGGATCATCACGCATCGCGCGGTGAGCTGCCGCCAATGTCCGCTCGCCAAGGGTTTCAAATACTAAAGCGGAGGGCTGCTGTCGCTTGATCAACTCTGCCACCACCGCCACGGCCGCATCGGTACGGTCGCCAGAAAAGCCCGCACCACTGCCTAATAAAAAGCTCATAGCTGTGTCTCCTTGGCCTGAAGAGAATGGTGGTCACCCGCGACAGACCCCAGCTCGTCTCTCAGCAGCGAGCGGCGGCGTATAAATAGCCCAATGATCAGGGCTAGCGCCGCCAGCGTGGTCAACCAGCCGGGTGTCAGCGCAAGCCCAATCACCACGATCAGCCCCACGACATCGATCGCGCGTTTGCCCGTCATGGCTACCCGGGACATCAACGCGGCAAAGGCCATCACAAACACGACCCCCTGACAGCTGGCCAAGACGATCTCCAGGGCAGAACCAAACCCCGCCAGGGCTGGGTAGATCAGCAGCAGGAAGGGAATGACATAGATAGCCGCCGCCAAGCGCACTGATTCAATAGCCGCAGGCAGCCAGTTGGTGTCGGCAATTCCTGAGGCCACGAATACCGCAATGCAGACAGGCGGTGTAATGACAGAGAGCGTCGCGAAGTAGAAAACGAATAGGTGGGCAATCAGCGGCTCAACACCGATTGTGGTGAGCGCAGGCGCCAGTACTGATGCCACCAGAACATACGCTGCCGTAGTCGGAATCCCCATACCCAAAATAAGACACACGCCGCCGACGATAAAGGCGACCAGGAACAGCGATTCGCCGCCTACCGTGACGATCAAGCTGGCTAACGTTACCCCGATGCCCGTCATACCGATCATCGCCACCAGTATTTGCGCCCCGGCCAGCAGCACACCAATAATCACCATGCCCTTGCCCGCATCGACCAGACCAGCCACCAGCTTGCCGAGGATCTCACGCAGCGGCATCTTGGCCATCAGCGCAAAAGGCACAAACGTTAGCACGGTCATTAAGATGCCATAGAAAGCCGACATTTGAATCGAACGACCGCTAAGTACGCCGTAAAACAGCCCGCCTAATGCAGCCAGAATGGGAATGATCCGTTCAGGGCGTATCACATCTGACCAGCTTGGCAGTTCATCATCGGGCACTACCTGCAGTTGACGGCGCTTGGCGACGAGATGAATGGTGACAAATACCCCCAGGTAGAAAAGAATCGCGGGCAGCAAGGCCGCCAAGGCGATCCGCAGGTAACTCTCACCGAGAATTTCCGCCATGATAAATGCCGCAGCACCCAGGATCGGCGGTGCGATTTGGCCGCCGGTAGAGGCCACGGCCTCAACCCCGGCTGCGAACGGGCGTGGATAATTTAAGCGTTTCATCATGGGAATGGTAAAGTTGCCCGTGGTGGCCACATTGGCCACCGCACTGCCGCTGACCATGCCGAATAGCCCGGAAGCCACCGTGGCCACTTTGGCAGCACCGCCTGGCGAGCGGCCGCTAATACGCAGCGCCAGATCCATAAAGGTATTACCGCCCCCCGTGTGCAGCAGCAAACAGCCGAACAGTACGAAAGCGGCAATGGTAGTCGCGGCGACACCCACCAGCATGCCCCACACGCCTAAATCGCCAAGGTAGATGGTTTCGGTCATGTAATACAGATCAAAACCACGATGGCCGAGCGGCCCTGGAATGGCTGCTCCAAACCACGCGTAAGCTAATCCCGCTAACACCAGCAGTGGGAAAATAGCCCCAATAGCACGCCGCGAAAGCTCCAAAATAGCCACCAGCAGCACGCCGGTCAGCAACATATCCCGAGGTGTTGCCCAGGGTAGCTCGACCAGAATTTTTTCATGGTTGAGCGCTACATAGCTGCAGGCGAATACCACGCCAACCGCCAGTACGACATCGATAACGATGCCAAGTGGCCGCCAGCGCTTGCCTTGCCCTAATGGATAAACGGCAAGCCCTAGCAGGATGACCAGCGCGAGGAAGATACTCCGCTGAATCAAGCTCTCGAACGGCCCAGTGGCGAAGGTATAAAGGATTAGTCCACCAAGCAGGAGCGCCAAGCCTTTGGTGAGTATCTCACGCATGATCATCTTCTCCGATTGGCCTTACTGAACAGGTTGCAAGGCATCGGGGATGTCATACCCCTGCTCTTCGAAATAGCGTGCAGCACCGGCATGCAGCGGTACTGTGCCCACTTCCAAGGTCATCTTCGCCATATCCGCATCCTGCATGGCCGCAAAGGCGTTAACCTGCGGTTCTGGGTTTTCCATCACCGCTTTGACGATTTGATAGGCTGTCTCGTCATCCATATCCGGATGGGCGTGCACGGCAACCCCAAAAGCCCAAGTGGTGTAAGCGGGAATACCCTCTGCCGCGCCTTCAGGAACATCGACAATGGCTACGTCAGGCATTTCGCTGCGCAGTGTGTCAGCCTGCTCTTGGTCAAGCGACAGCACGCTAATCGGTGTGAAAGTGGCGATATCCATAGAGGAGCCATCCAGGCGTTCTCCGACACCCGACTTAACGGATCCCATCACCCGACCATCTTTCATGGCGTCGACCATATCGGTCGTTGAACCGCGCACGTAGTCAGGCTGAATACCTAGCGTGCGCATTACCGCTTCGGTGGTTTTCTCAGTAGCTGACCCCGTGATCCCTGGATTGAAGCGAACACCGTTTAAGTCAGCGAATGTTTCCACCTCAGCATCCTGGCGCATTACCGTATTCTGCGGTGCCACAGTGTAGACCCACAGCAGACGGTTATCGACGGGGCGGCCTTCGAAATCTTCCTCACCGGCATAGGCGTGATAGCCGGTGTTGGTGGTCACCAGCCCCATATCAATTTGATCACGTCCTAAACGGCGCAGGTTATCCACCGTGGCGCCGGTTTCGGCAACCGAAGAACTGATCCCTTCGACTTGGTTATTAATAATCTGATTAACCGCCACAAAATAGCTGTAGTGGCTGGAGGAGCTTGAGGTAGAACCAATCAACAGGCGTTCATCGGCATGAGAGGTCGCAGCGGCTAGCATAGCGGCGCTTGCCACCATGGCGGTCAGTAGCGTTTTCATTGTGTCTCCGAAGCTCGCTAGGCGAGCTATTGTTATTGTAGAGCGGTTTTTTATGTAAAACGTTGATCGCGACGAATCGAATCGCGATAAGCCAAGCATGGTGCTCAGATTTAATTTTGTATATTGAATAGTTTTTAACTTATGTTTTACTTTCTAAATGAATCCAAGTATCCAGCAGTTGCGTGTTTTTGTTGCCGTCGCCCACTCGCGCAGCCTTGCTGAGGCCAGCGAGCGTGTGCATCTTTCCCAACCAGCGATCTCTATTGCGCTGCGTAAACTTGAGGAGAACGTCGGTGGAGCACTGTTTGCCCGAACCACGCGCCAGCTCGCGTTAACACCGGAAGGCGAAGCTTTTCTGCCCGTTGCCGTGCGGCTCTTAAATGATTGGAATGAAGCCTTTGAAGATCTCAATGACCAATTTTCCAAGCAACGCGGAAAGGTAACCGTGGCCGCCCTGCCTACTCTGGCGGCAGGATTATTCCCGCGAGTCATTAAGCTTTTTCATGAGGCCTACCCACGTATTAACCTCAGCCTGCACGATGTGCTGGCTGAGCAGATCAATCAAATGGTGCGCGAAGGCCGCGCCGACCTGGGTCTTTCAGTGCCACCAAGCGATGCAGAGGATCTAACGTTTGAGCCCGTCCTCGAAGACAGCTATGTGGTCGTTTGCCCTTATGGGCATCCATTGCTGACACAATCAGCCGTCGCCTGGAGCCAACTCGCGGCTTATCCGTTTATTGGTATCAATCGCCTTTCCAGCTCGCGCCAGGATATTGACCGTATTATGCAGAGCGTAGGAGAACGGCTGGATATCTTGTGCGATGCGCGCCAGATCGCCACAGTAGGCCGCATGGTAGCTGCGGGGTTAGGCATTAGCGTGCTGCCCTCGCTCAGTTTTCGGCAAATTGCCGCCGATGGTATTGAGTACCGCCCACTGGTGGAGCCGACCATTCGACGTGAGCTGGGCATTATATTAAGCCGCCGTCATCCTCCTTCCGCCGCCACTAGCGCCCTGCGTCAGCTAATACATCACCACGAATAAGCGGCTTTCTCTACACACAGTACGGGAATCTGGCAGACTAGGGGTGATTAACATCCACCTAAAAATGAGTGAGCGACAACGATGAGCGATAGTGCAAAACCCTGGACACAACCGATGCCCGACGCGCAGTTCAAACTGATGCGCGATATTCTTGCCGCCCCTAGCCCCGTCGGCCTGGAAGCTGCCATGACCTACGGCGTGCTCAAGCCGCATTTTGAGAGCTTCGCGCCTAAAAGCTGGCACCTTCACCAATTCAAGGGCAACGCGGGCGTTGTGCTGGACACTCACCCCGGCCGCGACGACATGTTCAAGGTCATGCTGATCGGCCATGCGGACAAAATCCGCATGCAGGTGCGCTCGATTGGCGAAGACGGCAAGATCTGGATCAACACCGACTCCTTCCTGCCCACCGTGCTTATCGGCCATGAAGTGAAGCTGTTCAGCGAAGACCCCAACGCCCCCGGTAGCTACCGCTGCATTGAAGGCGGCACGATAGAGGCACTGGGCGCGATTCACTTCTCCGATCCTGCCCAGCGTGATGGCAGCAAAGGCCTGAAAAAAGAGCAGATCTACCTGGATCTACAGATCCACGGCGAAAATAAAAAGCAACAGGTGCTGAACCTGGGTGTACGGCCCGGCGATTCGATTATTTTCGACCGTCCAATCCGCCCCGGCTTTAGTCCCAATACCTTCTACGGTGCCTACCTGGATAACGGATTAGGCTGCTTTGTAACCGCCGAAGTGGCGCGTTTGGTCGCCAAAGCAGGTGGAACCAAAAATGTGCGCGTGCTGTTTGCGATTGCCAGCTATGAAGAGATTGGCCGTTTCGGCAGCCGCGTAATGGCGGGCGAAATGAAGCCGGATGCTTTGATTGGCGTCGATGTAAACCATGACTACGTGGCCGCACCAGGCATCGGCGACAAGCGTATGCAGCCGCTAGAGATGGGCAAAGGCTTCACTATGGCGGTGGGCTCTATTGCCAGTGAACAGCTCAATCGGATTATCGCCACTGCCGCTAAAGAGCAAGACATTCCGCTACAGCGCGATATCGTCGGTGTGGATACGGGTACCGATGGCATGGCAGGCGTATTGGCGTCTATCGATAGCGCCGCTACCTCGATTGGCTTCCCCATCCGTAATATGCACACCATCTCAGAGACAGGCCATACCCAGGATGTGCTGGCGGCGATCCATGCCCTCACCCATACCCTGCAAGCCCTTGATGGCCTGCCGGATCTGCAGCGTGAATTCCGGGATAACCACCCGCGCCTAGACCAAGCGAGCCCGCTCACCCATCAAGGCGGCGACAAGCCTGACAGTGAGAAGGATGACAGCAAAGACGAAAGCAGCGAAGGCAAAACAGTTAGCCAAGGCAACGACAGTAAGAAAAGTAAGAAAAAAGCGAAGAAATAAAACAAGCGTATAAAAAAAGAAGCCCCGGCCACTCCCTGGCTGGGGCTTTATCAAACCTTCCTTGATTCGTCTTCACAAACATCCTGTTTGTGCTTCCATGAGCGTAAGCTTCCCTAGCTTTATCTTCCCTGTTGCCACTTCCTTATGCTGTGTAGTCACAGTGAACCTTAAAACACTCTATTTATCTAACCTATGTTATTAAATCGGAAAAAATTTATCTTTTTTATTCAGATTAACTGCACCTATTTAAAGCGCGCTTTTTATATGGCACATATTCCTTGCAGCGCTATACTATTAAAAGTATCGGCAACGATGCTACTCTACACGGACGTTACCACGCCTGAACCATCATCTAACCTAATGGTAGGAGGTCAGCGTGCGAGACATTATTATTAGCAGCAAAGTCAACGGGCTGGATGTCATCTGTCGTCATTGTGGTAACTCAGAGTCACCCAAAAACCCGTTTTTGAACCGCTTCCGTTTAGAAGGCACCGGTAAAAACAGTACCACCGTTCGCTGCCTGAACTGTCAAACAGCGGTTGAAATACCCTTGAGTGAATTAAGCTCGCTTTATTATCACTACGCTTGCTAAAGTAAGCAATTGCTAACTTTAGCGCTTGTTATAAAAAGGCTTATTTCATCACCACTGTCCTTTTATTATCACAAGCAATGTATTGTTAATAAAAACGTCATAAGAGCTTAATTAACTTGTTATTTATGTCGGGGTAAAAAAACCCGGCCACTCCTTGGCCGGGTTTTCATCGGGTCTTCCCTGATCTTGCACCATAAACATCCTGTTTATGCATCCTTGTGCTACACAAGCAATCCTTGCTTGTTCTTCCCTGCCGCGAGTTCCCTTCGCTGTGTGCACACAGTGCGCTTTATAACAGAGGGTTTATCTAACCTGTGATATGTAGTGGCAAATAAATTGTTTTTTAACGGCTTTTTGGATTTTAAACAGCATTTTAGCCAAGCAATTTTTAATGACGATTTTTATAGCAACATTTTCAGCGGCATCCATAGCCCCATCAGCACCATGGCGATATTTTCTGTCAGCGATACAAACCCTAGTGGCACATTGCTGCTTCCGCCAACGCAGGCGCATTTCAACTCTCGCTTATCCACGTACACGGCTTTAAAAACCGACACCGCGCCCACCGTGCCGATAAACAGCGCCATCGGTGCTGCAAGCCAAAGCATGGCACCGGCCAGCATTAGTATCCCTGCCAGGGTTTCTGCGTAGGGGTACACATAGCTGTAAGGGACATAGCGCTGAGCCAGCAGGTCGTAGTTAAGGAACATCGAGCTAAAGCTCTCTACATCCTGCAGCTTCTGCAAACCTAGCAGCACCATGGCCGTGGCCACCACATACTCTGGCATTCGTGCTGCCACTAAGGTGCCATTGGCAACCCAGCTAATCGCCAGACCGATGAGCAAAGCGGTAACAAAAATCGCGATCACTGGCCGATATGAGGTCTCTTTTGCACTCGGCACGCTCATGCCTAAATGCTCACGCACCTCTTCATAGCCGCCAATACGTTTATCGCCGATATAGGTTTGCGGAGTGGTATCGACATTCTCCTGGGCCTTGAATGCTTCAATTTCATCTCGGGATGTAAGCGGATGGTCATCGACCTGATAGCCTTTGCGTTTTAACAAATCGACTGTTTTCATACCGAATGGGCAGAGATGCTCTGCCGTCTTCATCCGATAGACGCGTGCTGTCTCCATGTTAGTCGTCTCCTTGTTGCCCTGATGAGAACATAGCTACTACGTATAAATAACCTATTGCCCTATAAGGGTAGTCAGGATCTAGGCTTTGTACGAAAACTGCCTGCTCCAAAAAAACAAACGGCGAGGTGAGCCTTGTCGTTATAACCCTACGTATGATTAATAACGTTTAGCTATTTAGTAAGCCAGGCCATCAGCGTTTCAGCCGTGAGCGCTGAGGAAGGCGGATTTTGCCCGGTGATCAGTTGGTCATCCTCACGTACGTAAGGAGTGAAATCATCCGCTTTGCTATAAATCCCGCCGCACTTTTGCAAGGCATCTTCAACGAGATGCGGCACGATATTGGTTAAGCCCACGGCCTCTTCTTCGCCGTTGGTAAAGCCCGTTACCTGGCGGCCTTTTACTATAGGCTCTCCAGCGCTGTCTTTGGCATTAACCAGGACAATCGGCGCGTGACAAACCGTGGCAACTGGTTTGCCTTGGGCGAGAAAGGTTTCGATCAAGCGAATCGAGTCCGGGTCGTCAACGAGATCCCATAGCGGGCCATGGCCACCGGGGTAGAATACCGCGTCGAAGTCATCGGCCTTCATGTCGCTCAAGCGATGGGTAGCGGCAAGCTTCGCGTTAGCTTTTTCATCTTGCTTAAAGCGGCGCGTTTCATCGGTTTGGCTATCGTCTGCGTCACTTTTGGGGTCAAGCGTCGCCTGCCCACCCTTGGGCGATGCCAACGTTACTTCAGCACCCGCGTCTTTAAAGACATAATAAGGGGCTGCCAGCTCTTCGAGCCAAAAACCGGTTTTATTACCGGTATCGCCCAACTTATCGTGAGACGTTAGTACTACTAAAATACGCTTGCTCATATCTCTCTCCTGACGGTGGAAAATGAGGCAATTAAAATGCGTTACGGTTAGTTAGTGGGGGTCTGGATGGCGGAATGCAAGGAGAAACGACAAGTGAGCATCGAAGCGCGGGATTTTTATCGCAGTGGCCCTGACCATCGTCAGGGGCAAGCCAGCAGTTTTGCTCTGATCCGGCGTCAGTTTGATTTTCGCTCCATTGAGATTGGCCGCTGGGTAACCGCCGCTGAGCGCGACCGTGCCGCCGAGCTGTTTCATGATGCGCTGTGCGATCTCATGGTGATTCTACAGGGGCCAGAGGCGTTGATTTCACTACGCGGCTCAATCGCGCTGCAGTACGGCAGCGGTGGTCGACCTGGCGTTTCTGCCCACTACGACCCCAGCCAACGTAGTTTTGCGCTGGCCAAAAACGCTGGCCCCGGCAGCATTGCCCACGAGTGGTTTCATGCTTTTGATCACTACATCGCCAGTAAGTGTTTTCGCGGCACGCCCGTCGGCATGTTCGCCTCTACCGCTTGGCTAGCCGATGCCTCCCCCACTCCTCACCCGCTCAACGATTTACTAATGCGTTGTTTTAAAGCCGTTTTGCTACAGCCAAAAGGTGACCAGCCCAGCGAGCTATTTAAGCACTCCGCGCAGATGGACAAAAAACTTGGCCAGCTTTATTACAGCAAACCCGAGGAGCTCTGCGCACGCGCCTTTGAATCCTTTGTTCAAGACGCAACCATCACCAATCACTTCCTGGTCAAAGGCACCAAGGCCTCTCCTGAAGCAGAAAGAGGACTTTACCCACGGGGCGCACAGCGGGAACAGATCAATGCAGCGTTCAGCGACTACTTTGGCAGGCTGGGGAAAGCGTTGCGGGATGCAGAGTAAGCATGACGGCGCTCGGCAGGCTCTGCTGACGAACGCCGTGGGTGTCCAAGCAACTTTACACTACCTAGGTGGAGCACTTCGTGATGTCTGCGCGTTTCGTGGTGTGCAGCATCGCCATCAGGTAGCACACTGCAAGCGCTAGAAAGCCCAGCAGATCACTGATCCATTCGGGATAGATCATCAGCGCGGCAGGTACCAGCAGTGCACAACGCATGCGCACTCCCACCGAACCTATTCGATAAAGGTATCCTTCCATCGCCGCTGCCACCAACCAGATCGCGGTCATGGCTGTAAAAGCGGAGGCCATAACGCTCAACAGGGGGCCCTGCAAAATCAGCGATGGGTTGAGCACAAACAGGAACGGCAGTACGAACAGCACGGCTCCCAACCGCACGGCATGCAGGCTCGTTCGAGTACTGTTGGCGCCCGCAACACCGGCCGCAGTAATGGCGGCCAGCGCCACGGGTGGCGTGATATAGGAGAGCATTCCCCAGTAAAGAATGAACAGATGGCTGGCAAGAGGATTGAGACCAGCACCCACCAGCGCTGGCGCAAGCAGGATCGACAGGAATATGTAGCATGCGCTGACCGTCATTCCCATCCCGAGGATAAAGCTGGTAATCGCACCCGCCGCCAGCATCAGGGGAATGCTGTCACCTGCATACAACAGCAGTTCGCGAGAGAAAGCTCCTGCAACCCCCGTATAGGAAAGCCCACCGACCACCAAACCGATACCGGCCAAAACGGCGACCAGACTCCCCACCCCGTGTGCCAACTGATAGAAAAAATCCAGCAGTTGGCTGATACGCAGCCGCTGCTGACGGCGTACCAGTGCAATCGCCAGCAATATCAGGGTGGCATAGTAAGGCGCCTGGCTTTCCAGACGCATGACAAGCAGCATGTAGATCAGCACGCCCAAGCTGAGCAGGTACGGCCATCCAGAGAGCAGCGTGTCACGCACCCTGGGAATATCCTTGGCGGGCATGCCCATGAGGCCTTTGCGGGCAGCATAGTTATCTACCTGAAGCAGCAGGGCCAGGTAGAAGAGCACCGCAGGCAGCAACGCCGCCAGCATTACCTCACCGTAACTGACGCCTAGGAAGGAAGCCATGATAAAGGCAACGGCCCCCATAACGGGCGGCATCAAGGTTCCGCCCGTGGAGGCGCACGCCTCTACGGCAGCGGCATATTCGCGTGAATAGCCACTGCGCTTCATGGCAGGAATGGTAATCGTCCCTGTGGTCAGGATATTGGATACCGCACTACCGGATAAGCTGCCCATGAAGGCACTGGAAACGACGGCCACCTTGGCGGGCCCGCCGCGGCTTCGGCCCATCAATGCAGTGGCGAAATTCATAAAGAACTCACCGCCACCGGTGATGGTTAGCGCAATCCCAAATACGACGAAGCCGATAATCAGGTTGGCGACGACCTGCATCGGCACGCCCACAATGCTTTCTGCCCCCATGACATGGGCTCGGATGGTTTCCCCCCATCCAAAACCGTTACTCCACAGGAAACCAGGCATGTGGCCTGCATAGAGCGGATAGAGCCCAAACAGCAGTGCCACGGCAAAAATCGCCCAGCTACCACAGCGACGAACGCCCTCCAGCACCAGTAGCAGCATCATCGTTGCCACCAGCGTGGCTTCGAGCGGGGCGAAATACTCCCACCCTTGCTGGGTCATGCGCAGGCCATTAAGGCCGAGGTAGATGGCGCCACCAAGAGCAGCCCCCGCCAGCACCCAGTCATACCAGGGAAGGCGTTCGGTATCAGCCTTGCGGGCCGGAAAGATCAGTAGTGCCGCCGATAGGAATAGCCCTATCAGATAGTAGATGAAGGCATTACCGATCGGATAGAACCCCAACAGTTTGAGGGCAAAGGTTTGGTTGATCGTCATCAACAGACCGACGGCCCCCAGCCCCATCACTATCCACCTTGCCGAACCTTCCAATCGCTCTTGACTTGAATTGCTCATGATGTCGCTCCCAGTTACACATCCACCCCGTGGTCAAAGCGCGCCAATCACTTCTTGCCGGCGAGCTTCCCAACGTTCGGCAAGCGCATCCCCTTCGAGGTCTGGCTCCTCGTTCAGCAGGCTATCCCAAGCTTTCTTCAGTGCTTCCAGGCGGGCGAGGCGATTATCGTTCCATGTCTGCATCTCCTCGCTCCATAGTCCTTTCTCTTGCATGTAGCGGATAGCCCCAGGGTGGAAAGGGATATCGATAGGCGGCACGCCGGAGTCCTCGATTGCCCAGCGGTGAATGGCAGCGGTCGCGTCACGATAAAGGTCATAACTCTCATCCAGGCTCTTGATGAACTGGTAGACCTCTTCTTCGTCACGATCAGCCATGGCCACGATGATCGGGTAACGGTAGGCAAGCATGTTGGCGGGAGATGCTTCGCTTAGCCCGGCGCCAATGGTTTCACGGAATGACTGGAAGACGGGAGCCACCTGGTTCATGCGCGCCCAGCCCTCTTCATCATCGGCAGGAATATCCACCCAGCGAATACCACGAGACGACTCTTCCAGCTCATAAAGCTGGCTGGCGGTGGTGGTCGTGCAGGTGGCATCGGCCCGATCCTCGACCAGCGAGCTCATGGCGGCGCCGTGAGTCGGGAACATCACCGCCTCCACATCGTCGCGATTCAGCCCAGCGAAGGCCAGGATCGCATCACATTTCACATTGACCGAAGGGTTGCCTGCCACGTAGGCAACCCGTTGCCCCCGCAAGTCTTCGAGCGTGTGGATATTGGCGTCGGCAGCCGATGGCACACCAAAGGTAGACGGTCTTCCTGCAACGGCTCTGAGGTCTTGGGGCCCCCAGCGGCGCTCGCTGAAGTCGTAAATTCCTTCCGTTGCAAAGAAGGACTCCGTGGCCAGGTAGGCATAGTCAGCTCGGCCGCTCACCAGGGGCTGCAGTCGCCCAATGGCCGATCCCGCAGGCTGGATACGGATGCGGGTGTTGTAGGCCTTGCCAAAGGCATCCGCGATGGCGGAGGCCTCCGAGTGCCCTTGCGAGCCCACATCATAGGCGGTCCATGTCATGGTGCTGGGAAGCTCTGCGGCCGAGGCCGTATTGGCTAGAACGGCAAAAACGGTGGAGATAAGGCCAGTGGCCAGGTGCGTGCGTTTCATGGGTTTGCTCTCATGTTGTGTTGTTATTGGCGTAACGTTAATTGTGCTTATTTTTCAGCCCATAGAATTGGGCAATGGTGTACAGCGTGTTGTGCAAAGGCTTCATGTCACCGGCATATCTGGCAGCACGCCTTTCGCTCTCAGATGCTCTATTTGTTGCACGGTCAATCCTGCTTCATGAAGGATTGCGTCGGTATGTTCGGCAAAGCGTGGCGGTGGCGNNGGCGTACGGGCTAGCTTGATCGGCGAGCCAGTGCCCTTGTAATGACCGATATTGACGATCATATCGCGGTGCTGGGTATGCGGATGCGCCAGCGCTTGCGTGGTATCGAGTACGGGCCCGCAGGGAACGCCGATACGCATCAATAGGTCGGCAAGCTTATCCCCTTCCCACCTGACCATGGCACTTTCCAGCACATCACGCAGTGCATCGCGGTTACCCAGGCGGGCACCATTGGTTGCAAAGCGTTCATCCTGGCTAACGTCGTGGCATTCGAGCAACTCGCATAAGCGCGCGAACTGCACATTATTGCCAACCGCCAGAAAAATCGGCTGTGTTGCCGTCCGGTAGACCTCNNGGCAATATTGGGATGCTCATTTCCCGTGCGGCGTGGCGGCGGACCACCGTAGAACACGTTGGGAAAGTGGGGATGCATCAAGGACAGCCCGGAGTCGAACAGTGCTGTCTCGACAAACTGCCCACGCCCGCTGCGCGTACGCTCATGGAGAGCCAAGGTGATACCGATGACGGCATTGAGGCCAGTCACGATATCGACAATGGGCAGCCCCACGCGCAGCGGCTCCCCCTGTTTCTCACCGTTGACGCTCATCAGCCCCGCCATTGCCTGGATGATGGCGTCATAGCCAGGCAAACCGCCCATCGGACCATCAGCACCAAACCCACTGATTCGACACTGGATCAGGCGGGGAAAGTGCGCGCTGAGAATGTCATAGCTCAACCCCCACTTCTCCAGGGTTCCCGGCTTGAAGTTTTCCACCAGCACATCGGCGCCCTCCAGCAACTGCAGTAGCAGTGCCTTGCCGTCGGGATGGCGAAGATCCAGCGCCATCCCGCGCTTGCTGCGATTCAAGCCGTGGAAATAGGAAACTGCATCGCCTTCGAAAGGAGGCCCCCAGCCACGGGTTTCATCCCCGCCAGGAGGCTCGATCTTGATCACATCCGCACCGTAGTCACCCAGCACCTGGGTGCAGTACGGGCCTCCCAGCACACGACTAAGATCAATCACCTTGATTCCGCTCAGTGCACCATTGGGCTTATCCATGCCCCACCTCCAGCCCGCGGGAACGCGCCAGTACTTGGGTATTCACCACCACCGCGACCTGTTCGTCGGTCATCGGCGTTTCGCTGAGCAGCATCGCCAGCGCTTCCGGTGACGCTCGACTGACCGATAGCGGATCGGGGGGTAGTAACTTGTGGCGTACCACCAGCCAGGCCAGTGCCAGTCGCCGCCTGTCTCCCGTGATCCGGGACGCCTCCCAGGTCATAAGAATAGCGGAGGTAATGTGGTAGAGACCGCTGGCAATCCGTCGCGCGTCGTGCTCGCAGGCAGGATCCTCTGCCAGTGCATTCGCGCTCTCTACTGCCTTGTCGAGGAGCACCTGCAACAGGTGGCGCTCGTGATCCTCCATGGCGGACGCTTGCAACTGCTGGTGCAAGTAGTCAGCCAGTACCGGCAAGGTCTGTTCACGCCGAATCGCCCGAAAAACATCCAGGGCAACGATATTGCTGGTGCCTTCCCATATTGAGCCAAGGTGGGCATCGCGCAGCACACGGGCATCCGACCACTCCTCGATGTAGCCACAACCACCACGTACTTCCATACCATCCCCAGCCACCTTGCGTGCATCCCGCGTGGTGCGGAACTTGATCATGGGTGTCAGGATGCGCAATAGCTTGGCTGCCTGGGCATCCCCCGCATCGGCACGCCGCAGACACTCGGCCGTGTGGAAGACCATCGTGCGTCCCTGCTCGGCAGTAAGCATCATCTTGCTGAGCTGACGCTGCATAAGCGGTAGCTCGATGAGCTGGCTACCGAACGCCTGACGATGGCGAGCAATGAAAAGCGCCTCGTTGAGTGAGCGCCGCATCAACCCCGCCGACCGCACTCCGTTCGAGAGACGAGACATGTTGATCATGTCTGTCATCTGCTTGAAGCCCTGCCCCGGCTCTCCCACCACATAGGCTTCGGCGCCTTCGAGCAGAATCTCACCGCTCGCCATGGAGCGAGTACCCAGCTTGTCTTTCAGGCGTACGATGCGGTAATGGTTAAGATCACCATTTTCTAGATACCGGGGCAGCAGGAACAGTGTGAGACCGCGAGTGCCCCGCTCCCCCTGCTCGGGGCGCGCCAATACCATCGCCAGCGCGGCATCGGGGTTAGAGCAGAACCATTTGTCGCCATAAAGGCGCCATTTGCCGTCTTTCTGCCTCGCTTCCGTAGTAATCGCCCCTACATCAGAGCCTGCATCCTGCTCGGTCATGAACATGGCTCCCTGATAAGCCAGATCCATGTCCTGTGAGGTCAACGCTTCCAGGTAGCGGTTCACCAAGGCGTCGTCGCCGAACTTGCGCAACGTGCGAGTCAGTGCATCGGTCATGCTAAGCGGGCAGCAAAGGCCAAACTCTGCCTGCACGAACAGGTACGTCAGCGCATACTTCACCACCGGCGGCATGGGTTCCGACCAGTCAAGCACGCCACCGCGGTGCGACATGGCCGCCAGCCCGAACTGCCCATAGGCATACGCTTCCAGGCGTTGATAGGCTGGATGCTTGAGGATCTTCTGACGCTCGGTGCCATTTCTGCTGCGCAGGGCAAGTTCAGGCGGATGATTGTCAGCCTCGATGGCCAGCGTTTCCAGTTCACCGCCAGCAAGGGCTCCCATCTCGTTGAAGTGGCGCTCCAGGTGCTGACGTAGCGCCGTCGGCAAATAGAGATCCAGAAGTTGGGAAAGGGTGGGATCGTTATGGTAACTGTTCTGCCCCCAGGAATCGGGGATATTGCGGTGTATCATTTCACTCACGACGACGTACCTCTTGGACTTATTATATGTTTTATCGTCACATTAGGCGGGTATGGAGGCCGTATCCAATACTGTTTTAGGATCCATTGATTCAGTTTTATGTATGATTGAAGAACAAGAAACGATAAAGGAACGAAGCCAATGGCGCTGACATTTCGACAGCTGCGTTACTTTCTGGTGCTCTCGGAGGAGCTGCATTTCGGCAGAGCAGCGCAGCGCCTGCATATTTCTCAACCACCGCTAAGTGCCAGCCTGCGTCAACTGGAAGAGGAGCTAAAGGTCAAACTGCTGCTGCGCAATAGCAAACGCGTTACCCTCACGCCCGCCGGAGAAGCCTTCCAGCGCCAGGCACGCCGGATTCTCGAGCAGCTAGAAGACTCGCAAACGCTGGTGCAGCGCATTGCCTCGAGCGCCACCGGCTTGGTGCGTGTTGGATTTACGCCCGCCATGCTCTTTCGCGGCCTACCGGAACTGCTCAAACGCCTGCAATCCCGCTATCCAGGCATCGAAATACAATTGATCGAACGCAACTCGGCAGATCAAGTAGAAGCAGTGATGCAGGAGCAGCTCGATATCGGCTTCATCCATTCGATGCCGTTACCCGAGGGAATCGAGTCGGTCATCCTGTCGGACGAACCCTTCCTGTGCTGCTTGCCAGCGCATCACCACCTGGCAGGCCGACGCGAGTTGGCGGTCAAGGAACTGGCCAATGAGCCCATCATCCTGTTTGGACGCGACCTTGCCCCTCACTATTACGACAGGATCATCGGCCTGTTCCACCACGCCGATGTTAAACCTCATATCTGCCACGAAGTCTCCCACTGGTTGACCATTCTTGCTCTGGTAGCCAATGCGATGGGGGTTGCCCTGGTACCCCAATCACTTGCCAAAGCCGGGTTTTCCAATGTGAGCTTTCTTCCCCTGACCGATTCAACGACACGACATCAGTCGCACTGCATATGGCGCGTCGATTCGGAGGCACATGAAGAAATTCGTCAGTTGCTGCTTAACTGCCTCAAAGAGCAACAGCAAGTCAGGTAAGAACGGCGACAAGCCCAGCAGCCCCCTACCTGCCCTACTCCCGATGGCCACCTCATTCCGTCGTGAGGAAACCCCAGTGCAGTCGCTTTCGCCAACGTGCGAAATAGCGCTTTCGCGACTACGCTATAGCAACGCTCACTACTCAAAGGAAGAGAATATGTCTACTACCACTATCGTCGTTATCGTTGTGGTTATCGTTGCCGTGCTGGGTATTGGCTTCGGTGGAGTGCTGCCTTTTTAAACAGCTTTCTTTATTTTTCCCAAGATAATGCCAGACAGCCAAAAACGAAAAAGGCCGTCGA
>LGOV01039414.1_pt2 | contig 19200 bp, 16 predicted proteins | sample 469881 | NCBI WGS metagenome assembly LGOV01 (sample SAMN03857199, study PRJNA290197) | marine sediment metagenome | biome: marine cold seep biome; feature: cold seep; material: marine sediment; isolation source: sample #5579, elevator 3A push core 41 containing 12 cm of sediment... ...
ACCCAGAAGAAGATGATGTCAAAGCCGGTGACCAGCACGCTGCTGGGGTGGAAGGTCTTCAGCTCTGGCGTCTCTTCCGGCCAGCCGAGGGTGCCGAACGTCCACAGGCCCGAGCTGAACCAGGTATCGAGTACGTCTTCATCTTGCGTCAAGGTGACATCGGGGCCGAGCTCATGCTTCTCGCGAGCCTCGGCTTCGCTGCGAGCAACGTAGACATTGCCTTCCTCGTCGTACCAGGCCGGGATGCGGTGGCCCCACCATAGCTGGCGGGAGATACACCAATCCTGCAGGTCGCGCATCCAGGCGAAGTACATGTTCTCGTAGTTCTTGGGCACGAACTGGATATCGCCATTTTCCACCGCTTCGATGGCGGGCTTGGCGAGAGACTCCACGGCTACAAACCACTGGTCGGTGAGCAGCGGCTCGATGACATCGCCCGAACGGTCACCATAAGGCAGGGTGTTGTTAACAACTTCAACTTGCTCTAGCAGGCCCAGGGCATCCATGTCGGCAACGATCTGCTTGCGCGCTTCAAAGCGGTCGAGACCTGCGTACTTGGCAGGCAGAGTGGCGTCTACATCGGGCTGGGGTTGTCCTTTCAGGTCGAAGATCTCGGCCTGCTCAAGGATCGCCGCGTCTTTGGAGAAGACGTTGATCAGCAGGTGGTTCTGGCGCTTGCCGACTTCGTAGTCATTGAAGTCGTGGGCGGGGGTGATCTTGACGCAGCCTGAACCTTTCTCCATATCGGCGTGCTCGTCAGCAACCACCGGAATTCGGCGACCGACCAACGGTAGCTCGATAAATTTGCCGACCAGGGAGGCGTAGCGCACATCTTCCGGGTTAACTGCCACGCCGGTATCGCCCAGCAGGGTTTCCGGACGGGTGGTGGCAACCACGAGGTAATCCTTGCCGTCGGTGGTTTTAACGCCGTCCGCCAGCGGGTAGCGGAAATGCCAGAAGCTGCCTTGCTGCTCTTTGTTTTCCACTTCCAGGTCAGAAATGGCGGTGTGCAGTGTCGGATCCCAGTTGACCAAGCGCTTGCCACGATAGATCAACTTCTCTTCGTGCAGGCGCACAAACACTTCTTGTACCGCTTTGTAGAAGCCGTCGTCCATGGTGAAGCGTTCGCGAGACCAGTCGACGCTAGCGCCCATGCGGCGCAGCTGGCGGGTAATATGGCCGCCGGATTCGTGTTTCCACTCCCATACCTTGTCGATAAACGCATCGCGGCCAAGGTCGTGGCGGGNNGCGCTCCACCAGCATCTGCGTCGCGATACCGGCGTGGTCGGTGCCTACCTGCCACAGGGTGTTATTACCCTGCATCCGTTTCCAGCGCGTCAGGGTATCCATGATGGTGTCCTGGAACGCGTGGCCCATGTGCAGGCTGCCGGTCACATTGGGCGGTGGAATCATGATCGAAAAAGGCGTGCCCTGGCCGGAGGGAGCAAAACGGTTGTCGGCTTCCCAGCGCTCGTACCAGCGGGTTTCGATCTGTTCGGGTTGGTAGGTCTTTTCCATGGAGAGTTGGCTCACGGCTGGCGAGAAATGTGTATAAGTGCATAGATGAATGGGCGTGAGTATACCGCGTAAGGGCCGTGGTCGTCAGGGGCTACTCACGCTCTATTGTGGGTGCACCGTACGTATGTGATGTGTTTATGAAAACTGTTTATGGGCAGAAAACCCGCGCATGGCGATTAGCCCGAGGATAGGCCCCGGTAGCAGCCACCAAATTACCGCCAGCGACTGGCTCGACCACAGTGCGGTAACCAGTGCGATGGAGGGAATGGTCAGCCCAAAGCCGATAGCATTCATCATCGCCAGCGCCGCCCCTAGCCGCTCGGGTGGAGCCGTGGCGCTAGCCAGCGCAGAGAACTGCGCTGAGTCGGCAATAACGCTAACGCCCCATAAGCCGAGAAGCACCAGCAGCAACCAGGGCGAGGCGCTGCCCAACAAGGGATAAACCAAACACAGCGCACCAGAGGTAGCTAATGCCACGCAGGCCACTCGATCGCTGCCAATCTGGCGGCTCCATTTGCCTGCCAGCACGCAACCCGGTAAGCCAAGGGCGATCACCGCAAAACTTAGCCACGGCTGAGCGCTGTTTGCAGCATCCAATCGCTCCAGCTCCCGGGCGACCAGAAACGGCACCAGCGCCCACAGCGCATACAGTTCCCAGCAGTGGCCGAAATAACCCAGTGCGGCGGCACGAAAACGAGGCTGTTTGAAAGCGGCCAGACCTGCCCAGGGGCGTCCGCTTTTGGCGGTGGCCGGGAGGTGGGGGCCAACGCCCAGTTTGAAAATCATTAGCGCAGCGACCAGCGCCAGCAGTGAGGCCAGCAGCAATGGCCACTGCCAGGGTAAACCCAGCGTTAAACCGCGTAGCAGATGCGGGGAGGCAATACCCAAGGTGAGCATGCCCACCAGCCAGCCCAGTGCCGCCCCGGCATGGCTGGGTGTCCAACTCACCACCAGCTTCATACCCAGCGGGTAGATACCCGCCAGACAGAGCCCGGTCGCAAAGCGTGCCATAGCGGCGAGCGTCACGCTCTCAGCCACGCCGATAAAGGCGGCGTTGATCAGTGCGCCGAGAACAGCGGAAATCGCAAACAGGTGGCTGGCGCGAATGCGGTCGGCAAGGCCGGTGGTGGCAATCAATAGCGTGCCGCTAATAAACCCGGCCTGAACGGCGATGGTGAGCAGACCCAAATCGCTTTCGCTAAGGCCTACAGACTCCTGAAGCGCCAAGCCAACGCCATTAACGCTAAACCACAGCGAGGTGCCGAACAGTTGGGCGATGACAATCGTAACAAGCGGGTAGCGCGTGAACACGTTTACGTCTCCATGAGGGCAAAGGGCGCGGCCAGAGCCCGCTAATGGTAATCAACAATTTACCGTTACGACGAATTTTTTAAAAACAGCAGTGTCGGATCGCAAGGCCCGTCAGGATTCGTCGGGCAGGAAGTACAAATTTGTTCGCAATTGGAGTTTTTATGCACGTAGCCAAGCTTTGCCTTCCAGCAGTTGCAGCACTGGCATTCAGTGTTCCCGCCATGGCCCAGCAAATGCCTGGTGGCACCCCCAGTGTCGATGACCAAGTTGATCAACTTGACGAAATGGTGGATCTGGATGAAGGGCAGAAAGCAGAGATGAGCAACCTCTTGACCCAGATGCAAGATAAAATCAGTGGCAAGGAGCAGGAAGCCCAGCAGTTGCAGCAGCAACTCGGCGAGCAGGTTCAGCCCGATTACGATGAAGCTGCCATTCGTGCGGACGCGGAGCGCCTTGGTGACCTAACGGCCGAGATGACCGCGGATAGCATCATCTTACAGTCTCAGATCGAAGGCGTATTCACTCAAGAACAGCGCGAACAACTTGACGAGGCCATGGCTCAACGGCAGGAGCAAATGCAACAACAGATGCAGGAGCAGATGCAGCAACAGCAACAGGGTGGCTAAGGCAAAGACGCCTGGGACGCACTGACAGCGATTGCCCAACTCTGTTGACGGCCCCGCCAAGTGCGGGGTCTCGTCTGTATGGCATATGGTCTCCTCGGCCATTTACCCCAACTTATGCGGCACGACCTCATGACCCATGTCTTTATAGCGCTGCCAGCAGGCGCGTTTGGCGACCAGCACCTGTTGGTGCTGATTAATAATCTCGGCAATTCGCGCGTAGCGCTCTACGCCTTCGGGTATTTCCGGGTGTAGATTAAGCAGCGCGGTTTCTTCCGTGGGCACCGGCAACTGCTGCCAACCTAGCGTGATCGGTACGCTGGCGGCCATCTCGCTATCTTCCAGGGCATGGGGTAAATAGGCGTCTGGGCGGAAATTCCACAGCGCGCTATCGGCCTGCTCGGCGAGGGCTTTGTCTTCGCAGTGCATATGCAGGCGGTAGCCTTTGCGCCAGATGGTCTCGGCCAGTTTGCAAGCAAACTGCAAGCGCGCTTCCAGGGTGGTATCGGGCAGAATGTAGAAATCAATGCGCGCCATAGCGGTTCCAGGTAAAACGATTTCAGATACGTCGATGGCAAACAGCACCGCCGCAAGAATGCGGCGGTGCTGAAAGGATAAGCGCTGGTTTTAAAACCGCTTAAACCAACTGGGTTAACCAGCCGTACTTATCTTCGCTGCGACCGTACTGCAGGTCGAGCAGCTTGGTACGAATGCGCATGGCAATCTCATTATTGCCACCGGCAGCTAGCTTGATACGCTCGTTCTCGGTGACCAGCTCGCCCACCGGGGTGATGACCGCGGCGGTACCACAGGCAAATACCTCGGTGATCTCGCCAGACGCCGCGCCTTCACGCCACTCGTCAATGCTGATAGCGCGCTCTTCCGGCGTTAGGCCTTCATCTTTGGCCAGCATGAGCACCGAGTTGCGCGTGACGCCTTCCAAAATCGTGTCGGTCAGGCGCGGGGTCACCAAGCGGCCGTCTTTGAAGACGAAGAACAGGTTCATGCCGCCGAGTTCTTCCACCCACTTGTTTTCAGCGGCATCGAGGAACGCGACCTGACCACACTGGTGGGCTTCGGCTTCTTTCTGCGCGGCCAATGAGGCGGCGTAGTTACCGCCACACTTGGCGAAGCCGGTGCCGCCGGGGGCTGCGCGCTTGTAGTTAGACGAGAGCCAGATTGATACCGGGGCAATGCCGCCTTTAAAGTACGCCGCCGCGGGGGAGGCGATCACGTAGTAGTCCACCTCATGGGCGGGGCGTACGCCCAAGAAGGCTTCCGAGGCGATCATAAACGGACGCAGGTAGAGGCTGCACTCGTCAGATGCGCTGGCAGGCGTGGGCACCCAGGCGTGATCTTGCGCTAATAGCGCTTTCAGCGAGCCGATAAAGTCTTCGTCGGACAGCTCCGGCAGCGCCAAACGACGGGCACTGCGGCGGAAGCGCTCGGCGTTTTTCTCGGGGCGGAACGTCCAGATAGAGCCGTCGGCATGGCGATAGGCCTTGATGCCCTCAAAAATTTCCTGGCCGTAATGCAGCACAGAGGCGGCGGGATCCAGCGTTAGCGGGCCGTAAGGGCGCACTTGGTGGCCGTGCCAGTCGGCGTCAACGGTCCAGCGCACATGGGCCATGTGATCGGTAAAGTGTTTGCCAAAGCCGGGGTTTTTGAGAATGTTGTCACGGATCTCATCGGCTATCGGCTGGTTGGATGGCAAAATCTCAAAGTTAGTGGGCACGGCATGTTCTCTCTACTTGATCCAAGCCCTGAAGGGCAAATATAGGCGTCGTAATATAAGCGTTAAAGTGGTCGTAGCGTGTGCCTTGAGATAAGGCACACGCTAATGGGTTTAGGTGTAACGGTTGCGTCAAATAAAGGCAACCGTTGATTGCCTGATTGTGTTGTTAGACGTCGCTATTTTCTACTTGGGCGTCTGCTTCACGGTCAAGCAGGTACTGGGTTAACAGCCCAACGGGACGCCCGGTAGCGCCTTTTTGCTTGCCGGAGTGCCAAGCGGTTCCGGCGATATCCAGGTGCGCCCAGGGGAAGTGATCGGCAAAGCGCGATAAAAAGCACGCAGCGGTAATCGTGCCCGCGGGGCGGCCACCAATATTGGCCAGGTCGGCAAAGTTGGACTCGAGCTGCTCTTGATACTCATCCCACAGCGGCAGGTGCCAGGCGCGATCCCAGGCGGCTTCGCCCGCATCCAGCAGATCCAGTGCCAAGTCATCATCGTTGGAGAGCAGGCCGGTGGCGTGATGGCCCAGGCCTATAATCACCGCGCCGGTGAGGGTGGCGATATCTACGACGCTGGCCGGGGAAAAGCGCTCGGCGTAGGTGAGTGCATCGCATAGCACCAGGCGGCCTTCCGCGTCGGTGTTAAGCACTTCGACGGTCAGACCTTTGAGGGTTTTGATGATGTCGCCGGGCTTGGTGGCATTGCCGTCTGGCATGTTTTCCGCGGCGGCAACGATAAAGACCAGGTTGAGCTTGGGTTTAATCGCCAATACCGCTTTGACGGTGCCGAACACGCTGGCGGCGCCGCACATATCGAACTTCATTTCGTCCATGCTTTCGCCGGGCTTGAGCGAAATACCGCCGGTATCAAAGGTAATGCCTTTGCCTACCAATACATGGGGCGCTTCTTCGCTTTCTTCGGCGCCCTGGTACTTCATAACGATCAGGCGTGTCGGCTCTTTGCTGCCGCGGCCTACGGATAATAGCGAGCCAGCGCCCAGAGCTTCCAGCGCTTCTTCATCGAGAATCTCGACCTCGAGCGCGCCTTGTGAGTCGCGACCCAGCTGCTCTGCCTGCTCGGCTAAATAGCTGGGCGTACAGACGTTACCGGGCAGGTTGCCCAGCGTGCGGGTGTAGTTGATGCCTTGGCCAATAGCGTTGCCCACTAACGCACCCTGCTTAACCTGCGGGACAGCGTCGGCATCGGTGATAATTAACGTCAGCTTGGCAAGGCTGGGGGCTGGCGCGGGCGAGGATTTGAACTGGTCAAAGCGATAGATAGCACGCTCCGCAGCTTCCATTACCTTGCGCGCTTTCCAGGCCGCATCGCGGTCAGCCAACGGAACATCGCCAAATACTACGCTGGCTTCGTCGATAGGCAGTTTTACTAGCGCCGCCATGGCCGCATCCAGCGCCTTGATGAAGGCTGCTTCCTGGCATTTTTCGCGCTCTCCCAAGCCCACCAGCAAGATGCGTTCGGCCCCCAGGCCTGGCGCAAAGGGTACCAGTTGCACGTTACTCAGTGCTGCGTCAAAGTCGCCGCGTTCGAGCAATTGGCCAATCAGGCGCTCGCTGGCGTCGTCCAGTTTGGCAACGGTGGGCAGGAAGTCACCACCTTTATAAACCGGCACCAAAAGGCAGGGTGTTTCAGCTTTGGCCGGGTTCGCGGTCTGAACGGAAAATTCCATGACGTCTCCAACAAGACAAGCATCGAGGGATTCGGGATAATGCCCCGTTGCTTTTGATTTTGAAAAGGGACTGAAAATAGTTTGATTAGTGTACCCAAGCCATACGCTTATTGCATGGCATCCTGCACGACTAGCCGGAGAGCGCGTTGATTTTATTTCGATATCTAACTCGCGAAGTGTTACTCACCATGTCGGCAGTCGCTGGCATTCTACTGCTGGTGATTATGGGCAGCCGCTTTATCCGCTATTTTTCGGACGCGGCGGAGGGAGATATTCCCGTTACCATGCTAGGTAGCCTGATGATGTTTCACCTGCCTGGCTTTATGGAACTGATTCTACCGCTGTCGTTTTTTTTAGGCATCCTGCTCGCCTACGGGCAGCTCTATATGAACAGCGAAATCACTGTAATGGTCGCCTGTGGGATGAGTCCCACGCGGCTATTGAAGGTGACGTTGCTGCCTGCCAGCGTGGTGGCGGTACTGGTCGGTGTCTGCAGCCTGTGGCTAACGCCTTTTGGGGCGCTGCAAACCGAGACCTTGCTGGAAGAACAGCGCAGTCGCCTGGATGTTTCCGTGTTGGCGCCGGGGCGCTTTCAAGAGTTCGGCGGTGGCCGTACCGCTTACATCGGCAGCTTCTCAAGCGACGGAACGGAAATGCAGGATGTGCTGGTGCACGAGCAGAACCAGCAGGGCGACGAAGGTACTCACGACTACGTGACCCGGGCGGCATCGGGCTATCAGGAAACCCGCCTCGAAACGGGTAGCCGTTTTCTGGTGTTGGATGACGGTGAACGTTACGGGGTGACGCCGGGCGATAAGAGCGCCGAGCGGCTAACGTTTGAGCGTTATACACTGCGACTAGGGCTGAATCGTGACCGGCAGGAACTGGATTCACTGGAGTACGCCACTACGCCTGCGCTATGGAGTAATCCAAGCCCCCGTGCCCAAGCCCAGTGGCAGTGGCGGGCAGGGCTCGCGCTTATGGTGTTTGTGCTGGCCTTGATGGCGCAGCCGCTTTCCCGGGTTAATCCCCGCCAGGGGCGCTTTGGCAAACTGCTGCCCGCGGTATTTTTATACGTCGCTTATCTTAGTCTGCTGCTCGCGGTTGTCGATGCGATTGGCAGTGGCACTTGGTCCACCACGCTGGGCGTGTGGCCCGTGCATGGGCTGTTTTTAGGGCTGGGCCTATTATTGCTATGGCGCTCGCAACGCAAGGGGATGCGCTAATGGTGCTTGACCGTCTTGATCGTTATATCGCCCGCAACGTGCTGGCAGCCATTATCGTCGTTCAGTTCGTGCTGTTGGGGTTGGATATTACCATCGCTTATATCGATGATTTAGGCGATGTGCAGGCGGGCTATACCGCCTTCGATGCGCTGCTTTACCTGCTAATGCGCACGCCTTGGCGATTCTATCAGTACGCCCCGGTAGCCGTATTAATTGGCGCGCTGATTGGTTTAGGCAGCATGGCTTCCAGCAATGAGCTCACCGTTATGCGTGCCGCTGGGCGTTCTCTGGCGCGCATTGTATGGGGGGTGATGAAGCCCGTGCTGGTGGTCGTGGTCGTGGTGCTGTTAGTTGCCGAATACGTTAGCCCACGCACCGAACAGTATGCCGAGGCGTGGCGGCTGGAAAAACTCCAGGGTGAAGGCGCCGTGTTGACCAGTCGCAGCGGCTGGCAGATAGAAGGCGACAGCGTCTACCGTTTTGGGGCGATTCGCGCGGATAACGTTGTGCTCGATTTAACCCGCTATCGCTTTGATGACCGCCAACTGGTCGAAGCCACTTACGCTCAGCGCGCACACTGGGAAAACGATGCCTGGCGTTTGGAAAACGTCGCCACCACGCGTATTTTTGACGATCACACCGAGTCTGAGCATACGGCAAGCATGAGTTGGGATACCTCTTTCACCCCCTCCCAGCTAGAGAGGCTGCTGCGCGATATTGAGAGTCAGGCGCCCAGCGAGCTTTGGGCCTATGCCCAGTTCCTTGAAGAGCAGAACCTGCAGAATGATCAGGCACTGCTCTATTTTTGGCAGAAGATGCTGATGCCGCTCACCATGGGGTCACTGGTGCTGATTGCCGCCTCCTTTGTATTTGGCCCGCTGCGCACCGTGGCCGCTGGTACTCGGGTGTTTTATGGCGTTGTCACTGGGCTGAGCTTTAAGTACGTTCAGGATCTACTGGCGCCCGCCTCGACGATATTTGGCTTTTCACCCGTCTGGGCCGTACTGGTGCCGACTCTGGCCTGCGCCGGGGTCGGGATCTACTTTCTACGTCGCAATGGTTAATGCCGCAATGGTTAGCCATCACAGCCTCGTATCGTCCAGAAACAGCCAGCAACCACGAGAGAACTATGCAAACACGACGCTTTACTCAGCTGGACAGCGTATGGCCAGCCGACCTTGGCCGACGACTGGGCGCCATGCTGTATGACGGCTTTTTGGTCACCGCGATTTGGATTGCGGTGACCGTCGTGCATATGCTGTTTTTCCGCTATGTGCTTGGTCAACAGCCCGAAGAGATTGGCACCACGGCCAGCGATATCTGGAGCCTGCGCCTCATGCTGGTGTTTTTTGTCACGCTGTTTTTTGTTTTCTCCTGGTCGCGCGGTGGGATGACCTTGGGTATGCAGGCATGGCGATTACGTGTGCAAACGGTAGAAGGGTATTCACTGAACTTGAAGCAGTGTCTTATCCGCTGCGCGGTGGCGTGGCTCTCACTGCTGGCGTTTGGTTTGGGCTACTTATGGGTGCTGTTCGATCAACAGCGGCGTAGCTGGCCGGATATTGCTTCCAACACGCAAACGGTGGTTTTGCCGAAAAAATAATTTCAGCTGGCATGGGGCAAAAAATGCTTTTACGCCAGTACGTTATTTTGATGCTCTTGCTTACCAAGACGAATGGATAGCAAAAAGCAGTCATTTCTACTTGATAAGATGTATGCGAATCATTTACATTCATCTCATGATTTTTATGAGGTGTCGCCATGTACGTTTGCGTGTGCAAGGGAGTAACCGATCATCAAATTCGCCAGCACGTTAGCGACGGAGCGCGCAGCTGGCGAGAAGTACGCGAGGCAACCGGCTGCGCAACGCAGTGCGGTAAGTGCGCGTGCTACGCTAAATCAATTACCCGCGATGCCGTTCAGGAAGCACGTCAAGAAGCCGATATGGGCCTTGCCTACGCCGTGTGACGCGAATCACTATTGTTAGGGTTATCTTTAGCAAATAACTGATTTGCTTGAACTTTTAGTCATCTTATCTATACTCTCAGAAACGCTGGGGGTATAGCTATTTGTGCCTATACTCTTCTCCAAACGTAACTGCTTGATCGTATTGTCTAAACTAGATTAAACATCAGCATTACAGTAGAAAAGGTGACGTCATGAAAGGTGATACGAAAGTTATTGAGCATCTCAATAAAGCGCTTGGCAACGAACTGGTTGCGATCAATCAGTACTTTTTGCACGCCAAGATGTACAAAGACTGGGGCCTAAAAGCACTCGCCAAGTGGGAATACGATGAGTCCATCGAAGAGATGCAGCACGCTGACAAGATCATCGAGCGCATTCTATTCCTGGAAGGCATTCCCAACCTGCAAGACCTGGGCAAACTGCACATTGGCGAAAACGTCAAAGAGATGCTCGAAAGCGATCTAAAAATTGAGCACGATGGCCGCAACGACTACATTGAAGCCATCACCTATTGCGAAAGCGTTAAAGATTACGTTACCCGCGATATGCTCCGCGATCTGCTCGCCGACGAAGAAGAGCATATCGACCACATCGAAACGGAACTTGGTTTGATCGACAAGGTGGGTATTCAGAATTACATGCAACGCCAAATGCAGATGGCAGGCGACGAGTAAAACGCCTATCGAGCGTATGTATAGAAGCATGCTAGCAACCAAAACTAGCTAAAAAGCAGCCAGTCAGTGCTGACTGGCTGCTTTTGTTCTAAAGCCCCTTTTAACCTATCGATTTCCCCGCTTCCCTTTTCCCCTATGTGTTCCTTCACTGCTTACCCATCTAACATTTTCGCGGAAACCTGCGTTTAGCGCTGAGGTGTGGCCGATAGCCAACGGCGCTAACTTAGCCTGTGAGTGTCATAAGCCTGACATCGCCATGGTGTTGGATAGTTAATCGGACATAGCAAGTTTAATAACTTAATCAGTCGTTTCTTAAGCTTAAGCAAGGGATTAACTCCATCATGATACTCAAACGCAGACCAATCCTGTTGGCGCTGGCTGCTGTGCTGGCCGCCACGCAAGCAGCAGGCGCGGCAGATAAACATTTCAACCGCATCGCCAGCTTCGCGGTTCCCGATAATATGGCCGAGGGCGAGGATCGTACACGCGAGACCGCGCCTGAAATCATTGCGGCCTCCGGTGATGGCATGACGCTGGTGTATACCGATAGCCCGCTGGGCGTGATCGGACGCATCGATATCAGCGACCCGGCTAATCCGCAACCGCTGGGTAATATCGTTATGGATGGCGAGCCTACGGCCGTCTCGGTGCTCGGCAATATGGCCTATGTCGGAGTGAATACATCGGCCTCCTACAGCGAACCTTCCGGTGAGCTGCGCACGGTCGATTTAGCCAGTGGCGAGATACTCTCCTCCTGCCCGCTGGACGGACAGCCCGATAGTGTGGCTTCCGCTGCGGCCCCCGATGGGCGCTTTGTCGCTGTCGCCATTGAGAACGAACGCGACGAAGAGGCGGGTGATGGACGTGTACCGCAGATGCCCGGCGGTTCCGTGGCACTGGTGGCGATCAATGCGGAAGGGCTGGTTAACTGCGATAGCCTGCTCTACGCTGACGTAACCGGGCTCGCCGAGATCGCCCCCGAGGATCCAGAGCCGGAGTTTGTCGATATCAACACCCTGGGTGAGACCGTCGTCACCGTGCAGGAGAACAACCACCTGGTGGTGCTCGACTACGCTGGAAAGGTGGTGGCTGATTTCAGTGCCGGGACTGTCGACCTGGACGGCATTGACGCCAGCGATGACGGTGCGCTGATTTTCAACGAGCAGCAAGCCGAGCGCCTGCGCGAGCCGGACGCTTTGCAGTGGATCGACAACGACCACTTCGCTATTGCCAACGAAGGCGATATGGATGGCGGCGCGCGCGGCTGGACGATCTTCAACAAGCGCGGCGAGGTGGTATACGAGTCAGGTACTTCATTCGAGCGCGCGGTGATTGAAGCGGGTCATTATCCCGATAAGCGTTCGGATGCCAAAGGCAGCGAGCCGGAAGGGATGGAATTTGCGGTGTTCGAAGGTACGCCCTATGTCTTCCTGCTTTCCGAGCGCGGCTCGCTGGTGGGCGTTTATGACGTTAGCAGCCTGGCCGAACCGCAGCTCACCCAGCTACTGCCCTCGGGCCTGTCTCCCGAAGGCGCCGTGGCGATTCCCAGCCGTGGCCTGTTAGCCACCGCCAATGAAGGGGATCTGGGCGAAGACGGCGGCCCCCGCGCCCATGTCATGATTTACCAATACCAGGATGCGCCAGCGGTCTACCCCACCCTGACCTCGGCGGGCACCGATGAACTGATCGGCTGGGGCGCGCTTTCCGGGTTAGTCGCCGCTGACGACGTACTTTATGCGGTCAACGATAGCTTCTACAGCGCCCAGCCGCGCATCTTCACAATCGACCCATCAGCATCGCCAGCGCGAATTACCCAGGCGCTGGATGTGACCCGCAACGGTGAGTCTGCCTTGGGCCTGGATATGGAAGGTATCACCACCGATGGCAAGGGTGGCTTCTGGATCGCATCTGAAGGCAATGCTAAAGGCCTTGCCAACACCCTCTATCATGCTGACGCCGACGGCGAGATTGATCAGGGAATTGCGTTGCCCGATGTGCTCGCGCAGCAGTCGCTGAAGTGGGGGCTGGAAGGCGTTACGCGGATTGATAATCAGCTCTGGCTGGCGGTACAGCGCCCCTGGCAGGATGACCCCGAAGGCATGGCCAAGCTGCTGCGTTTTGATATCGACAGTGGCGAGTGGGGCGCTGTTCACTACCCGCTGGATAACGTGGAACAGGGTTGGATTGGCCTCTCCGAAATCACCGCCCATGGCGATTGGCTGTATTTGATTGAGCGTGACAACCAGATCGGCGCCGAGGCGAAGGTCAAGCAAGTGACCCGCATTGCCCTGGACGGCCTGGAACCCGCCCCGCTGGGCGGTGAGCTGCCGGTGGTCGAGAAACAGCTAGTACGCGACCTGATTCCCGACCTAGCCAGCTACAACGGCTTTGTGGTGGACAAGGTTGAAGGAATGGCGGTCAACGATAATGGCAACGCCTGGCTGGTCAGCGACAACGACGGTGTGGACGATAGTTCCGGCGAGACCTACTTCTGGTCGATACCGCTGGAGTAGTCCCTGCCTGTATTCGTCTATACCGCAGCAGCATGGAAGAGATAAACATGAGGAGTAGGGGAGAAAAGGTAGGATAAAAGAGATAGGAGAAAAAGCGAGGGCACGCATCAAACACGGTTATGTGGCTGATGTGTGCCCTTTTTTGTAGCGTGGCTCTTGTGTGGAGAGCGTCCTGTGAAGAGCGGCCTGTGAAGAGAGTATGGCGGTAACGTTATGGAGCGCCTAACTATTTAGCTGCAATCGCCTCACCGCTGTCCACAAACTGGCTCGGTACCGGCGGCTCATCAACGGCAAAAGTTGCCCGGCTTAGGCGACGGACACGCTTCATAAACAGCGCAATGCAAAGAAGCGTACCTAGAGCGGCCACCATATAGCTTAGCTGCAGCGGTAGACCAAAACCGATCGGCGCGTAGGCTAAGTAGGTAAACGTGGCCATGGTCATAAAGGTGGCTGGGATCGAGGTAATCCAGTGAGGCTTACGCGACAGCACTAGGTACATGGTGCCTACCCACAGCGCGATCACGGCGGTGGTTTGGTTCGCCCAGGAGAAGTAGCGCCACAGCAGTGTGAAGTCCATGTGCGTTAACGCGTAAGACACCACAAATAGCGGTAGAGCGACCATGACGCGCTTCATAATCGGCTTTTGATCGATCTTAATGTAGTCGGCGATGATCATGCGCGCGCTGCGGAAAGCGGTATCGCCCGAGGTGATCGGCAGCACAATAACGCCAAGTACCGCCAGGGTGCCGCCTATAGCGCCGAGCATGGTGGTAGAAACTTCGCTTACCACCGCGGCAGGGCCACCGGCCGCCAGCACATCGGAAAGCGACTGGTCGCCATAGAACAGGCTCATGGCGGCGGCCGCCCAGATCATCGCGATAATGCCTTCGGTGATCATCATGCCGTAGAAAATTTTGCGACCATTGGTTTCGTTTTGAGTGGTGCGCGAAATAATCGGCGTTTGGGTGGCGTGAAAACCGGAAAGCGCGCCGCAGGAGATGGTTAAAAACAGCAGCGGGAAAATCGGTGCAGCGTCAGGGTGCATGTTCTGGAACGAGAGCTCGGGGATCGGAGCGCCCGTGATGATCAAGCCGATACCGATACCCGCCGCGCTGAACAGCAGCAGGGCGCCAAAATAGGGGTAGATACGACCAATGACCTTATCAATCGGCAGCAGGGTGGCAATCAAGTAATAAATAAAGATAGCGACGATGATCAGCGTTAACGACAGCGAGGTCATATTGGCCAGCAGCGCCGCAGGCGAGGTGACGAATACCGTACCGACTAAAAGCAGCAGCAGAATCGCGAAACCATTGACCACATGCTTCATCGCTTTACCCAGGAACTTGCCGGCCAGTTGCGGCAAGTGAGCGCCATGGTTGCGGATCGAGATCATGCCGGTCAGGTAATCGTGAACAGCACCGGCAAAAATACAGCCAATCACAATCCACACAAACGCCACCGGCCCATACAGCGCGCCGAGAATCGGGCCAAAAATAGGGCCGACACCGGCAATGTTTAATAATTGAATGAGTGAATTGCGCGTAGTGTTCATCGGCACATAGNNTGCTGAAAGCGGGCGTCTGACGCTTGCGGTCAGTTACAAACACACGCTCAACGAATTTCCCATAGGTAAAGTAGCCCGCTATCAGCAGCAGGATCGATACGATAAAGGTGATCATCTAAGGTACCTAGAGCAGTGAGGAGGATGAGCTTGCATGCCGGAGAGCATGCAGCAGGCACTTCTTTAGCAGGGCTGAATGTACAGATAACCACTATAAAATCACAGCTAGACTTTAGTGGGCCGTAAGCAAAAAAATGGACAGCCGAGTGGCTGCCCATTGTGTCGATTAACAACAACGGTAAAGGTTAAGACTCAACGACGCCGCAGGCCATCCGGGTGCCGCCGCCGCCCAGGTGGGGCTCATCTTTGTAGGTGTCGCCACCTTCATGAATCATCAGGCTGCGCCCCGGCATATCTTCCATGCTTAGGCGTGGGGCTAGAACGGGTAGATTGGCTTCGCCCTCTTCATTAACGGTTAACACCGGCAGATCGCCTAAATGACCTTCACCGTAAGGGCCTTGGTGCGTGCCGGTTTCTTCGGGGTCATAGTGACCACCTGCTGACAGCGCAGCGGTCATTTCGCCACTATCATTCTCGGCAGGGTCGCAACTGGCGTTCTGGTGGACGTGAAAACCGTAAACACCGGGCTCAAGATCCGTCAGCGAGGGTGTCAGCAGTAAGCCATGATCCGTATGCTCCAGAGATACGGTACCAATCGACTCTTCGACTCCTTCAGCGCTGACTTTATGCATCTCCACATCGAGCGTTTCATTCGCTTGCGCCGCCGAGGTGGCGAGTAGCAGCGAGGCAGCCATAGCGGTAAGTGAATAGCGTGCAGTTGTATAGCGCATATTGATCTCTCCTTCCTACTCCATGGAAACGCGTCTGTAGCGTTGCTTATTTAAGGTAGCTGCCGAGCTGCTTCTTCGCCACCCGGCTAGTGATAGGCAACCACGATGTTGTGTAAAAGCATCCTTTTAAATTCAATCTTTTAAGCTTAATAAAGTAGCAGTGAGTGCTTGAGTGCGCGGTACCAGCGTAGTCAGTAAGCAGTACTCCTCGTCAGTGTGCATTTTGGCGCCGACCGGGCCAAGTCCACACAAGGTGGGAATGCCCAAGCTGGCCGTCCAGCCAGCATCAGAACAGCCGCCGGTGAATTCACCATCAACATCAAAGCCAACGTTTTTAGCCTGAGACTGGTAAAGAGCAAACAGTTCGCTGCTCATACGCTCTTCGAGAGGGTAGAACTCCGATGTCTGCTCAATGGTTGCCTGGGTGCCAGGAATATCGGATTCGGCGATAATCGCCTCAATGGCTTTATACAGCTGTTCACGCTGTACTGTGGTTACAAAGCGAATATCCAACTGAGCAGACGCGAAAGGCGCGACAGTGTTGCGTGATACCCCGCCGGTGATGGTGCCCACATTGGTGGTGATACCTGCCTCGTAATTGGTCAAAGCATGCAGTTTGATGATTTTTCGGGCAATTGCTTCGATCGCACTGGCCCCATCGGCATGGCTCACGCCGGAGTGAGCGGCTTTGCCGGTGACGTTGATCAAAAAGCCAGCACCTCCTTTTCGGCCAGTGACCACATTGCCGCTGACGCGCCCAGGCTCGACGTTCAAGACTGCACGTGCCCCCTGGGCGGTGGCTTCGATGAACGCCCGACCATCTGGCGAGCCAATCTCCTCATCGGCGGTAAACAGGGCACGAACGGGCAGTGGGCAATTGGGCAGGCGGCTTAGCGCGCGCAGAACAAAGCAGTTCATCACTAGGCCACTTTTCATATCGGCCACGCCGGGGCCAAAGCCGACGTTGTCTTGCTGGGTATAACCTCTGCTAGCCACTGTGCCGGTCGGAAAAACCGTATCACGGTGCCCCATTAAGAGCACATGACCTTGGTCAGTTCTCCCCAGTTGTGCTTCTAAAATATCCCCTGAATCAGGGCGTTGGTGGCGTATGACGGTGATGCCATCTTGCTCAAGCCATTGGGTGATCTGATCGGCAACCGCATCCGTGCCTGCTTTGTCGTAGCTGTTGGAATCGATATTGACCAGGGCCGCTAAGCAGTCAACCATCGCTTGCTGCTGCCCATCCAGCCAATCACAGGCTTGCTGTATTAGTGGCTCTTGCATGACGCTCGCTCCTTATTAATCTCTGCGCCCTGAGTCGTAAGATCCCAGAAAAGCCCTGCCATCAAAAGCAGTGCCTCGGCGGCGATGCTGCCCAGCAGGTGTTCGTCAGGAGCATGCTGAGAACAGGCGGGGTAGGAGTGCGGCACCCACAGGGTAGGTAAGCCCAGCGTTTCGGCAAATACATCATTGGGTAATGATCCGCCTAAGTTAGGTAATAGCGTGGGTTGTTTGTGCGTAGAGAGTTGCATCGAGGTTAATGCCCAGCTCACCCAAGGGTCTTCAGGGTCAAGCCGTGTAGCATTCATCTGTGACATGCGCGCCGCGCTCACTTCAATATCGCTATAGCCGTGTTGATCCAGATGGCGGCGTAAATGGGCAAGAAAGTTATCCTGATCGCTGCCCACCACAAAGCGCAGCTGGCAGTGGGCGTAGGCGTAGGGCGGAATCGCATTGGCCGGGGCGTCCGGGTTTCCGGCCTTTATGGCCAGCACTTCTAAGGTGTTCCAACCGAATAACCGCTCCGCGGGGGAGAGCCNNCGCTCGCCCCAGTCAGTGTCAATCGTCGGGGCATTGTCACCGACGCCTACCTCGAGTGAGGCAAGAGCGCTGCGCACGGCGTCAGGAATCGGCTCAGGGCGTAGCCCCTGAATCTGGATCACGCCGTTGGCATCCACCAGCGTGGCCAGGGCATTGGTTAATCGCACCGCCGGGTTTTTCAATACCCCGCCCCAGTTGCCCGAGTGGTGGGCACCTTCCCGGGCCTGCAGCTTTAGGTCGAAGTTGAACGATCCCCGTGAGCCTAAAAATAGCGTCGGCGATTCGGCGTCCAGGCGGGGCCCGTCCGAACCAATAAACACATCGGCCGCTAAACGCTCCCGATAGCGGTTGCAAACCTCCTTTAGCCCCGGCGAACCGGTCTCTTCGCCCATCTCCAGCACCAGCTTAACGTTATAGCCCAGGTGCCCGCCGCTGGCTTTCAGCACACAGCCGAGCGCAGCTAAATTAATCGTGTGCTGGCCTTTGTTATCAGCGGTGCCGCGCCCATACCAGCGATCTCCCCGCTGGGTGATTTGCCATGGCGACAGCCCTTCGGCCCACTGGTCGTCATAGCCGCGTATTACATCGCCATGGCCGTAGGTCAATACGCTGAACATGGCCCCGGTTTCAAGGCGTTCAGCGATCAGAAAAGGCCCAAACCCTGCCACTGGATTATCGACAATTTCCCATGTGAAACCGAGCTGCTCAATATCGGGAATAATCTGTTCAGTAAGGTAGCGTTGAAGCTCTTCCAGCCGATGGGGTTCCTGGCTTTCGCTGCGAATGGCAATACGCGGCGAAAGCTGATTATAAAACTCGCCACTATCAAAATAGGCTTTAGCATTGTCTAAGGCGTGTTGGCGCGACATAAACATTCCTTTTTAACGTTAGGTATTGGTTCACCGTATTTAGGCAAAGTGACAGGCGACACGCGTCGGATTGCCTTGAGAAGTACCTTGAGACGTACCTTGAGACGTACCTGGACCAGCACTCTGAGCTATAGGACTCAGTGCGGGTGCTTGCTGGGCACACTCAGGCTGAGCTATCGGGCAGCGAGGGTGGAAGGCGCAGCCTGAAGGTGGCTGCGTGGGGTCGGGCTGGCCTGCCCCAAGGCCGATATCAGGTACGCCTAAACCAGGTTCTAGGGTAAGCGCAGAAGCCAGCAGCGCTTGGGTATAAGGGTGGCGAGGAGCTGAGAAAATTTGCTCACGGGTACCCTCTTCGACAATCCGCCCCAGGTACATCACCGCGATCCGGTCCGCCAAGTGTTCAACCACGGCCAGGTCGTGACTAATAAACAGGTAGGTAAGGCCAAACTCATCTTTCAGGTCGAGCAGTAAATTGAGTATCTGGGCCTGAACCGACACATCCAACGCCGAGGTGGGTTCGTCACAGATCACTAGGTCAGGGCGCATAATCAGCGCCCGTGCAATCGCTACCCGCTGACGCTGCCCACCGGACATTTGCCCCGGGTATTGCTGGGCCGCGCGTTTAGGCAACCCGACCAACTCGAGCATCTCATCTACCTTGGCTGCCTGCTCCTTGGCTGTGCCCATGGCGTGAATGCGCAGCGGTAAACCGACGATCTGTTCAATCCGTTGGCGGGGGTTAAGCGACGAGTAAGGGTCTTGGAAAATTGGTTGTATATGGCGGGCGAGTGCCTTTTGGTTAGCGTTAACGATCGCTTTGCCATTGATCAGTACATCGCC
>LGOV01009707.1_pt1 | contig 19121 bp, 17 predicted proteins | sample 469881 | NCBI WGS metagenome assembly LGOV01 (sample SAMN03857199, study PRJNA290197) | marine sediment metagenome | biome: marine cold seep biome; feature: cold seep; material: marine sediment; isolation source: sample #5579, elevator 3A push core 41 containing 12 cm of sediment... ...
GAGGAGTCCATATACGCGCTACTGGAGTGTGGCGTTATAAAGAGCAGTGCTAGTGCTGACTTCTCTGGTGCTGGAGCCTTTTAGCGTAGCTAAACGTGCGTCTGTCGATACCGCCCATAGCTCCCCGCTGCGCTTTTGCCTACAATAGGCCCCTTTATGCACGCGCGCAGGCGCGTTGCTTTTATTGTTTTCAGGCCAAGGGACAGGATTCATGCTCGATCCGAAACTGCTGCGCGGTGATCTTGCNNAATATGCACCCACGCTGGGCCTGCGGCGAGGGACTGGCCCGCCGGGGCTTTGTGCTTGATAAAGCGGGGCTGCAGGCGCTGGAGTCGCGTCGCCGCGAGCTGCAAACGCAAACCGAGCAGCTGCAAAATGAGCGCAATATGCGCTCCAAAGCGATTGGTAAAGCCAAGGCCAATGGTGAAGATATTCAGCCGCTGCTGGATGAAGTCAGCGATTTAGGCGATCGCCTGGATAAAGCCAAGCGCGAGCTAGCTGAGGTGCAGGAAGAGTGGGATGACGCCATTAGCGGTATTCCCAATCTGCCCCATGAAAGCGTGCCGGAAGGCAAAAGCGAAGACGAGAATGTCGAGCTGTACCGCTGGGGCACACCGCGGGAGTTTGATTTCGAGGTGCTCGATCACGTTGATCTAGGTAAGCAGTCGGGTTATCTCGATTTTGAGCTGGCGGCTAAAATCACTGGCGCTCGCTTTGCGGTAATGCGCGGGCCGATAGCGCGCCTGCACCGGGCGTTGGCGCAGTTTATGCTGGATACCCAAACCGAACAGCACGGTTACGAAGAGTGCTACGTGCCGTATATGGTTAACCGCGATTCGCTGATGGGCACCGGCCAGCTGCCGAAGTTTGGCGAAGATTTGTTCAAGTTGGACGATGAGCGCGAGTACCACCTGATTCCCACTTCAGAAGTACCGCTGACCAACTTTGTGCGCGATGAAATTGTTGAGCAGGCGGCATTGCCGATGAAGCTTACTGCTCATACGCCCTGTTTCCGCTCCGAGGCGGGCTCACACGGGCGCGATACCCGCGGAATGATCCGCCAGCATCAGTTCGATAAAGTCGAAATGGTGCAGATTGTGGAACCGGAGAAGAGCTACGAAGCGCTGGAAGAGATGCGTGGTCATGCAGAGGCGATCCTGCAGGCACTGGCGTTGCCGTATCGCGTAGTGACGCTGTGCACCGGGGATATGGGCTTTGGGGCCACGAAGACCTACGACTTGGAAGTGTGGCTGCCCAGCCAGGAAACTTACCGAGAGATCTCGTCAGTCTCTAACTGCGAGGATTTCCAGGCCCGGCGTATGCAAGCGCGGTATCGCCATCCGGATTCCAAAAAGCCACAGTTGCTACATACGCTGAACGGTTCAGGGCTGGCGGTTGGTCGTTGCCTGCTGGCGGTGCTTGAAAACCACCAGCAGGCGGATGGCTCGGTAACTATTCCTGAGCCGCTACGTCGCTATCTGGGCGGCGTGGAGCATCTGGCCCTTTAAGCGCCCACTCAACACTAACCCCGGCATCAATACGAATGGTGCCGGGGCTGTAATCACTGGCGACACCGGATTGACTGGCGCCAGCGGCATCGCTTTCTGCCCGCATTGCCATCATGCGCGGCTGGAAGATAGGCGATTGCGTCTCTTCAATGCGCTGCACATGGCCGAGCTCGGCATCTAAGCTGTCGGCCATCAGGTTTGCTTTGTGTTGCGCTTTTTCTAGCGCTTTAACCAGCGCTTCGTCAGTGGCGGCGTCGCGGTCTTGTAGATCAAACTGCACGCCATCCAATGAGTTAACACCAGCGGCTATTAGCGCGTCTAACACCTCGCTTAATTGATCAAGGTCGGTGAGTTCGACGGTGATCGGGCGCTCAAGACGTGTGCGCTGCAAGGTCTCATGCTCGCCATCTTCATTGCGTGGCCCTTGAACATGCTCAGGATAAACATTTAACGAGCCTGCATTGATAGCATTGCGTTCAAGGCCGGTGGCTTCCATTTGTTCGATTAATTCGCTGGCGCGGGCCTCTAATCGCTCGCGGGCATCGCTAAGTGCGCTACTATCGCTCTCTTCCAAGGTGGAAAGGGCGGGCGTGTTTTCCCATAACCGTGCATTCAGGGTGGCCTTGTCGGGTTCTACCTCAACCCAAGACTGCGCTTGAACATACAGGCTTGGCTGGGGCGGTTGTGACGGTGCAGCGTGTGCAAAAGGAACGCTAAGGAGTGCCAATAGAGCGCCGCCTAATAGGCCATTGCGTATACGTTTAGAGCCTGGTTTGTGAAGGTTAGCTGGCATGACTTGCATAAATGTTTTCCTTAGTGAGCGGGCAGTGGCGCCGCCAAGTTAAAACCGGGTATAAATCATTCAAGTAGACGCAGCTTTGAAGCGAAGTAGAAAAGAAAGTTCAGCACGAAAGAGTAGACACAAAACAGTTGCTTATTATTTGCACGGTTTGTGCAATATGGTGAATGCAGCCATTATATATGGACAACAAGCTAGGGATGGAACATGTCGAAATTGTCGGACGAGGATTACCGTAGTATTCCACTCAATGCCACCTTGGCGCTCGCTGCGTTGGTAGTGATCATCGCTGGAATGAAAGCAGGTGCTGATTTGTTAGTGCCGTTGCTGCTCGCGATATTTATCGCAGTAGTGTGTACTTCACCGGTGCAGTGGCTGCATCGCTGTGGTTTAAGCATGCGAATGTCGGCATTTCTAACATTGATGGTATTGTTGGCGTTTATATCGCTGATTGGCCTGCTGGTGGTCAATAGCTTTAGTACCTTCGTGACGGCGTTGCCGGAAATTGAGTCGCGGCTTTATGAACAGTATTGGAACTTGCTCAATGCACTCTCCTCTCGGGGGTTAGCGATTAATCCCGACCAGATCAACTCGCTCTTTGAGGGGGAAGATGAAGGCTCCTGGATGCCGGCGCTATTGAGTCAGCTTGGCAATCTCTTCATGCAAGGCATCATTGTTGGACTGCTGGTCATCTTCATGCTGTTCGAGACGTTGAACGTGCGCGATAAAATTTCCCGCGCACTGGAAAATCCGGCACCTAGCTTGAAGCGTTTTAGTGAGTTCAGCTTAACGCTGAAGCGCTATCTAGCCGTAAAAACCATGATTAGCCTGGCCACCGGGGCGCTGGTATGGCTCTCTTGCATGATTGTAGGCGTGGATTTTCCTCTGTTGTGGGGCGTGTTGGCCTTTGCACTCAACTTTATTCCCAATATTGGCTCCGCGCTGGCGGCGATACCCCCCGTGTTGTTGCTGCTGGTCGCCCAAGACGGCGGCGCTTTTCAGGCGTTGCTGCTAGCCTCTGCTTATTTGGTCATCAACTTTGTGCTCGGCAACCTGATTGAACCGCGGGTAATGGGGCAAGCGTTGGGGCTTTCGACATTTGTGGCGTTTTTATCGCTGGTGGTATGGGGGTGGATCTTTGGTGCGGCGGGGATGCAGCTTTCAGTGGTACTAACGATGACGTTGAAGATCGCACTTGATAGTCACCCACAAACACGTTGGATCGCTAGGCTGTTAGGGCCTGGAAAGCGCCGTGTAAAAGATCTTCGGGTAAGCGATGCGAGTCTACCGCCGTGGAAACGCAAAAATTAGGAAGGAAATTTAGCGAAGGCGTGTTACCGCCGACAGAGTCGGCGGCTATTACAAGTGCTACACATTCATCAGGCGTTTTGTTCGATGAACTGCGTCAGTTGTGACTTAGATTGCGCGCCAACCAGTGAAGCGACTTTGGTGCCGGATTTAAACAGCATGACGGTAGGTACACCGCGTACACCTTGCTCGGCAGCAATTTCTGGTGCGTCGTCTACATTGACGCTAACAACTTTCAGGCTTTCCTGACGTTCTGCAGCCACTTCATCAACGACCGGGGCCATGACCTTGCATGGGCCACACCAGGGCGCCCAGAACTTCATTAGCACAGGCTGTTCAGCGTTGAGGACTTCTTGCTCAAAATTGGCGTTGGTGACATCAACATTATTAGCCATTTGCTTCTCCCGTTTGCGTTGCTCTTACTGTTTCGTTGCCTCAAATGGAGCAACGGTCATTATGCGATCCATTGGTGCTCTTTCAGCGCGCCTCGTGTCTATCGCGATAAGTGTGGGCAGATGTTAGCGGGCGCGAAGGTTGCTGGCAAATTTCCTGCACGGTGAGTTAACTAAATAGCAGAAATTAAAGGGTGCTGGTAGGGCGTTTTTTTTATAATATAAAAGTATTATTTTGGTGTTTTTTATTCTATATGGTGCTGTAGAGTGCCGAGTGTGACGACTCAACCCGTCAGACGTGATGTGGCACCAGCGCCTGTGTGTGCTTAAAGATTCAGCCTACATCAAGATACGGTCTACGCAGATCTGTAGAGAGAATAAATAAGGTGAGGATATGAAGCTACAACAGCTCCGCTATATCTGGGAAGTCAATCGACATAACCTGAACGTCTCGGCCACGGCGCAAAGTCTATTTACCTCACAGCCGGGGATCTCTAAACAGATACGTTTGTTAGAAGATGAGCTTGGCGTCGAGATTTTTGCGCGCAGTGGCAAGCATTTGACACGTGTGACACCTGCCGGGCAGTCGATTATTGACCTGGCCGGGCAGGTACTGCGTCTCACCGAAAACATCAAGCAGGTGGCTCAAGAGCATAGCGATGAGCGCCGTGGTAGCCTGGCCATTGCTACGACCCATACCCAGGCCCGTTACGCACTACCGCCCATTATCAGCGAATTCACCCTTAAATACCCTGATGTGGCGCTGCATATGCAGCAGGGTACGCCCAAGCAAATCGCACAGATGGTCAGTGAAGGCCAGGCCGATTTCGCCATCGCGACCGAGTCGCTAGAGCTATTTACCGATTTAGTACTACTGCCCTGCTATCGTTGGAACCGCTGCGTACTGGTGCCTAAAGGGCACCCGCTAGCCACTCATCAGGGCCCGTTGACCCTGGAGGCGCTCGGTGAACATCCATTGGTTACCTACGTGTTTGGGTTTACCGGCCGCTCGCAGTTAGATGATGCCTTCAAAGCGAAAGGGTTAACGCCCAATGTGGTGCTAACCGCCGCCGATGCCGACGTGATCAAGACCTACGTGCGGCTGGGCATGGGGGTTGGCATTGTGGCGCATATGGCCGTGGACGAGGCGCTTGATGATGACTTGGTGGCACTGGATGCAAGCCACCTGTTTGCCAGCTCCACGACAAAAATTGGTATCCGTCGTGGCACCTTTATGCGCGGGTACATGTATGATTTTTTGGAGCGCTTTGCGCCTCATTTAACCCGCGACCGGGTTGATGAAGCATTAACGGCAGGCCCGCGCCATGATCAGTTGTTATTTGACGACCTGGACCTGCCGGAGTATTAGGCTCTTTTAAACAAAGCCTAAGCGCCAGTGAGCATTAGTGCTGCAAATGCAGCCCGCATTCGCGCTTCTCTTCCACCTTGGTAGGGTCGAAGTAATCGAAGTTATTGGGCAGATTATGTGCCTGTAGATACTGGTACATATCTTTGGCGCTCCACTGCAGCAACGGGGCAACTTTCAATAGGCCATCGCTGTTGCGGCTAACCGGCTGCATTTTTGCGCGCTCGGGGGTGTCCTCAGCGCGCAGTGCGGTGAACCATACGTCGGGCTGCATTTCACGCAGCGCACGCTCGAAGGGCTCGATTTTAACTTCCTGAGTAAAGGCTGCGTGGCGCGGGTCATCGATACCCGGCATGGGGCCTTCCAGCGCCTCGCGGTGGGCGCGAGTGCGCCGGGGTACAAAGCTCACGATNNCGATGTTCAGGTTGAGTTGTTGAATCACTTCTTCAGCGAATTGATAGGTCGCTTCGGTGTTGTAGCCGCTGTCCATCCACACAATGGGAATATCCGGGCGCACCTGGGTCACCATATGAAGAATCACCGCCTCAAAAGGGCGAAAGTTGGTGGTGCAAATAGGTCGTGCACCCTGGGCCAGCGCCCACTCAACTAACCCTTGAGGATTATTTGCGAAATCTCTGTTAATCGCTTCAAGCTCTGAGGACATACTGCCTCCTAATCGGAAATTAAATAATACTGCCTAGGCTACCAAACAGGAGGCAGCGAACCCCAATACCGTTTAGTTTGGCTTTTATATTCCTTTTTGATATAGAGCTCGCGCTGCTTATTCCAAAGCGCCAATAAGGTGACGAATTTTATCCAGTGTCTCGGTGTACTCTTCGTCCGCTTGAGAGTCTGCTACTAAGCCCCCGCCGCCCCATACATGCAGTCTTCCCGCCTCGGCAACCATAGTGCGGATAGCGATGGAGGTATCCATGCTGCCACGTACATCGACATAGCCAAGGCTGCCGCAATAAACACTGCGTTGGCAGGGTTCTAGTTCATCGATGATCTGCATCGCGCGAATTTTAGGTGCGCCGGTAATGGAGCCGCCAGGAAAGGCTGCCTTAAGCAGTGCCAGCGGGGTGTAGTTGCCGGCCAGCGTTCCCTGCACCACGCTAACTAGGTGGTGCACATTAGGGTAGCTCTCTAAGCGACATAGCTGCGGAACGCGAATGGAGCCTGGCTGGCAGACACGACCCAGGTCATTGCGCAGCAGGTCAACGATCATCACATTTTCAGCGCGATCTTTAGTGCTGCTCAATAGCTGTGCCGCCAGCGCCTGATCCTCTTCAAGCGTGGCCCCTCGCGGGCGCGTACCTTTAATCGGCCGTGTTTCGACCTCGCCGTTGCTGCACTGAATAAACCGCTCGGGTGAAAGTGACAGTACGGCCTTATCGCCCCAGGCCATAAAACCTGAATAGGGTGTGGGGGTCGCTTTACGTAACTGCAGGTACGCCTGCCACTCATCCCCTTGGTAGTCGGCATAAAAGCGTTGAGCCAGGTTGATCTGATAGCAGTCACCTGCTCGAATATAGCGCTGCACGGCGTTAAAGCGTGCGACGTATTGGGTGTGGCTAAGTTCTGCTTTAAAGGTATTCGTTAATGTAAACGCGCTCGTTGGCTCTGGGGTCTTGGTAAGCCAGCTTTTCACCTGTTCACGACGCTGCGGGGTAGCGATTAACCACGCCTGCTGGGCCATGTGATCCAGGGTGATACACCAGTCGTAAAGCCCCAGGCGGGATTGCGGTAACGTTACTGGGCATGCCTGGGAGCTCTGAATCGATAAGGTTCGCCCTAAATCGTAGCCCCAGTAACCTATTAGCCCGCCTAAAAAAGGGAGTTCACTGGTTTTATTAGGGATATTCAGTTGATCCAGTAGCCACTGCTGAAGGGCAAACGCATCGTTAGCCAAGTGCGCCGGGGGGTTAAGCTGATCTGACGCAATACTCGCTACGCCATGGTGGGCAACTTCCAGCGTAGCAAGCGGGTCGCTGCTGATAATATCAAAGCGACCGGTGGCGATAGGGCGGCCACTATCGAGCAGCACCGCGCCGGGCCTGGCACGTAGGCCGGCGAATATTCCCAATGGGTCGGGTGAATAGGGCAGGGCAGTTATCGTCAACGCCTGGTTCATTAAGCAAACGCCTGGCCGGTAAAAGGGCTGCTTATGTTAGAGGTCGTTGAAGATCGGCACCAGTCGCACGATTGACGCATTTCTCACGCTCGGAAGAGGATTGTTGACACTGATTTCGCAGATAGACTTTTTGCCTACTACGAAAGATGTATAAAGTCGCTTTATAAGCAGGTTGACGGCGGTGGTTCGCGGGGCTAAAGTTTCGCTATGTTTCTAATTGTCGACAATTTGCCATGAGCTTACCCGTTTCTTCTTCTTATTCCGATACCTCGCCGCATGAAATGCCAACCCCTGAAGTACGCACGCTCGCCGAGCGGGTATTTCATCAGTTGCAGGATGCCATCGTACGCGGCGAGCTTGCTCCCGGCAGTAAGATCACCGAGCCGGGGTTGTCTAAAACCTACGGTATTTCACGTGGGCCGCTGCGCGAGGCGATGCGCCGCCTGGAAGCACACCGCCTCATCGAGCGCGTTCCCCATGTGGGTGCCCGGGTGGTTAAGCTCTCGATGAAGGAGCTTTTAGAGCTGTTTGACCTGCGTGAAGCCCTGGAAAGTATGGCGGCGCGCTTGGCGGCGGAGCATATGTCGCCGGCAGAGGTGCAAGGCTTGCGTGATGTGCTGGCGCTGCACGAAAGCCAAGCCGATCTAAAGCGTGGCGAAGCTTACTACCAGCGCGAAGGCGATCTCGATTTTCACTACTGCATCGTTCAGGGCAGCCACAACAAAATGCTAATGAACCTGCTCTGTGATGACCTTTACTACCTTGTGCGCCTTTATCGCACTCAGTTCAGTGCCAGCGGCACGCGACCGCAGCGCGCCTTTGTCGAGCACCATCGCATTGTTGATGCCATTGAAGCTGGCGATGCGGAGCTGGCCGAGCTGCTCATGCGCCGCCATGTCAGCGCCTCCCGCGCCAATGTGGCGGATCGCTATGCAGCGACCCTAGAAGAGTCAGCATCTAAATCGCAAAGCTCTTAATCACGCAGCTAAAACATAACTAGAAATTAGCAATAGGAGAAACGCCCCATGTCCCAGATGACTCCCGGCGCCCGGTTTCGAGCCGCGCTTGAGGCTAACCGTCCGCTGCCGATCTTAGGCACCATTAATGCTTATACAGCGTTGATGGCCGACAAAGTAGGCCATCAAGCCATTTACCTCTCTGGTGGCGGCGTAGCTAAAGCCTCGTTCGGCTTGCCGGATCTGGGCATGACGACCNNCCCGCCGTATCTGCGGCGCTACCGAGCTGCCGCTGTTGGTGGATATCGATACCGGCTGGGGCGGTGCCTTCAATATCGCCCGCACCATGAAAGAGATGCAGCGCGCTGGCGTGGCCGCGGTACATATGGAAGATCAGGTCGCGCAAAAGCGCTGTGGACACCGCCCCAATAAGGCGATTGTCTCCCAGCAGGAGATGGTCGACCGCATTAAAGCGGCAGCGGATGCCAAGATCGATCCCGACTTCTATTTGATTGCCCGCACCGATGCGTTTCAAAAAGAGGGGCTTGATGCGGCCATTGAGCGTGCCAACGCCTGCGTTGAAGCTGGTGCAGATGCCATCTTCGCTGAAGCGGTTCATACCCTGGATGATTACAAAGCCTTCTGTGAACGGGTCAACGCGCCCATTTTGGCTAACATCACCGAGTTTGGCGCTACCCCGCTGTTTACCCAATCCGAGTTGGGCGAGGTTGGCTGTCGCATGGTGCTTTACCCGCTCTCGGCCTTCCGCGCCATGAACGCCGCGGCACTGCAGGTCTATCAAAGCATCCTCGACAACGGCCACCAAAAAGACGTGGTGCCGCTGATGCAAACCCGCGACGAACTCTACGATTTTCTCAATTACCACGACTTTGAGCAGAAGCTGGACGCGCTGTTTGCCGAGAAAGGCGATGACCAATAAACCGCCAGTTAAGATGAAACGCAGTTGGAAATGATTTCTTCTGCAAACTGGTGAGAGGGCAGGTTTCCGCGAGGGCGNNNNGACCCTCGCTTCAACCTGCCCTCTCACCAAGATAGCTTTGCCGAAAGTTTAATGAACGACCTTATTCATAAATCGATAGTAAAAATAAAAGCAGTAATAGGAGACACACCATGGCTGATAAACCCGCAACAGGAGCAGGACTGCGTGGCCAGAGCGCTGGTTCCACCGCGCTGTGTACGGTAGGTAAAACAGGTTCAGGCCTGACCTACCGTGGATTCGATATCAAAGAGCTCGCTGAAAAAGCCAAATTTGAAGAGGTCGCTTACCTGCTGTTAAAAGGCAAGCTGCCCAACCAGGGCGAATTAGATCACTACATCAGCAAGCTCAAAAGCCTGCGCGGCTTGCCCGATGCGCTGAAAACGGTGCTTGAGCAGATTCCCAAAGACGCCCACCCGATGGACGTAATGCGCACCGGCACCTCAATGCTGGGCAATCTGGAAACCGAGGAAAATTTTGATCAGCAACAAGATGTTGCGGATCGGCTGCTGGCTGTGCTGCCCTCGATTATTTGCTACTGGTACCGCTTCTCCCACGATGGCGTGCGCATCGATACCGAAACGGATGATGACTCGGTAGGCGGTCACTTTTTGAATATGTTGCGCGGCGAGCCCGCTTCTGAACTGCATGCGCGGGTCATGAACGTATCGCTGATTCTTTACGCCGAGCATGAATTCAATGCCTCTACCTTTACTGCAAGGGTATGCGCCTCGACGCTTTCCGATATGCACTCCTGCGTGACTGGTGCGATTGGGTCGCTGCGCGGCCCACTGCATGGTGGCGCCAACGAAGCGGCCATGGCGATGATCGAGGATTGGCAGTCGCCGGAAGAAGCAGAAAGCAAGATCATGGGCATGCTGGAGCGTAAGGATAAGATTATGGGTTTTGGGCATGCGATTTATCGTGAGTCCGACCCGCGCAACGCGATTATCAAGCACTGGTCCAAGAAGCTCTCTGACGATGTGGGCGATAAGGTGCTTTACCCGGTTTCTGAACGGGTCGAAGAGGTCATGTGGCGTGAGAAGAAACTATTCTGTAACGCAGACTTCTTCCACGCCAGCGCTTATCACTTTATGGATATACCCACCAAGCTGTTTACGCCGATTTTTGTCTGCTCGCGGCTGACCGGCTGGGCGGCGCATGTATTTGAGCAGCGCGCCAATAACCGCATTATTCGCCCTAGCGCCGATTACACTGGCCCTGAGAAGAGCGAATGGGTGCCGATAGAAGCGCGAGACTGAACCGCTTGCTGCCCGGTGACTTGGACACCGGGCTTTTTTCAGCCCCCTTCTTGTGAGTCTGTCTGCTATGAATACCCAATACCGTAAACCCCTGCCTGGCACAGAGCTTGAGTTTTTTGATGCTCGCGAGGCGGTGGAAGATATCCAGCCCGGTGCCTATGCACAGCTGCCCTATACCTCTCGTGTGCTGGCCGAGCAGTTGGTGCGCCGCTGCGATCCTGAATTGCTCACCGATGCGCTTAAACAGCTGATTGAGCGCAAGAGTGACCTGGATTTTCCCTGGTACCCCGCGCGTGTCGTCTGCCACGATATCCTAGGCCAGACTGCGCTGGTCGATTTGGCCGGGCTGCGTGACGCCATCGCCGAGAAGGGCGGCGACCCCGCTAAGGTCAACCCCGTGGTGCCCACCCAACTGATTGTCGATCACTCACTGGCGGTGGAGCACGCAGGGTCGGAAGAGGGCGCCTTCGAGAAAAACCGCGCCATTGAAGATCGCCGTAACGATGACCGCTTCCACTTTATCAACTGGACCAAAACGGCCTTTGAGAACGTCGATGTAATTCCCCCCGGCAACGGCATTATGCACCAGATCAATCTGGAAAAGATGTCACCGGTGGTGCAGAACCGCGATGGCATTGCCTATCCGGATACCTGTGTGGGTACCGATAGCCATACGCCCATGGTCGATGCCCTGGGTGTTATCTCCGTAGGTGTGGGTGGCCTGGAGGCCGAAAGCGTCATGCTAGGCCGTGCCTCCATGATGCGCCTGCCGGATATCGTCGGCGTGGAGCTGACCGGCAAGCTGCAGCCAGGAATTACTGGCACCGATATGGTGCTGGCGATTACCGAGTTTCTGCGTAAAGAGCGGGTAGTGGGCGCTTACCTGGAGTTTTACGGCGAAGGCGCCGACGCGCTGACGGTAGGTGATCGCGCCACTATCTCCAATATGACCCCCGAATACGGCGCGACCGCGGCGATGTTCTACATTGATGGTCAGACTATCGATTACCTGAAAATTACCGGCCGGGAAGATGAGCAGGTGGCGCTGGTCGAAACCTACGCCAAGCACACCGGCCTTTGGGCGGATAGCTTGACCGAGGTTAAGTATGAGCGGGTATTGACNNTTGACCTTTAACCTCTCGTCGGTAACCCGCACCCTGGCGGGGCCCTCCAATCCCCATGCCCATTTGCCTACTTCAGAGCTTGCCCAGCGTGGTATTGCTGTTGGGCTTGAGGCGGCTCAGGCGGAAGAGAGAGCGGGCAAAATGCCCGATGGCGCGGTGATCATCGCTGCCATTACCAGCTGCACCAATACCTCTAACCCACGCAATATGGTTGCTGCCGGGCTCATCGCCCGTAACGCCAACCGGCTGGGTTTGCTGCGCAAGCCATGGGTGAAGTCGTCGCTGGCGCCGGGCTCGAAAACCGTCAAGATGTACCTGGAAGAAGCTGGGTTGATGAGCGAGCTGGAAAACCTCGGCTTCGGAGTGGTGGCCTACGCCTGCACCACCTGTAACGGTATGTCCGGGGCGCTGGATCCAAAAATCCAGCAGGAGATTATCGAGCGTGATCTCTATGCGACCGCCGTGCTTTCCGGCAACCGTAACTTCGATGGCCGTATCCACCCCCATGCTCAACAGGCGTTTTTGGCGTCACCGCCCCTGGTGGTCGCCTATGCCATTGCGGGTACGATTCGCTTTGATATCGAGAAAGACGCATTAGGTGTGGATCGGGCGGGGAACCCCGTCACTTTGAAAGATATCTGGCCCGCGGATGAAGAGATCGATGCGATTGTTAAATCATCGGTGAAGCCGGAGCAGTTCCGCCAGACCTATATTCCAATGTTCGATCTGGACAAGAGTGCCCGCGCCCAGGTCAGCCCGCTATATGACTGGCGACCCCAGAGCACCTATATTCGTCGCCCACCCTACTGGGAGGGCAATATGGCTAAAGTGCGTACTCTGAAAGGCATGCGGCCGCTGGCGATACTGCCGGACAATATCACCACCGATCACCTCTCGCCCTCCAACGCGATTCAGTTGAACAGCGCGGCAGGGGAGTATTTGGCCAAAATGGGCCTGCCGGAGGAGGACTTCAACTCCTACGCCACTCACCGTGGTGACCACCTCACCGCTCAGAGAGCGACCTTCGCCAACCCCAAGCTGTTTAACGAGATGGTGCGCGGTGCTGGCGGCAAGGTAAAGCAGGGGTCGCTAGCGCGGGTAGAGCCCGAAGGCCAAGTCACCCGCATGTGGGAAGCGATTGAAACCTACATGGCCCGTAAGCAGCCGCTGATCATTATTGCCGGGGCGGATTATGGCCAGGGCTCCTCACGGGACTGGGCGGCCAAAGGCGTGGCGCTGGCGGGGGTGGAGGCAATCGCCGCAGAAGGCTTTGAGCGTATTCACCGCACTAACCTGATCGGGATGGGGGTGATGCCGCTGGAGTTTGAGCCGGGCACTACGCGCATGACACTCGGTCTTGATGGCACTGAAACCTTCGATGTCGAAGGCGCCGTTTCGCCAGGGGCAATGCTCACGCTGGTAATCCATCGCCAAAGTGGAGACAGCGAGCGCGTCGCGATGAAGTGCCGTTTGGATACCGCCGAGGAGGTGTCAATTTACACCGCTGGAGGCGTACTGCAGCGCTTCGCCCAGGATTTCCTCGAATCGTCGGCAGCTTAAACCGTATCTGACCAAGAGAACCCGGTGTCTTTAGCTTTTCGGACAAAGCTTAGAGCACCGGGTTATTTTTAGGAGTGGTAATAATGAGCGAGTCAGTTCAAAACAAACATGTGCCGCAAATAAAGATCCCGGCCACCTATATGCGCGGCGGCACCAGTAAGGGCGTATTTTTTAAGCTCAACGATCTACCCGAAGCAGCCCAGCAACCGGGCGTAGCGCGGGATCAGTTACTACTGCGCGTCATCGGCAGCCCCGACCCCTACGAAAAGCAGATTGATGGTATGGGGGGCGCCACTTCAAGTACCAGCAAGACGGTGATTCTGTCTGAAAGTGAATCGGCAGAACACGATGTGGATTACCTGTTCGGTCAGGTCTCCATCGACAAGCCCTATGTGGATTGGAGCGGTAATTGCGGCAACCTCTCCGCGGCGGTCGGCCCCTTTGCGATTAGCAATGGTCTGGTTGACCCTGCACGTATTCCTGAAAACGGGGTGGCCGAGGTACGCATTTGGCAGGTGAATATCCAGAAAACCATCGTGTCACGGGTGCCTATCGTCAATGGCGAAGTTCAGGAGACTGGCGATTTTGAGCTGGATGGCGTGACCTTTCCCGCCGCCGAGATTCCAGTGGCCTTTATGGATCCGGCCGATGGCGAGGGGGACATTTTTCCCACCGGTAACTTGATTGACCAGTTGGACGTTCCAGGCGTGGGGATATTGAAGGCGACCCTGATTAATGCCGGTATTCCCACCGTGTTTATTAACGCCGCCGACATTGGCTATACCGGCGCCGAGCTGCAGGATGCCATCAATGGTGACAGTCGGGCGCTTGAGATGTTTGAAACCATTCGTGCCCATGGTGCTGTGCGCATGGGGCTAATCAGTGATGTGAAGGAAGCTGGCAACCGACAGCATACGCCCAAAGTAGCTTTCGTAGCGCCGCCGGCGGGTTACGTATCATCGAGCGGTAAAAACGTACTGGCGGCGGATATCGACCTGCTGGTGCGAGCGCTCTCCATGGGCAAGCTGCATCACGCCATGATGGGCACCGCCGCCGTTGCCATTGCTGCGGCGGCGGCTATTGAAGGCACCTTGGTAAATCTAGCGGCGGGTGGCGGTAAGCGAAACGAAGTCACCTTTGGCCATCCTTCCGGCAGCTTGCGGGTTGGCGCTGAAGCAAGCTTAGTCGAAGGACGGTGGCATATCGAGCAGGCGGTGATGAGCCGTAGTGCCCGGGTATTAATGGAAGGCATGGTGAGAATTCCTGAGGACAGCTTTTAGGGTGCGTTCCTTGAGCCATACTGAGTAGTAGATGATTCAACAGTAGGAGATAGAGCCATGTCTGCCACATCCGAAGCCAATGAGCGGCCCGATTACGATCCCGAGCTTCAGGCTATTGCCGACTACGTACTCAATTATCAGGTGGTGTCCGATGAGGCATTGGAAACCGCCCGCTACTGCTTAATGGATACGCTTGGCTGCGGGCTGTTGGCGCTGCGCTTTCCAGAGTGCACAAAGCACTTAGGCCCGATAGTGGAGGGCACGGTAGTACCGTTTGGATCGCGGGTACCGGGCACCTCGCTTCGCCTTGACCCGGTTAAGGCGGCGTGGGATATAGGCTGTACCATCCGCTGGTTGGATTATAACGACACCTGGCTTGCCGCCGAGTGGGGTCATCCCTCCGATAATCTTGGCGCAATACTCGCCGTTACTGACCACCTTTCACAGCAGCGGGTTGCACAAGGCGACGCTTCGCTTTCGATGCGCGATGTGCTCAACGCCATGATCATGGCCCATGAGATTCAGGGCGTGCTGGCGCTGGAGAATAGCTTCAATCGCGTTGGCCTCGATCACGTGGTGCTGGTTAAAGTCGCCTCTACGGCGGTGACCGCCAAGCTGTTGGGCGCCAATCGTGAACAGTTGCTCTCGGCGCTTTCACACGCCTGGGTGGATGGTCAGAGCCTGCGCACCTATCGTCATGCGCCCAACGCAGGTTCACGTAAAAGCTGGGCCGCAGGGGACGCCACCTCACGAGGCGTGCGCTTAGCGGATATCGCCCTGCGCGGTGAAATGGGTATTCCCAGCGCGCTCTCGGCGCCCCAATGGGGCTTCTATGATGTGCTGTTCAGTCATGCCAACAAAGATTTGAGCCTCAAGCCGGAAGCTGACCGCCGCCTACGCTTTCAGCGGGAGTTTGGCAGCTACGTGATGGAGAACATTCTGTTTAAGATCTCCTTCCCCGCTGAGTTTCACGCTCAAACCGCCTGTGAAGCCGCCGTGACGCTCCATCCGCAGGTGAAAGACCGCTTGGCCGATATCGATAAAATCGTGCTCACCACCCACGATTCGGCTATTCGGATTATTTCCAAAACCGGCGCACTCGCCAATCCGGCCGATCGCGACCACTGCCTGCAATACATGACAGCGGTGCCGCTTATCTTTGGTGCGCTTACCGCCGAGCACTATGAAGACAGCTTTCATGCAGCTCATCCGCTAATAGATGAGCTGCGTAACAAAATGGTGGTAGAAGAAAACGCCGAGTATTCGGCGGATTACCATGACCCTGAGAAGCGCTCTATCGCCAATGCGGTGCAGGTGTTTTTCAGTGATGGGAGTGCGACTGATAAAATCGTAGTGGAGTACCCGGTAGGCCATCGACGTCGTCGGGAAGAGGGGATGCCGCTGTTGGTTGAAAAGTTTGAGCGCAGTCTGGCAACTCGCTTTCCGACAAGTCGTTGCCAGAAAATTGCCGAGCTGTGCAGCCATCAAACGACGCTTGAAGCGATGCCAGTACACAAATTTATGGATATGTGGATGATTTAACGTGCGCTATTCACAGTGCTCGGTGCTTATACACACCGGGCACTGTGGGGGTAACGAGCGACATGTTCTCCAATGAGGCTAATCAAATGTCACTTGATCGCGCATGCGGTCAACGGTGGCAGGCCCAATGCCGCTGACGCGCTCAAGGTCTGCAGCGCTTTCAAAGGCGCCGTTGATTTCGCGCTCTTCAATGATCGCGTCGGCTCGGCTGGGGCCGATCCCTGGTAGTTCGGCCATCAGTTCAGCGTCGGCAGTATTGACGTTAATTGGGGCTACCTCTTGTGCCAGCACGCCACTGGAAAGCCCTAAGCTAATGCTGAACAGTAGCGCGGCCAACATTCCTTTAAGTGTCATTTTCATATGCATGATCCTTTTAATAGCGTTGGTTTTCTGTGTTTACACATGCGACGTCGTGTAGAGGTTTCTACCTGTGCCCGCGTTATCGGTGGGCAAGATAAACGGCGCTGCACTTGTTAACTTAGCTTTATTTAAAGCGGGATTATGTCAGCGATATATGACAGCAGTTGTAAGATTTTAGCTATGAATGTATGGCAAATGGCTTACACGATGAGGGCGCGAGGAGTAGGGAGAGGCTGATATAATGGTCAAAAACGTACTTGGAGTAACGTTGTGGCCACCGATTCCCCGATTATTATTGCCCTTGATTACCCGTCGCTAGACGCCGCGCTGTGCATGGCTGATCAGTTGGATCCCACCCGATGCCGTGTGAAAGTAGGTAAAGAACTGTTCACCCGTAGCGGCCCGGCAATGCTTGAGGCGCTGCATGGGCGCGGATTTGAGGTGTTTCTGGATCTTAAATTCCACGATATTCCCAATACCGTTGCCAGCGCTGTGCAGGCGGCGGCTGAGCAGGGCGTGTGGATGGTCAACGTTCATGCCAGCGGCGGGCGTCGGATGATGGAGACAGCCATGCAACGCCTGGATCAGAACGCCTTAACGACCCATCTAATCGCCGTTACCGTATTGACCAGTATGCAGACCGATGATTTGGCAGAGCTGGGGATCAAAACGCCACTGGCAGAACACGTGGAGCACTTAGCGCTCCTGGCCAAGCAGAGTGGTTTGCAAGGGGTGGTCTGCTCGGCCCAGGAGTCTGCGCGGATCAAAACGCTATGCGGTGAGTCGTTCTTGAAAGTGACCCCTGGTATTAGGCCAAGTTTTGCAGTCGCTAATGACCAACAGCGGACGATGGGCCCCAATGAGGCTATGGCAGCGGGAAGCAGCCACCTGGTCATTGGTCGCCCCGTTACTCAGGCTGACGACCCCATGGTAGCGCTTGAGGCGATTGAGGTGGAGCTAGAGGGGCACTAAATATTTCTGCATACCTTAGCTTTGTGAGCACTATTCGCCCTCCACGCCAATGATCGGCTTAATCGTGCCCCAGAAGCGACAACTGGGGCATTGCCACTGTAACGCGTCGCTGGCAAAGCCGCAGCGCTGGCAGCGATGGCGCGTTCGGTTAAGCAGCAGCGCCTCGGTATGATGTTTTAGCAGCAGCAGGCGCGTATCGGGGGAGGGTTTTCCGCTAAGCCGCTGGCTTTCGATATACAGGTCGATCAAATAATCCAGCCCGCCCAAGCTTGGTATTGCACGCAATCGCTCACCAATCAACTCAATCGCTTTGTCGACGCCGTCACGATGATGGACGAGCTGACCTAGGGCAATAATGGTACTGGTATAAGGCGCTTGCTCAAGTAGGCGATAGAGGTGCGCCTCGTAACCGGTGTCATCATTATTGCGCATATAGGCGTGCTTAAGGGCAGGTAGCATGGTGGGGATATGCGCTATCTCCTGGCCGGGGATGTTGTCTAATCGCTCAATAGCGCGGGCATAGTGCCCGTTGTCCACCTCTAATTCGGCCAGCATCAGGGTGGCGCGAACGCATTTCTCATCCAGCTGCAGGGCTTTTTTGAGATGCTTTTTCGCCAGAGGTCGACTGGCTTCACTAATTTCTTCCAGTGCCAGCTCGCATAGCCAGTGCGCCGCAGGGCGGCGCATCTTAGGATACTGTTTAAGCAGCGGCTGAATAACGTCAAGGGCTTGCTGCCACGCTTTTTCACGCTCTAATAAGTCGACGAGCAGCTGTTTGGCAGCATAGCGGTGATCATCATCACCGCTATGCTCCAGCAGGGTATTGAGTAGCCGCTGGGCGCGGTCATGAACACCAAGCGCCATAAAATCCCGAGCAAGTTCCAGCTGGATCTGTTCGTTGGTGTGCTGCGAAAGGGCGGGGCGAGCCAATAGGTTTTGGTGAATACTAACGGCTTTGTCGGCCTCGCCGCGGGCGCGAAACAGCTTGCCGAGGGCGATATGGGTGTGAACCGTGTCACTGTTGACCGCTAGCACGTTGATAAAAGTATTGATCGCTTCGTCGGGCTGCTCATTAAGCAGGTAATTCAGCCCGACGAAGTAGTCCCGGGAGAGGCCTTGAGACGAGGCCGCAGGCGGATGTGTGCGATGTCGGCGGCGTAAGGCTTGGCGATAACCTAACCCGTAACCAATGGCAATGGCGACCAACAGTACGCTTAGCAGCGCGACATCCAGCATTTATGCCAGTTCCTTAAACTCCTGAGTGCGTAGGCTATCGAGCTCTTTACGCTGCTGCTTATTCTGGCGCTGGCTGCGGGCCAGGGTGGCTTTTAACCGCACGTAGACACCTAGCATGGCGAGCATGCCGAGTATGACGCCAAACACCAGGGTCGCGAGTAGCCAAACCGAGAGTGATACCGCTGGCAGCTCCAGCCAGATAAGGTTTAAGGCAATGGTTTGCTGATTATTAACGGCAAACAGAATGCCTACCAGCACTACTATCAGCAAAATAGCGGCTAAAATCAGCCCTTTGATCCAACGCATGTGAGTTTCCTAGTCTGTG
>LGOV01002114.1_pt2 | contig 19108 bp, 14 predicted proteins | sample 469881 | NCBI WGS metagenome assembly LGOV01 (sample SAMN03857199, study PRJNA290197) | marine sediment metagenome | biome: marine cold seep biome; feature: cold seep; material: marine sediment; isolation source: sample #5579, elevator 3A push core 41 containing 12 cm of sediment... ...
TTAGGGGTGACTTGGCAGGCTACGGCTGGATTAATGTTGAAGGTGGTGATCCGCGATTTGGTGGCGATGAAACGTCCTTCCCAATCGCTGTCCCAGACTGTGCCGAGGCCAAAGGGATTAAACACAGCCAGACCGGCGCTCCAGCGCTCGTTGATCTGATGGCTCAGATAGAAGGTGCTAGGGAAATAAACGCTATCTTCAGTCTCTTCGCGACTGCCATCCAGGTCGCTTTTGAACTTGCGCGAAGGCATTACAGCGGTGGTGCCAATCTCGATTTGTGTGCCGGCCAATGAAGTCAGAAGGGCCGGGTTGAAATAGACTGCTGACGGGCTATCGCTGTGGGCCATGGTGGCGTTGGCCTGACCGAGAGCATCTGCGCCCTGGGTAAAAATGCCGTAGCCAGAAGCATGGCTTTGTGACGCCCCCAGCAAAGCAAACACTGCCAATGCCAGGCAGAAAAATATTGATGGGAAGAATTCTTCTATTGTTCTGTTCATAGTCCCTCCATATGTTTCCAAGTACATACTCACTTCATGCTAAAAAGTCGTTAGGGTACAATACTATATAACCCAACTGCCACTTTTACACATGAATGGCAAATCAAGTCAAACAATACAAGATTAATCCTGCCAAAGAAAAGGAGCTTTGTTTCAAGGATGTCTCAATCATAGCCTTGTTGAATTAAGTTTTTTTATGTGTTATAGGTCCAGCCTTATTTTGTATAAATATCAATGATTCTATCGACAGGAATGAAATGACAGTACAGGCTAACTATATAATGGAACACGCCGATGAGGCTTTGCGCCTCGATATGAAAACCGGCCGTGACGCTGTTGAGAAGCAGTCCTGTTGGGCCGGATTGATGCCGGGTATGCGTGTGGCAGATATTGGTTGCGGTAGTGGCAAGACGACAGCAATGCTCAATGATCTTTGCCAACCCTTTGGCCAGGCCGTCGGTGTCGATGGGTCCTTAGAACGTATTACGCACGCTCAAAATAATTATGCAGCATCTGGCCTTTCTTACAGTTGTCGAAATTTTTATGAACCACTTGATGATTTGGGGCTTTTTGACTTTGTCTGGGTTCGTTTTGTTTTGGAGTACCATCGAGAAAAGGCTTTTGAAATCGTTCAGAACCTTAGCCGGATTCTAAAGCCTGGCGGTATTCTTTGCCTCATAGATCTCGACTATAATTGTCTGACCCATGCTGGCATTCCAATACGGCTTGAGAAGGCTATCACCAACATCACAAAAAAGCTTGAACTCGAAGCCGACTTCGATCCCTATATGGGCAGAAAACTCTACTCTTTCTTGTATGATCTTGATTTTCAGGATATTGCTGTCGATCTGTCGGCCCATCATTTGATCAGTGGTAAACTCAACGAGGTTGATTCTTATAACTGGAATCAAAAGGTACAGGTAGCCGCAAAGAATTCCAATTATTCATTTTCTGAATATGAAGGTGGCTTTGTTGAGTTTGTTGATGAGTTCGAAAAGTTTTTTGCCGATCCAAGGCGTTTCACTTACACCCCTTTGCTCTGTGCGCGAGGGATAAAGCCTGTAATCTAATGTCCGCGACAAACAATGTTAAAAGGCGTGCAAACATCTGTTTGTACGCCTTTTTTATTGTTTATAAATGTTGAGTTCAGCAAGGTTGGCTGGCTAAGGCCGGAAGATGATTGGCGATAACATAGCTGAGTACGGCGTCGACGGTTTTTTTATTGAGGTCAAGAAACTCTAGGCCGAATCCCATGGGGAGGCCTCGTTTTTGAGGCATGGCCTTGTGGTTAACCCAGGCTACGCGACCACAGGTCTCGTACATTTCGGAATTGATATTGGGAAGCGTGAATGAGATTTGAATTTTTTCTCCCTCGTTCACGTTTCGCTCGGTAGCGACGAAAATTCCCCTGGCGCTGATATCGGCGCTGGTGCCCGCTACGAGATTGCCATCCATGATGTAAGAAACGGGTGCCTTGCAGGGAACTCGCAAGCTTTTACGCTCGGGTATTTCAATATCTTTCCACCTATCATTAAAGTCCTGGGCATGGTTCTTTTCAAAGTGGCGAATCAGGGCTTCAATGATGTCTTCCTCAAAGTGAGTGCCGCTCTCTTCTCGTAGAACCTGAAAGGCGACCTTGAGGGGCATCGGTTCGCGGTAATGACGTTTGGCGGTGATCGCTTCAAAAAAGTCGGCGACGGCAATGATTTTTGACCCCATGGGGATTTGATCACCTTTAAGGCCGTTCGGATAGCCAGTGCCATCGAGCTTTTCGTGGTGAGCTGCCGCGACTTCCGGGACGCATTTGTAGATGCCTTCAAAATTGATCTGGTCGAGTATCTCGCGGGTTTTTTGCGAATGGGTCTTAACGATCAGGTATTCTTCGCTAGAAAGGCGCCCGGGTTTTTTAAGGATAGCATCGGGGACGGCAATCTTGCCATAATCATGCAGTAAGGACGCCACGCGAATCGTCTCACAAAAATCTTTGGGTAGCTCAAGTTCCTGACAGATCCCCAGAGCGTATTCGGTGACCTTTTCCGAATGGCCTGCAGTCATGGGGTCTCGGGCGTCGATGGACTTGGCCAATACCTGCAGAATGGAGTGGAACTGTTTGCGTCGGGCGTTCAGCAGGTCGGCATTTCTAATGCTGATGCCGATAACGGGCGCGATGCCCATCAGCAGGGTGAGGTCGCTGTGGATCAGTGGCCGCTTACTGCGGATATTGTCCACCGCCAGAACGCCAATAGATTCCCCGTCACAAATGATTGGACAGCAGATAAACGAGTGTACCCCAAGTGCTTCTGCCAAAGCTCGACTGCGAGGGCTTAGGTTGTTTTCCATTTCATTGATGTCGTTGACAAGGAAAGGTTCCTGTTCGTGGAACGACACAACAACCATGCCCTTAGACTGCGGATTGTCTAGATGGAAAGATGTTTCTCTGAGCATGTCTTGGTGCTTTTCAGAATATCCGTAGCCGGCCCGAAAAATGAGGGTGGTTCGATCTTTGTTAGTTAATAAAATCATTCCGCGGTCGTAGTCCAGGCGTTTATTTAAAATTTGGATTACATCTTTGAGAATGTCATCTATGTTGCTTGTTGAGCCAATTGTTTGCTCAATATGCTTGAAGTTGGTTTGGTTGCTAATGGCTTGGCCAATTTCATTTGCCATCAGGGCATTGTTATAGTTTCTGTTTATTTGATCTAGAAGTTGATCGCTGGAATCTTTAATTTCGCTGACGTTGCCAAGCATCTCATTCTTCTCTGTTTTTTCAATAAAAAAGGAGAGAGAGGTAATAGCGAAGAGCACGGAAGGGGTTAAGAGTCTTAGAGCAATATCAGGGGCCTGGAAAGTGGCAATGCCTAAGAGCGCGGCAGAAGATGCAGCAAAGTAAAGTCGTATTGTTTTAAGGGTTGAGGATAGAGGTCTTTCCCAGGAGATGATGTAGGTACATCTAGGGTCCCCTTTAAAAATGCATTGGGGATGCTCTATTTTTGGCATATTATTGCCTAGCATCATTACCAGCGCTTCCCAGAATCCGATTCTGTTTTCACATTGGAAGGGCTGCTCATTTATGCCAGGTTTTGGTGTGACCGAAACTTTGACTTTGTTTGGCCCCATTGCCTGAGAGTCGTAAATAGCGGACTTTGTGAGGTTGGGGGCTGTTCGACCAATCAGTTTAAATGCATTAGCAGGTCCGACTAGTCCTAATGAGTTCTGCCGCACTATGCCCATAGCATTAGGTGAGGCAGCATATCTGCCAGCCTCACGCGCTATTTTTTCATTGCCGGTAAGTTGAACGAGCTTTTCATAAAAACGGTTGACCTGTTCTTGGGTCAGCCAGTGGCCTTGGTCTGCAAGTTCATAAGATTTTATGTTGGAGTAAGACAACACCTCGGTAACAGGTACCTGTGGATATGCCGTTTCAACATATTTTACATAGGTGTCGATTAATCGACTGTTGTATAGCGGCATGTTGTCAGTATTGGGAGTGCTCATAGGAATTATAGCATTTCCTGTTGTTGTTAATTGATTCTTAGTATTTTTGTGCAGAAATCAAAATACTCATCAAGGTTTAACATGTTCAATATCCATAAATTGTATGTCTTTTCCAAAGGCATCCCAAAATCTTTTGCAACTGATTGCGGGTAAACAAGTACAGGTATACTTTCTACGTTGAGTTTAACGCACATCATAGAGAGAAAAAAGTATAATATATCCCTATTGATACCTTCAGGGTCTAAGATAAATATCTTAATTGAATTATTTATTTCCGACATGTTTAGTCCGATGTCGGAAATGTTTATCATAACTATAGCCTTGAGGCTGTTCTTGATTCGCAAAGAGAAAAGATGGCGTTCTTTTTTAAGACCCAGGGATTCATATTCCTTGGTTAAGTTCTCGTCGTTATCGCATCCCGGTTCAAGATTAAGAGCTGCGGCCATCAGGCCCCCCGATGCATACTCCAGAAATCTATTGAGTTCCTCGAGGTCCTCATCCTTGGTGCGATTTATGTTTAAGGGTGATGCAAGGTCCCATTGGGTGTCAAATGGCTTTTGAAAATGGAAATAAGCAAAAGGGTCGATAGAACAGGCTTTGGGGTTGTTAATGTGTTTGGCTGCGCCACCAAAATATCGGCGGGGAAAGCTGTTCTCTGGGCGAAAGTAGCCAAACACAAAATCCAGATGCGATGAATAGAGCCGGTGAGCCTCATTGACGTAACGACTGATTTGTTTCAGAACAGCAAGGCCGCCTTTGCCGCCCCCCGTTTTTCGAGCCGCATGATGATGTATTAACCACGAGTTTCGATAAAGGCGGATCATGGACATGTGTGCGAGAATTGTCCCGTTGTCCTGGTGGACAAAATGTCTGGCAATATTAGGCTTTTTTTCATAAAGCGTATGATAGATTTTTTTGAATGTGCTTTTATTGGCTTTGAGGTGAAGATATTTCTCGGGATAGATAAATCCTGAGTCAAAAAAGAACTTCCATAGTGCGTCAAGGTCAACCCGGTTGCTCAGATACGAGCGCTTGTTATCGGCTTGATAGAGAATGGCCAGCAGCCTAGTTTGTTCTTCGATTTTCATGTCGAGAAAGGCGATGCCGCATTTCACGGTGTTAGGCTGTTCAGGGTCCGCAGGTGGTGTGCGGTAAACGACCTGGGCTTTGCATTGCAGACTATCGCTGTTGGCAAATGTTAGAGCAAGCGCTGGGATTATCAAGCCTGGTAATAATCCCGACTCTTGGGCGTTCTCGGTCACAGATAAGCCTGATCCCGAAATGTCGGTAACGTCAAGGTCAACCCATTTTCCAGTTAGTGGATGTTTGAAATTTATATTTGGAGAAGGGGTGAGTTGTTGTCGCGTGCTACGGTATTTTTTGGGTTTAAATTTGAATATGCGATCACTGGTTGGGTTTAGCACGATGGAGCGCATGTTCTGTCCACAGGATTGTTTAAAAATAGTGCACTCGGTGGAATAAATTGTTTCGCCTTGGCAGGAAAGAACCAGCGCGGAGGGTGCTTCGGGATTAAGCCACTGAAAGGTCTGGGGAGGAGTTGCCTTGACTTTAATGCGCAGTGAGGTTGCACTGAATTCAACAAGTCTACCCTGAAAGCTGCTCCCATTTTGAATCAGTTGAGCGTTGATGTCAGAGCAAGGGTATCTGTGGAATTTCCTCGAATTTAGCTCCTCGCAAGAAGCCGGTAAGATAAAGCGAAGGTTGTCACGATTAATTTCAATGACCTGGGGATGAACCACCAGCGCATTTTGACCATCGTTAACCAATAGATGCTGAAAATGGTGTGCTTGCAGCTTTTGCTGTAGCTCACTATTGCTGTGCCAGCTACAAATGAGATTCTGGTCGGTGCAGGGTTGTGGTTTGATTAGCAGGGACAGGATGGTGTCGTACCGCTTGTGGCGGAAACAGGCAGTGATAGTGCCATCAAGAAAGTGGATATAGTTAAGCTTGTTGATTAGGTGTTTTAAATTGAAGGTGTGAGATGGGGGCGCGCTGGAGGCAGGACGGCCTTCAGTCGGTGACTGCTGAAGTTCGGTAACAGTCCCTTTGCAGGATTCCATGGGGAAGCGACCCATCTTTTTACGGTAATTTCCCAGGAAAGAATGAGGCAGGTCGGTGCGAGCCTCAATCGGGAAAACCCATTAAAATAAAATAGCAGTGGCGACAGTTTATGGAAGGTCGAACGATTCGCTTAATGATTTATCATAGTGAGAGACTTTATACAAGTAAGGAATCCGCAATTTATGGTGAAAAATGACGGAGTTTAATAGGTTTTCAGTAGTTTTAATCCTGGCAGTAGGACTGCCCTCTATGTAATCTATGTGGCAACGCTGTTTGGCAAGTTATTCATTGTCCTCATTCTTTGATTGCCCGGGTGCTGTTGGGGCTCCTGGGTCGGGACTTTTTGCCTGACCGTTTGCGGATGGCCTGGGCAAGTTTTGCAGGCTGAGCAGGCGTTCCCTCATCGTTTTTTCATAGCCGCGCTCTGAGGGATGGTAGTAGCTTTGTCCTTGCAGTTTCTCTGGCAGATAGTCTTGGGACGTATGCCCACCGTCGTAATCGTGGGGATAGCGATAGTCTTTGCCGTAATCGAGTTCTTTCATCAGTTTGGTTGGGGCGTTGCGCAGGTGCAGGGGGATCGGCAGGGCGCCGCTTCGTCGAACTTCAGCCAGGGCTTGGTCAATACCTCGGTAGGAGGCATTGCTTTTTGGCGCGCAGGCCAGATAGGTGGCTGCTTGAGCCAGTGGGATGCGGCCTTCCGGCATGCCGACGAAGTGAACGGCTTGCTGTGCCGTCAGGGCTATCTGCAGGCCTCGGGGATCGGCATTGCCGATGTCTTCGGCAGCGAAGACGACCATCCTTCGGGCGATGAATAGCGGGTCTTCGCCCGCCTCAATCATGCGAGCCAGCCAGTAGAGGACTGCGTCGGGGTCGGAGCCGCGTAGGCTTTTGATGAAGGCCGAAATGACATTGTAGTGCTCTTCAGCACCCTTGTCGTAGCGTAGCCCTTGCTTTTGCAGGGCTTCTTTGACGGTTTGCAGGGTGATTGCCCCCTTACCGGTGAGGGCTGCTGCTAGCTCCAGAGCGTTGAGGCCTGCCCGGGCATCGCCGTGGGCCTGCTCGGCAAGAAATGAAACAGCTTCTTCTGTGGTGTTCTGGTGCCGACCGTTGAGGCCCCTCGGATCCGCCAGGGCGCGTTTCAGTAAGGTTGTGACCTGTGCTGCGTCGAGGGCGTGCAGGACGAGGACCCGTGAGCGGGAGAGCAGCGCGGAGTTAATCTCAAAGGATGGATTTTCCGTTGTGGCGCCGATCAGGATAATGTCGCCCCGTTCCACATAGGGCAAGAAGGCATCCTGCTGGGCCTTGTTGAACCTGTGGATTTCGTCGACAAATAGCAGGGTTTTACGACTATGATAAGCTCGTTCTTCTCGGGCCTGTTTGACCAGTTCGCGTACTTCTTTGACCCCCTGCAGGACGGCGGAGAAAAATACAAAGCGGCTGCTGGTGCTGTTGGCTATGACTTGGGCCAATGTGGTTTTGCCGGTGCCGGGTGGTCCCCAGAAGATTGCTGAGGAAAGCTGGTCGGTTTCGATCAGCCGGCGTAGTATTTTATTCGGACCAAGAAGATGCTCTTGGCCAACCATCTCCTCCAGAGTTCTGGGGCGCATGCGCTCAGCCAGAGGGGCGGCCGAATTAGGTTCCTGGTTTGCTTCAAAGAGATTCATGGTAGTTCCAAATAATGGTTTTGAGGGCGGTCTCGACTCTAGCACAGGGGGGCGGTTTGCGACAAGCTGGATTTGCTATAAGTTGTTGAAAGTGATGGACTTTGTTTGGGGGCTGTGTTAGCTTCGGCGGCATGCCGAGAGTGGCGGAAAGGGAAGGTATGAAAGGGATTGGAATCTATGCCAAATGCAGTCATCCCGATGCGGTTCGAATCGCTGGCGAAGTAGTCGACTGGCTCTCTAAAAGGGGGCTCGAAGTCTTTCTGGAAGAAGCATTGGCCCGTCAGCTATCCGGACAGGGACCAGGGTATGAACGTAGACAGATCCCCTCCATGGTCGATTTGATCGTAGTCCTTGGTGGTGATGGCACTTTGATTTCCGTGGCCCGGCAAGTAGCTCGGCATAATGGCGACAGGGATATACCCATTCTGGGAGTCAATCTAGGTAGCCTCGGGTTTTTGACTGAAATTACCCGCGACGAGATGTTTCCCTGCCTGGAAAGAGTCCTGCGGGGCGATTTCAAGCTATCCCAACGAATGATGTTGGAGGCGGTCATTTTTCGCGATGGCCGGGAGTTCAAGCGTTTTCGGGTGCTTAACGATATCGTTCTTAATAAAGGTGCGATCGCTCGTATCGTCGATATGGAGGTTTGGGTCGATGATGCCTACCTGACGACCTTTAAGGCCGATGGCCTGGTTATTGCTACGCCTACAGGTTCGACGGCCTATAATCTTTCCGCTGGTGGTCCAATTATCTCACCAGGATTGCACTGTTTTGTTATTTCGCCGATCTGTCCGCATATGTTGGCCAACAGGCCACTGATCGTTTCCGATGATGCTACGATTCGGATCGAAGTCAAATGTAAGGATGAACATGTGGTTTTTACCGCCGATGGCCAGGTTGCAGTCGATTTGCAGGCCGGCGATCTCATCCAGGTCTGTAAAGCCCGGCGAGGCACACTGCTGGTCGATAGCCCATCCAGAGACTATTTTGAAGTGCTGCGCACTAAGCTGGGTTGGGGAGAACGATAAACCGCTGTGTTGAGATTGAGAGAAGAGCGATGCTGACGGATCTTCACATCAGGAACTTTGCGATTATCGACGCTTTGGAGATCGGTTTCTCTGCCGGGTTCAATGTCTTGACCGGAGAGACCGGTGCCGGTAAATCGATTATCATCGATGCCGTAGCACTGTTGCTGGGTGATCGGGCACGAGTCGACTTGATTCGTACCGGCAGCGAAGAGGCGGTGGTAGAGGCTGTCTTTGATCTGCAAGGACAACCGGAGGTGCGCCGAGCCCTGGCTGCTGGCGGGTTCGAAGATGAAGACGAGTTGCTGATTAAAAGAGTTGTTAATCGCAGCGGGCGCAATAAGATTTACATCAACGGAAGCTTGGCCAAGCTGGCCCAGTTGCAGCCTTTGACCAGTCAGTTGATGAATATTTATGGTCAGCATGAGCATCAGGGGTTGCAGCGGGCAGACAGCCATTTAGCCTTTCTTGACAGTTTTGCCGGTCTTCACTCGGAGTTGGACGCGTACCGAAGTCACTATGACGAGATTCAGGAGTTGGAGCAGCAGCTGCAAAAATTGCAGGAAGCTGAGGCTGGACGCCTGCAACGTCTTGACTTGTTGAATTTTCAGTTGCGCGAACTCGATGAAGCGGATCTGGTGGCTGGCGAAGATGAAGAATTGCTCGCCGAGCGTTCCTTGCTGCAACATGGAGAGCGTTTGTCCCGTTCCGCCTTAACCGGTTATGAAGCTCTTTACGGTGCCGAACAGGCGGTTTGTACTCATCTTGATGCCGTGGCTGCCGAACTTGAAAATAGCGCGGCGATCGATGGTCAGTTGTCGCCTTTGGCTGAGACGGTGCGCTCCTCATTGTATATATTGGAAGATGTCGCCGAACAGCTGCGCAGTTATGCCGGCAAGGTCTCTTTTGATGCCGCTCGCCTTAACCAGGTGGAGAAACGGCTGGCGGTGTTGGCCGATTTACAGCGTAAGTATGTCGGTACCATCGACGGACTGCTGGTGTATCGAGACGAAATTGCTCAAGAGAGTGAAGCTCTGGTGCATGCAGATGCCACCAGGGAGGAGTTGGTGAAACGTCTTGAACAGGGGCACCTGCAATTGCAGCAACAGGGCGACACTATCTCAACACGGAGACGTGTCGCCGCCGAGACTTTACGGCAAGCTGTTGAAGGGGAGTTGGCCGAGCTGGCCATGCCCAAGGCCCAGTTTGAGATGCGCCTCTTTGCCTTGCCGCAACCAGGGCCGGGCGGGTTGGAACGGGGTGAGTTCTATCTGGCCGCAAATCTTGGCGAAGACTCCAAACCTCTGGCCTGGATTGCTTCGGGGGGCGAACTGTCGCGTATTATGCTGGCTCTGCGCCGAGCTGCACCGGGGGCTGATCATATCGCTACACTGATTTTCGACGAGGTCGATGCCGGTATTGGCGGGGTAGCGGCCAGCGCCGTTGGGCAGAAGCTTCAGGATATTGCCCAAGATGCTCAGGTGCTCTGTATTACCCATTTGCCCCAGGTGGCGGCCTTTGCCGATCATCACTACCGGGTGGAAAAGCAGGAACGGGACGGCCGCACTTGTACGGGGCTGGTGCGTCTCGAAGGTGAAGAACGGATCGAAGAAATGGCTCGCATGCTGGGCGGGGCTCAAGTAACCGAGCGCACTCTGGAGCATGCTCGCGAGATCATTTCTCAATCTGCCCCTCAGTTGTAGTTCTGTGCGGATTCCACCCGTTATGAAAACATCAAACGAGAGTAAGACGATGACCATTCGTAAAGCACGCATACCTGACGCCAAAGCCATTCATAAGTTGCTGCTCACCTATGCCCAGCAGGAACTGATGTTGTCCCGCTCCTTGCCGGATATCTATGAAGTGATTCGTTCGTTTTATGTTTATGAGGCCGCTGGCGAGATAATAGGGGCAGTCAGTTTGCAGATCTGTTGGGAGGATCTGGCGGAAGTGCGTTCTTTGGCCGTTGCCGAAGGTCAGATGAAAAAGGGGATTGGTCGGCAACTTGTGCAGGCGTGCCTTGATGAGGCACTGGAATTGGGTCTAAAAAAGGTCTTTGCCCTGACTTATCAGCCGCTATTTTTTGAGAAAATGGGTTTTTTATACATCGAGAAGGCAGAGCTTCCGCAGAAAATCTGGAGTGATTGCGTCAAGTGTCCCAAGTTCCCGGATTGTGACGAAATCGCCATGCGAATTGTCCTGTAATCTGCCTGTTTTGACGGCACGTAGATTAACGGCTTGACATGAAGCTGGATTTTTCCTATTAATTAGAGCCGTTATTTCGATTCTGGGCTTTATGAGATGTGATATCTGTCTCTTGGATAACCGTCTGGGTTTTGATGTAGCCGTGGTGATTTAAATCAAGCAGATTTCTCATTGCTTGTTGAAGGAGTATTCTCTTGGCTGAACAGAAGATGTCCATTATCGTCATTCCTGACGGTTCCCATCGAGTGCGGCGTTTCCGTCTTGGAACCCGTAGCCTGCAGTTGTTTGCAGGGGTTATGGTTGTCTTTCTGCTGGGTATTTCCTGGTTGGGCTTTGACTACTGTCGGACAACCTTGGACCGGAGCGAGTTGCAACATCTGCGAGCCGAAAACGGTAGTCAGCAGGAATTGATCCGTTCTCTGTCGGTGGACCTCGAGAATCTGCGCCGCGAGATGGTCGTTCTCGCGCAAAATGACGCTAAGGTTCGCTTAATGGCGGAATTGTCCAGGCCTGCTCCCGATACTCCGGCTGGTTTGGGCGGGCCGATCGAAGTCGATGCGGCCGGGGAACTTTCCAAACTCCAGCAGCATATCGATCAAATACGGCGCGACATCGATTTGCGCCGCCAAAGCCTCGAAGAGATACAGAGCTTTTTTAATGATCAGAATTCGCTGCTGGCTGCGAAGCCGAATGGGTGGCCGACCAAGGGTTGGGTAACCTCCGGGTTTGGCCGACGACTATCCCCTTTTACGGGGCGACGTAAGTTGCATCACGGATATGATATCGCTGCACGAACGGGAACTCCGGTGCTGGCCACGGCTCATGGCGTGGTTAGCAGGGTGGCGTCTTTGTCCGATTATGGCAAGATGGTGGTCCTTGACCATGGGTATGGCTATCAGACCTACTATGCACACAATTCCAAGATATTGGTCAAGGTTGGGCAGCGTGTCCAGCGGGGCGAGAAAATTGCTGCCGTAGGAAATACCGGGCGTTCAACCGGTTCTCACCTTCACTACGAGGTGCGCCTAAACGGTGTTCCCGTCAATCCAAAACGTTACCTCTAAATACTGTTCAATCCTCAGCCTCGCTTCGACGGGGCTTTTTCTTGACTATCAACCCACCGAAATTGTGTTTACGGCACGTTGTGACGTTCCGATGCTTTCACCTTGTCGGTCGTTATCCTCTATGATAAAATTCATCGTTTTTAAGGCATTTGTCAGCAGTCCTGTCAGATGTCTCAATGGTCGAATATTTCCTGTGCGGAATTAATATTTACGGAGAAGATATAGATGATTAACCGTTTTCTTAAAAAGCTTTTCGGCAGTAAAAATGAACGTGAATTGAAGCGTTTGCAGGTGTTGGTCGAGCAGATCAACGCCATCGAAGAGACCTTTTCTGGTTTGGACGATTCGCAACTGGCAGCTAAAACAGATGAGTTCCGCCAGCGTCTGGCCCAGGGAGAGACTCTGGATGACCTGTTGGGCGAAGCTTTTGCCGTGGTGCGCGAAGCAGCCAAGCGGGTCTTGGGCATGCGCCATTTCGATGTGCAGTTGATCGGCGGCATGGTTTTGCATCAGGGCAAGATTGCCGAAATGAAAACCGGTGAAGGTAAGACCCTGATGGCGACCTTGGCCTCATATCTCAATGCCCTGCCGGCCAAGGGAGTGCATGTGGTAACGGTCAACGATTATCTGGCTAGTCGCGATGCCGAATGGATGGGCCAGGTCCATCGTTTTCTGGGCTTGACGGTCGATTGTATCGTCCATGGACTGACCGATGAACAACGCAAAAAAGCCTATCGCTGCGACATTACCTACGGTACCAACAACGAATTTGGCTTCGATTATCTGCGTGATAATATGAAGTTTTCCCTGGACGACTATGTGCAACGTCCACTGTATTACGCAATCGTCGATGAGGTCGATTCGATCCTTATCGATGAGGCTCGGACTCCGCTGATTATTTCCGGGCCGAGCGAAGATTCGAGCGAACTTTACTATACCGCCAACCGCATTATCCCGATGCTCAAAATGGGCGAGCTTATTGAAACTCGCGACGGCAAGATCGGTCAGACAGTCAAGGAATATACCGGCGACTATACTATTGACGAAAAAGCCAAGAGCGCCATGCTCACCGAGCAGGGGGTAGCCAATGTCGAGAAATTGCTCAATATCGATAACCTTTATGAGCCGGGCAATATCGAACTGCTGCACCATGTTAATCAGTCCCTAAAGGCCCATGTATTGTTCAAGCGCGATGTCGATTACGTGGTCAAGGACGGCGAAGTGATGATTGTAGACGAATTCACCGGTCGCCTGATGCCAGGACGGCGCTGGAGTGATGGTCTACATCAGTCGGTGGAGGCCAAAGAAGGGGTCAAGATCGAAAGCGAAAACCAGACCCTGGCCACCATTACCTTCCAAAACTATTTCCGTATGTACGATAAATTGGCTGGTATGACCGGTACCGCCGATACCGAAGCGGCCGAATTTCACCAGATATACAAACTTGACGTGGTGGTTTTGCCGACCAATCGGCCTATGGTTCGTAAAGACCAGTCAGATGTCATTTACAAGACAGAGAAGGAAAAGTTCAACGCTTTGGTCGAGGATATCGCCGAGCGTTACGACAAGGGCCAGCCGGTGCTGGTCGGTACCATTTCCATCGAAAATTCCGAGATTTTAGCAAGCCTGCTGAAAAAGCGCGGTGTTCCGCATCATGTGCTGAACGCCAAACATCATGAAAAAGAAGCAGAGATCGTCGCTCAGGCCGGTCGCAAGGGTTCGGTGACCATCGCTACCAATATGGCCGGACGTGGTACCGATATTGTTCTCGGCGGAAACCCGGAGCTGCTGGCCCAGAGGGAAGCGGCCACCGCCGAAGATCCGGAAGCCGTCCAAGCGGCACTGCTGGAAAAACATCTGGTGATATGCAGTAAAGAGAAATCTGAAGTGTTGGAGGCCGGCGGTCTCTATATCCTCGGCACTGAGCGTCATGAATCGCGGCGTATCGATAATCAGTTGCGTGGTCGTGCCGGTCGTCAGGGCGATCCAGGCGAAAGCCATTTTTACCTCAGCCTCGAAGACGACCTGCTGCGGATCTTCGGCTCCCATCGTGTGGCCTATGTCATGGATCGGTTGAATATCCCTGAAGGGGAGCCCATTGAGCACGGCATGATCTCCAAAGCTATTGAGAATGCCCAGAAAAAAGTTGAAGGGCATAACTTTGAAATTCGTAAGCATCTGATCGAGTATGACGATGTCATGAACACCCAGCGCAAGGTAATTTATACCCAGCGCAAGGAAGTTTTGGGTGGTGAAAACCTGCGAGATATCGTCATTGCTATCATTGACGAGTTGATCGAAGACACGGTGGCGACCTTCTGTCCGGAAAAGACGCCGTCCAGAGATTGGAACTGGAGCAGTCTTAGTGAAGATGTTTATAGCTTATTCAATATGATTTTTGCTGTTCCGGCAGAGGTTGATGAAAAGCTGACTCAGGTGCAGTTGATTCAGGAGCTGAAAAGCCTGGTACACCAACGTCTGGAAGAGCGGGAAGAAGAGTTTTCTACCCCGGTATTCGAGCATTTGATGAAAGTGCTGCTGCTGCAGGTTATTGACTCTCAGTGGAAGGACCATTTGCTATCCATCGATCATCTCAAAGAGGGTATCGGCCTGCGTGGCTATGCCCAACAAGATCCTAAAGAAGCCTACAAGCGTGAGGCTTACGGGTTGTTCATGGAGATGATGGGTCGTATTCGCCAGGAAGTCATCGAAAAGCTGTTCCGTATTCAGCTTGCTCGAGAGGAAGATGTCGAGCGGATGGAGGAACAGCAACGGCGTCGGCGGATTGAGTTCAATCGTGTCGGTGGCGAGGATCAGGTGCGTAAGCCGGTTACTCGTCACGATAAAAAAGTCGGTCGCAACGATCCTTGCCCTTGCGGCAGCGGCCAGAAATACAAAAAGTGTTGTGGGGTGTAAGGACGCCGTAACGACTGTTTTGGGTTCGGGTTGAGGAGGATGGCAGTGATAATAACGACCAACCAGGCTGAAGAAGTAGCGGGGTTCAAATTCGCGGCGGGAGCATCGGGCATTCGAAAGTCCGGGCGACTCGATCTTGCCCTGATTTATTCCGATATTCCGGCTCGCTGTGCCGGGGTATTTACCACCAATAAAATCAAGGCGGCACCGCTACAGTTAACTGAGCCGCGCATCACCGCCGGTCTGTGCCAGGCTGTCCTGGTCAACAGCGGCAATGCCAATGCCTGTACCGGGACTCCCGGCTTGCGCGATGCCAAGCATTGTTCAATGCTGGCCGCTGCTGCGTTGCAGATCCCTGAGGAATATTTGGCGATATCCTCCACCGGAGTCATTGGTGCGCCGTTGCCGATGGAGCCCTTTGAGACGCATATCCCTCTGTTGGCTCAGAACCTGACTTCCGATGGTGTCGATGCGGTCTCTCAAGCGATTATGACCACCGATTCCTTTGCCAAGCTGGCTTTCTGCCAGGGGGAGACGGCGAATATCCCTTATCGTCTGCTCGGTGTGGCCAAGGGCGCGGGCATGATTCATCCCAATATGGCGACTATGCTCGGTTTTGTATTGACCGACGCCCAGGTGGAGCCGGCTCTGCTGCAGGAAGCATTACGCCGGGCCGTGGATAATTCCTTCAATATCATTACCGTTGATGGCGATACCTCCACCAACGACATGGTGTTGCTGCTGGCCAACGGCGCTGCAGGTACTCAGGAAATTTCCCGCGGTACAGAAGAAGGCGAGCGCTTTGTCGAAGAGCTGACCGGAGTGTTGCTGGAATTGGCCAAGATGATCGTAAGGGACGGGGAAGGGGCAACCAAGCTGGCACGAATCCGCATCATCGGCGCAGCCAGTGACGACGATGCCAAGAAGGCTGCCGCCAGTGTGGCTACTTCTTCCCTGGTGAAAACAGCGTTTTTCGGGGAAGACGCCAACTGGGGAAGAATTATCGCCGCCGTCGGTTATTCGGGAGCCGAAGTCGATTCCGAGCGGGTCGAAATTTGTTTCGATGATGTGCCTGTGGTTCGGCAAGGAATTGGCACCGGCAAGGAACTGGAAGCTCAGGCCACTGAAGTGCTGAAACAGGCGGAGTTTACCGTGACCGTCGATCTATCCCTGGGCGACGGCAAAGCTGATTATTATACCTCCGACCTGACCTACGAATATGTCAAGATCAATGCCGACTACCGAACCTGAAACTGTTGCGGGCGAAGTCTTGGGGCTAGCCCGGTATCTGGATCATACTCTCCTTAAGGCTAATGCAAGCACTGCACAAGTTCGTACTCTGTGTGAAGAAGCCCGGTACTGGGGATTTGCTTCGGTTTGTGTGCCTCCCCGGTTTGTCCCTTTGGCCGTTGAACAACTGTCTGGTTCGTCTGTGGCTATTGGCACGGTTATCGGCTTTCCCCTTGGCTACCAGACGACGGCCTGCAAGGTTTTTGAAGCAAAGCAGGCGGTTGCGGACGGTGCATCCGAACTTGATATGGTGATCAACCTTGGCCAAGCCCTGGACGGGAAAATCGAACAGGTTGAGGAGGAAATAGTTGCAATAGTGTCAGCTGCCGGGTCCGCTACGGTGAAGGTGATTATCGAATGCTGCTATCTGAGTGATGATCTCAAAGGGGCGCTGGCCGAGGTGGTGGTTCGTGCCGAAGCTGCCTATGTTAAGACTTCCACCGGCTTTGGTAGTGGCGGGGCAACCCTTGACGATGTTCGTTTGCTTGCTGATCGTGTACAGGGGAAATGTGGCGTCAAGGCCGCCGGCGGCATTCGCGATCTGGCTGCTTGTCGAGCATTTCTGGCCGCCGGAGCTACTCGTATCGGTACCAGTAACGCAGTGGTTATGATGAACGAGTTGTTGAGTGGAGCACCGTCGTGAAAGGACAGACTGTGCAGCGAACGGTGTTGATCACCCTGGACGGTGTTGGCGTCGGCGCGTTGTCCGACGCCGCAGCTTATGGTGACGCTGCAGCCGATACCCTGCGCCATGTAGCCGAGTATTGCGGTGGTCTGGATCTGCCCAATCTGGCTCGTCTTGGACTCGGTAATATCGCGCCCTTGGCTGGCGTGGCACCAGCTTCCATCCCGGTTGCGGCCTATGGCCGTATGCTGGAGGCGTCCGCCGGTAAAGATTCTACTACCGGACATTGGGAAATAGCCGGCTTGATTCAGCGGCGACCATTTCCCTCCTATCCTCAAGGATTTCCCACAGAAATTATCAATTCTATCAGCCAAGCCTTAGGGGTTGAGCTTATTGGCAACGTCGCGGCCAGTGGCACCGAGATCCTCCGTGAGCTTGGTGAAGAACACTGTCGTAGCGGTTGTCCTATCGTCTACACCAGCGTCGATTCGGTATTTCAGATCGCTGCCCATGAAGAGGTCATCAGCGTAGAGCGTCTCTACGAGATCTGTCGTACGGTACGTCAACTTCTCGATCCCTATCGTATTTCCCGTGTAATTGCCCGCCCCTTTGTCGGGGAAGGTGCCAACACCTTTAAGCGAACCTCCCGCCGCCGAGACTTTTCCCTGCAGCCCAATGGTCTTACCTTGCTTGATAAATTCGTAGCAGCTGGGCTGGAGGTCTTTGGGGTAGGTAAAACCAGCGATCTTTTTGCTGGTCGTGGCATTAGTCGTTCTTTCAAGAGTCACAGTAATGCCGAAGGCATGGAACAGACTCTGGCGGCACTGTCATCTCTGAATCGGGGGCTGGTCTTCACCAACTTGGTTGACTTCGACATGCTTTATGGGCACCGTCTCGATGCCGATGGTTTTGGGCGAGCCCTGGAAGCTTTCGATCGTTGGTTGCCCCATTTGCTGGCAGCATTGCAGCCCGATGATCTGCTGATCATTACGGCCGATCATGGTTGTGATCCGACCACTCCGGGTACCGACCATAGCCGAGAGAGTGTTCCTTTGCTTTGCTGGCATCCTCGCCTGACAGCCGGTCAGTCTTTGGGAGTGCGTCAAAGCTTCGCCGATATTGCTGCGACTATTGCTGAGCTATATGGTTTGTCCGTGGAGCACGGTCAGAGTTTTGCCGCAAGCTTGTATATGCAGGACTGTTCTGGCTAGCTTGTGGCCTGGCGGTCAGACTGCATATTGAAGCAGAGACAGCGCTGTTCGTGAGGGGCTGGCGGAAAAAGCGGATTTTAAGCGGCGGGATTAATCAGATGCAGGGTCGGTTTTTCGACACTGTCCTTCGAAGAACTTTCTGCAACAAGCTTTTCGCCAGTCTGTCCGGGCAATTCGTCGAGCAGACAGCCTTCAAGAAAGCCCTGTAGCGCTTCCAGGCTGTCCTTGCTGATGTTGGCAAACTCAACCCCCACCCCCTGCAGGAAGTTGTTGTCCGGATCCGGCCTGACACTATAAAGGACCCGTCCCCCCACCTCCAGTTCCCTTTTCATTCCAATCAGAGGAAAGACAATGCGAAAGCTGTCGCCCTTTTGCAGCCGAAAGCTGGTTTTGACGAACAGTCCTCGCGTGCTGAGGCTCAACACTTCGGCCAGATGACAGCTGTTGCCGAGACAGAGCATGCCCGGCAGCTGTAATGCCAGGCGAATGTTCTTGCGGGGATATTCCTCCAGATATTTTTGAACCTTTTCAAACAGGTTGAAAATGTCGACCGGCACGGGCAAGGTTTCGTGCGGGATCTGCAGGGTCGGTGGCTTTAAGCTGTCAGTCATAACTAGCAGCGGCGTGCCGTCGGCCACTTTCTCTGCGACCATTTGTCTTAACGGGGATGAGGTGTCCTGGAGAATGCGCTCACCGAAAATCAGCAGGTCCGGGGTCGTTTCTTTTACCAGAGACGTCAGCCGTTGCTGATTGGACGACACCAGTGTTCGATAGCCCCAATGCCGGAGGATGGTTTCGAGGGTAGCTAGAAGTTTTTCGCGGTTATCTCCGACCAGAAGACGTTTCATGAAGAGTAGCCTTTATCAAGCCCGTTGATTCCCCTACTCTTTTCATTATGGTGCAAGAGAGCGCAGGGTCAAGGGGAAAAGTAGTCGGTAGGCTGTTGCCGATCCTTGCAGCCAGTCGACGTATTCAGTGGTTCGGAAAAGTTAGAGAAAAGAATCGGCCGTTAGCTGGTTTCCATCCGGAAACGG
>LGOV01056553.1_pt2 | contig 19085 bp, 18 predicted proteins | sample 469881 | NCBI WGS metagenome assembly LGOV01 (sample SAMN03857199, study PRJNA290197) | marine sediment metagenome | biome: marine cold seep biome; feature: cold seep; material: marine sediment; isolation source: sample #5579, elevator 3A push core 41 containing 12 cm of sediment... ...
GCAGGTGTTTTAGATATTGAAGCTTCAAGAAAAGCTGCAAGATTTGTACGTTTCTGTGATGCTTTTAACATTCCAATTGTTACTCTAGTTGATGTACCAGGCTTCTTACCCGGAACAGGTCAAGAGTACGGAGGAATTATTATACACGGAGCTAAATTATTATTCGCTTATGGCGAAGCAACTGTTCCTAAGGTTACTATCACTCTACGTAAATCATACGGAGGAGCTCATGATGTAATGAGTTGTAAACAACTACGCGGTGATGTAAACTACGCCTGGCCAACTGCCGAAATTGCTGTAATGGGTGCTAAAGGAGCTGTAGAAGTTTTAGAAGGAAGAAACATTAGAAAAATAGAAGACGAAACAGAAAAAAGTGAATACATCCAGAAAAAAGAAGATGAATACACTAAGAAATTTGCTAATCCATATGAAGCTGCAAAATATGGTTTCATTGATGATGTAATTGAGCCTAGAAATACACGTTTCAGAATAATTAGAGCTCTTGAATTGCTTGCCAATAAAAAAGAGGTAAATCCTCCAAAGAAACACTCTAATATTCCTCTATAATGTTGTTATACGTAGATTTAGAAATGGATCAAATTAGCGAAGGATACGTTATTTTGATGACGGGATTATTTATTGTTTTCAGTGCATTATTCTCATTGTTCCTTTTTTTTAGATTTGGGATGTCCTACTTATTATACATATATAAAGTAGTAACCAAAGGTAGAGATAAAAAGATAGAAGATATTGCTATTGAAGTTGATGAAGATTTTACAGGTGAAATTGTTGCTGCTATTTCAACAGCAATTCATATGTATCTGAATGAACAACACGATAAAGAAAATCCGATATTAACTATAAAACAGGCGAAAAAATCATACTCGCCTTGGAGTTCAAAAATATACGGTACACATAATAGGCTTTAATTTAGTTGCACGTTTTTCAGGTGTATATATATAACCTGAAACTCGAAACATGCAACCTGTAACCAAAAAGAAATGAAAAATTTCAAATTCAAAATACACGATAATAATTACAAGGTAAATATATTATCACACGAAGGTAATACTATAGAATTAGAGGTAAATGGAACTTCTTATTCTGTAAAAATGAAAGAAGAAATCAAAAAGACTAAGACTCCTACTCTAGTTCGTGCAGCATCAAAAAGACCAGCTGTGCCTTTAAACGTGAATCCAAGTTCACAAAAAACCAAAATAGTTTCGCCTCTTCCAGGAACCATTTTTGCAATGAATATCAAAGTTGGTGACACTATAAAAGTAGGTGATAGTTTATTAATACTTGAAGCTATGAAAATGGAAAACAATATTGCAGCAGAAAAGGCTGGTATTGTTAGTGCTATTCACGTAACTGTGGGACAGCAAGTATTACAAAATGATTTATTGATAGAGTTAGAATAAAAATTATAACGTCATTCCGAGCGAAGCCGAGGAATCTGTCCTAACATTACAACAGATCTCTCCATACATTATCGCTTAGTCGATATGACGAAAATTATAACACATGAGAAAATTATTTATAATATTAGGAGTAATGTCCTTCTTGATATTTATCAGACCTGTGCTTGGATTAGCAAACCAAACAGATACCGATAAAACAGAAGTGACGCTTGTAACCGAACAAGTAGAGCACGTCCAAGGAGAAGGTATTCTTGATGGTGCCATGGATGGAATAAAACAATTTTACGGTTATACTGGTTTTGCAAACGCAACTGCAGGCCATATAATAATGATAATAATTGGTCTTATTTTTATCTATTTAGGTATAAAATTTGATTATGAACCTTTATTGCTGATACCTATTGGAACTGGTGTTATGCTTGGTAACATCCCGTTTGTAGCGGGAAATATGACAGGTATATACGAAACTGGATCAGTATTTAATTACTTATATTTTGGAGTTGTAAAAGGAATTTATCCTCCATTAATATTCTTAGGAATTGGAGCAATGACAGATTTTTCTTCATTGATTGCAAATCCAAAATTAATGCTACTGGGAGCTGCTGCACAAATTGGTGTATTTGGTACATTCTTAGGTGCACTTTATTTAGGATTTAACTTACCTGAAGCTGGAGCAATTGGTATTATTGGTGGAGCCGATGGACCTACTGCTATATTCCTTTCATCAAAATTGGCAAATGGTATTAATATTCTTCCTGATGGAACAACCGTTAAAAACCTTATTGGACCTATTGCTATTGCTGCATACTCCTATATGGCATTAGTACCGGTTATTCAACCGCCAATTATGAGGCTTCTTGTTTCTAAAGAAGATAGAAAAATAAGAATGAAACCTCCAAGAGCNNAAAAAAATGCTTTTCCCAATAATTGCATTATTATTAACAACGTTCATTTCTCCAAGTGCATTACCATTATTAGGAATGTTATTCTTTGGTAATTTACTTAAAGAATCAGGTAGAACAGAAAGACTTGCCGATACTGCACGTACAAAACTAATTGATATTGTAACAATACTTTTAGGAGTTACAGTAGGTGCTTCTACTCAAGCAGATATTTTCCTTAATAAGGATTCATTATTAATATTTGGATTAGGAGCAATATCATTTGTAATTGCAACAATGGGAGGATTATTTTTCGCCAAATTCATGAACTTATTCCTTAAAGGAGACGACAAAATAAACCCATTAATTGGAGCAGCAGGAGTATCAGCTGTACCAGATAGTGCTAGGGTTGTACATACTGAAGCTTTAAAATCAGATCCTCATAATTATTTGCTAATGCACGCAATGGCACCAAATGTATCTGGTGTAATTGGCTCTGCTGTTGCAGCGGGTATTATACTTAGTTTTTTAGCGTAATGTAAAGATGTTGCTCATAATGTAGAGACGTTGCTCGCAACGTCTCTACTTAAAAAGAAAGAAAATGAACATACCAAATAAAATGACAGCTCAAGAAGCTGTTAAACTAATAAAGTCAGGAGATAGAGTTTTAATTCAAGGTGGGGCTGCAACTCCACAAGCTTTAGTTAAAGCTATGGTTGATAGAGCCGATGAATTAAAAGGAGTAGAAATAGTACACTTGCATACTGAAGGAGAATGTGGATATACTGCACAAGAGCTTAGTGGAAGTTTCAAAACTAATGCATTTTTCATTGGTGGTAACATCCGAAAAATGGTTGGTGTTACAGCTGATTATATTCCTATTTTCTTAAGTGATATTCCTAGTTTATTCCGTCAGGGATATATGGATTTAGATGTGGTTTTAGTAAATGTTTCTCCTCCAGACAAACATGGTTTCTGTTCGCTTGGTGTATCTGTTGATATTGTAATTTCAGCAATTGAAAAAGGGAAAAAAGTAATTGCACAGATAAACCCTCGTATGCCTCGTACCATCGGAGATGGAATTGTTCACTTAAGAAATTTTGATGCTTGTGTTGAAATTTCAGAAGAAATCCACGAAATGAAATTTGTTGCTCCTTCGGAAGCAGAAAAACAAATTGGTAGAAATATAGCCGAAATAATCGATGATGGTTCTACCCTACAGATGGGGATTGGTGGTATTCCGAATGCGGTACTTACTTATTTAACTAATCACAAAGATCTAGGTGTTCATACAGAAATGTTTTCTGAAGGTATAGTTGATTTAGTAGAAAGTGGAGTTGTAAATGGATCGAAGAAAAAGGTAAATCCTTATAAGATAATTTCTGGTTTCGCAATGGGTACAAGACGTTTATATGATTTTATGGATGATAACCCTGAAATTGAAATGTTAGATATTGCCTATGTAAACGATACAGCTATTATTCGTCAGAACCCAAAAGTTACTGCAATTAACTCAGCCATAGAAATTGATTTAACTGGTCAGGTTTGTGCTGATTCTATTGGTTTTAGAATGTTCTCGGGAGTTGGTGGACAAATGGACTTTATGCGAGGAGCTGCTTTATCAGAAGGTGGTAAGCCAATAATTGCTGTTACTTCTACTACACTAAAAGGTGTTTCTAAAATTGTACCATCACTAAAACCAGGAGCTGGGGTTGTTACAACTCGTGCTCACGCTAGATTTGTTGCTACTGAGTATGGAATTGCTGAATTATTTGGTAGAAACTTAAAACAACGTGCTCAGTCACTTAGAGATATTGCTCATCCAACTAACAGAGAAGAACTAGATAAAGCTATTTTCGAAAGATTTGGCAGTAGTTTAATGGGAGTTTAAACGGATTGAAGGTGCAGCTTACAGGTTTCAGGTTGTGAGTTACTAGTAGCACTAACCCAATGCTCGTAGGTATGAAACTCCACGAGGTTTAATTGATTTCCACCAGAGATAGAAGCGACATCCTTTTATTATTCGGAGCGCGACTTCGAGTCGCACTCCGAATAATAAAAGATATAGCGGATAGCCCGTTAAGGTGGCCAAAAAAAAAAATTATGACAAATAAAGGTAAAAAGCTTTTTGAAAACTTTGCTCCCATTACTGAGCAAGAGTGGAAAGAAAAAGCAACGATAGATTTAAAAGGAGCTGATTTTGACAGAAAACTTGTTTGGAAAAATTTGAGTCAAATAAAATTTCAGCCTTTTTACAATACAGAAGATAATAAGACTTTTTTAAGTAATACAGGTCAAAATACTCAGTCGCTAGTAAATTACAGACGTATAATAGTACAGTCGGAAAAAAGCGCTAATAAACTAGCGTTAAAAGCGATTGAGGAAGGAATCACTGGCCTACTTTTCGATTTAAAAGAAAATGTTTCGGCCTATGGTTTACTTGAAGGAATAGATTTGAGTAAAACTACCGTATCATTTATACTAAGAGATAAAGAAACAGAATTTGCAAGTGATTTCTTTGCATTAGCCAACGAAAATAATGTCGATTTCAATAACTTAAAAGGTTATTTTGATTTAGATATAATGCACAATTATGTAACAAGTGGCAAAGTAGATTGTAATCAATTTGATAAAGTTACAGAACTAGTTAAACTAGCAGAAAACCACCCTAACTACAAAGCTATATCTATTTCGGGAGGTGTGTATTTAGATTCGGGTGCTAATCAAGTTCAAGAAGTTGCTTACACTCTAAATTCGTTAGTTTTTTTAATAGAAAAATACACTAATAGAAATATTGAGCTACAAACAATTTTCGACAATCTTCATTTTGAACTAGCAATTGGATCAGAATATTTTATTGAAATTGGAAAATTTAGAGCTTTCAATAATTTATTACACGAAATATCTAAAAAATACGGTATTCAAGAGTTTTCGTACAACTTGACTGCAAAAACTTCTATCTGGAGTAAATCTATTACCGATGCAAATACAAATATGCTACGTGCTACCACAGAAGCAATGTCGGCAATACTTGGCAATGTTGACGGTGTAGAAATTGATCCTTATGATAAAGAATTTGATGATCAAAGTGATTTTTCGAGCAGAATTGCTGGAAATATCGCTACTATATTAAAAGAAGAAGCTTACTTCGGAAAAGTTTCTAACCCTGTTGATGGATCTTACTACATTGAGAAAGTAAGCTCAAAAATAGCAGAAAAAGCATTAGAACTTTTCAAAATTATTGAAAATAATGGAGGTTATTATCGTGCATTCGAAAGTGAGCGTATACAGAAACAAATAGCTGAAATTAGATTTGAGAAAATCAGAATGCTTAGTCAACGTAAACTTGTGATGGTTGGAGTAAACAAATATCCAAACTTAATGGAAACTGTTGAGTCTGATATACTTTCTGATTTTAAGATGGCTACTAAGTCTATAAACAAAGAATTGAAACCTCGTAGAGCTGCATTAGAAATAGAAGCTTTAAGAAGAAATACTGAGGAGTGTGTTGCTAAAACAAAACACAGACCAATTGTTGAATTAGCTAGCTACGGAAATTTAGGTATGCGTAAAGCTAGAGCTGCATTTGCTTATGATTTTATGGGTATTAGTGGATTTAAAGTTTTAGACGAACAAAGCCATTGCTGTGCAGAAAAGGCTGCAGAAGAGAGTGCTAAATCAAATTCTAATATTGTAGTAATTTGTAGTTCTGACAAAGATTATACTGAAACTGCTGTTGATTATGTAAAAACTTTCAGAGCAATAAATACAGATAAAGTTCTTTTATTAGCAGGAAATCCTTCCGATATTGCAGATGAATTACTTAAAGCTGGATTAGATGGTTTTATAAATATAAAATCGGATGTGATTGATACTATTTCTAATGTTCAGAATAGAATTAAGAAATTAGTAGTTAGTTAAAAAAGTTTATGCTTCGCAGGTTATTGATGCCTTTGGCATCGGTTTATAGGTTCTTCGAACCATTGTTTAAGCTAGTTGTTTTTACTACTAAACAGTAAAAAGTGAAACTTTTTACATAAACAAGTGCCAAAGGCACATAAACCAGAAAGCGAAGCTTTCATAAACAAATAAACAAAAAAGATTATGAGACCTGATTTTTCAGATTTAACAATAGATACAGCAGTTGAACAAAAAGCTGCGCCTTCGGAGAATCAAGAGATTTGGAATACTCCTGAAGGAATACCCGTAAAGAAACACTTTACAAAAGAAGATATAAAGGACGCTGAGCATTTACAATTTGCTGCGGGGTTACCTCCATTTACAAGGGGACCTTACAGTACTATGTATGTTACTCGCCCATGGACAATTCGCCAATACGCAGGTTTTTCTACAGCAGAAGAATCAAATGCATTTTACAGACGTAACCTTGCCGCTGGTCAAAAAGGACTATCTGTTGCTTTTGATTTAGCTACTCACCGTGGTTACGACTCTGATCATCCACGTGTAACGGGAGATGTTGGTAAAGCTGGTGTTGCAATAGATTCTATACTTGATATGGAAGTTTTATTCGACCAGATTCCTTTGGATAAGATGTCAGTTTCTATGACAATGAATGGAGCTGTACTACCAATTATGGCTTTCTACATAGCTGCTGCAAAAAAACAAGGTGTTACTTTAGATCAACTTAGTGGAACAATTCAGAATGATATTTTGAAGGAGTTTATGGTTAGAAATACATACATCTACCCTCCTGCTCCATCAATGAAAATCATAGGTGATATTTTTGATTACACTACTAAAAACATGCCTAAGTTTAATTCAATTTCTATTAGTGGTTACCACATGCAGGAAGCCGGTGCAACTGCTGATATTGAATTAGCCTACACTTTAGCTGATGGTATGGAATATATCAGAACTGGATTAAAATCTGGTTTGAAAATTGATGAATTTGCTCCTAGACTATCATTTTTCTGGGCTGTTGGGATGAATCACTTTATGGAAATTGCAAAAATGCGTGCAGCTCGTATGCTTTGGGCAAAAATCATTAAGTCTTTCAATCCGAAGAATCCAAAATCAATGGCTTTACGTACTCACTCTCAAACATCGGGATGGAGTTTAAGTGAGCAAGATCCTTTCAATAACGTTGCTCGTACATGTATAGAAGCTATGGCTGCAGGACTTGGAGGAACACAGTCTTTACATACAAATGCACTAGATGAAGCTATTGCTTTACCTACTGATTTCTCTGCTCGTATAGCACGTAATACTCAGATTTATATTCAGGAAGAAACACAAATTACTAAAGCTGTTGACCCTTGGGCTGGATCTTATTACGTTGAATACCTTACTCAAGAAATTGCTAAGAAAGCCTGGGCTTTAATCGAAGAGGTTGAAGAACTTGGAGGAATGGCAAAAGCTATAGAAACTGGTGTTCCAAAAATGCGTATAGAAGAAGCATCGGCACGTAAACAAGCTCGTTTAGATTCTGGACAAGACGTGTTGGTTGGTGTAAATAAATATAAAACTAAAGATAAATCTGATTTAGAAATTCTTGAAGTTGACAATACAGTTGTTAGAGAATCTCAAATTGAAAGATTGAATAAGCTTAAAGCTGATAGAGATACTGCTGTAGTTGAAGCCAATTTAGCTGCTTTAGGTAAATGTGCTGAAACTGGTGAAGGTAATTTACTTAAATTAGCTGTTGAAGCTGCTGAAAATTTTGCTACTTTAGGTGAAATTTCAGATGCTTTAGAGAATCATTTCGGAAGACATAAAGCCGATACTAAACTTATAAGTGGCGTGTACAGTAAAGAAGTAAAAGATGATAGTACTTTTGCGAAAGCTCAAAAATTAGCTGATAAGTTTGCTGAGTTAGAAGGTCGTCGCCCACGTGTAATGATTGCCAAAATGGGGCAAGACGGACACGATAGAGGTGCTAAAGTTGTTGCTTCTAGTTTTGCTGATTTAGGTTTTGATGTTGATATGGGACCTTTATTTCAAACACCTGAAGAGGTTGCAAAACAAGCTATTGAAAATGATGTACACTTTGTTGGAGCATCAAGTTTAGCTGCAGGACACAAAACACTTATTCCTCAATTAATTGAAGAATTAACCAGACTTGGAAGACCTGATATTTTAGTTTTTGCAGGAGGAGTAATTCCTGCTCAAGACTATGAGTATCTATTCGAAAGAAAAGTAGCAGCCGTTTTCGGACCTGGAACAGTAATATCTGAATCTGCTATTACTATAATGGAGAAGTATTTAGAACAAGAATAATTATTGAACAAACTCATATGATGGCTTTTACCTTCATATGAATAATACCACAAACATAAGTTACACTTTAAGCTCAACAAGATTTTAATTAATCTTGTTGAGCTTTTTATTTTCATTAAAGTAATAATATACCTCATTCTATTACTTTTAGTATATTTGAATTCTAATCCAATTAAACAATCAATGAAAAATAAAATACTAGAAGCAGTTTTTGTTTTAGCAGGAATAGCTCTTGTTTTATACTTCTTTTTCGAGATAAGACAAATACTTGTATACTTAATAATTTCAACCATAGTAGCACTAGTTGGTCAACCTATAGTTTCATTATTAAATAAAATAAAGATAGGCAAGTATAGAATCCCAAATGTATTAAGCGTAGTAATTACAATATTCCTGTTCTTAGGAGTAATATTATCTTTAGGCTTAGCTTTAGTACCTCTAATTAATGAGCAAGCATCAAGCTTATCTCTTTTAAAAATTGAAGAAATTGAAGCTAATGTCACAGAAGGTATGGCTCACTTAAATGATTGGCTTGGAAGCTTCGGTATTGAAAACGTGAACTTACTTGAAAATAATAAGATAAAAGATATTATTGATTTTTCATTCATCCCTAATTTCTTGAATTCGCTGGTAGGTGCTATGGGTGGTTTATCAATTGGACTATTAACAATATCTTTTATTACTTTCTTCTTTTTAAAAGATAAAGATTTACTTCAAAAAACATTAGTTTCATTTATTCCTGACTCTAAAACTAATAATGTTACAAACTTAATGAGTTCGGTAAAAGGTTCATTATCTAGATATTTATTTGGACTTATGATACAAATAACCATCTTATTTATTCTTTATACCATAGTTCTATTTATTGCAGGGATAAAAAACTTTGTAATTATTGCTATGCTAGGTGCCCTACTAAACCTTATACCTTATGTTGGACCATTAATTGGTTTTATTCTGATGAATTTACTCTCAATTACTGGAAATATTACTGCAGATTTTAACACCGTTATATTCCCTATGATTACTAAAATTTCTATTGGATATGTTATCATCCAATTAATTGATAATTTTGTAAATCAACCGGTTATATTCTCTAAAACTGCAAATGCTCACCCACTAGAGATTTTCTTGGTAATATTAATTGCAGGAAACCTAGCTGGAATTATTGGTATGATAGTAGCTGTTCCGACCTATACTATTCTTAGAATTATTCTAAAAGAATTCTTTTCAGAATTTAAAGTTGTTAAATCTCTTACACGAAATATGTGATTATTAATATCATTTATATACAATGGCAACAATACTTATTACAGGAGGCACAGGACTTGTAGGTAAACATCTTTGTGATAAACTTCAAGAAAAAGGATATGATGTTGCCATATTAAGCAGAACAAAAAAAGAAATAAATGGCACACAGGTTTATACTTGGAACTTGGACAAAGAATTAATAGATAAAAAAGCACTAGAAACAGCCGATTATATTATCCACCTAGCAGGAGCTAACATTGCCGAAAAAAGATGGACTCCTAAAAGAAAACAACTGATAATAGACAGTCGAGTAAAGACTGCAGAATTGATTTTTAATAATATAAAGAGAACTAAACACAAACTCAAAGCATTTATTTCGGCATCGGCTATAGGCTATTACGGTGCAGTAACATCTGATAAAACTTTTTCTGAAGTAGATAGTTGTCACAATGACTTTTTAGGCGAAACTTGTAAACTATGGGAAGAAGCTGCTGATAAATTCGAAGAATTAGAAATTAGAACTGTAAAAATAAGAACGGGTGTAGTTTTAACAAAAAAAGGTGGTGCACTAGCTAAAATGAAAACACCTGTTAAAATGGGAATTGCTTCGGCTATTGATAGTGGAAATCAATATATGCCTTGGATACATATAGATGATTTATGCAATATTTATATAAAAGCCATAGAAGATGTTGAAATGAAAGGTATTTATAACGCTGTTGCACCTGAGCATGTTACCAATATAGAATTTACACGTAAATTTGCATCAGTATTAAATAAACCTTTCTGGTTTCCAAACATTCCTGCTTTTATAATGAAATTGATATTTGGAGAGATGTCTGTAATTCTTCTAGAAGGCAGTAAAGTTTCTTCCGAAAAGATTAAAAAATCAGGTTATAAATTTATTTACTCAAACCTGATTAGTGCTTTAAAAAACTTACATATCACATAATTGTATTTCAATGTTGATTGAAAAAATATTAAATAAAGAAGTTCAAGAATTTATAAACGATAACTTGAACACAGATATTAGTAAACTTCTTTTTAAAGGTTCTCCCTTTAAATATATTGAGATAAAAGAATTAGTAAACCAGATTGAAGCTAAAAATAAATCTAAACTAAAACTGAGCTCCTGGTTCAATAAAAAAAATATTGTTTACCCTGCTAAACTATCAATAGAGCAAACTTCTTCAGAGAAGACAGCCAAGTTTAAATCTTCACTTTTTGGTGGTAATAAAGCCATTGATTTAACAGGTGGATTTGGGATTGATTCTTTTTATTTTTCTCAAGATTTTAAACACTTTACTCACTGTGAATACAATGCTGAATTATCAGAAATTGTAAAACATAACTTTTCTGTATTCAATAAAAAAAATGTTGATTTTATTAACGGAGATGGTTTAGAGTATTTAAAAAACACTAATGATAATTATGATTTAATTTACCTTGATCCTGCACGTAGATCGGATATAAAAGGTAAAGTATTTTTACTTGCCGATACTCAGCCAAATCCAATTGAAAACTTAGATTTATTATTTTCAAAATCGGATAATATACTTATTAAAGTTTCGCCCCTACTCGATTTAAAGAATACTTTAAGAGAGCTAAAAAATGTAAAGAAAATTTATATAGTGAGTTTAAATGATGAAGTAAAAGAATTATTATTTCAACTTGAGAAAAATTATACCTCTGAAGTAGTAGTTAATAGTGTAGATTTATTTTCATCTAAAGAAAAAATAGAAAATAGTTTCGAAATAAATGATTCTGACTATACTTCAAAATATTCAAATCCTAAAAAATATTTATACGAACCATCAGCATCTGTTATGAAAGCCGGAGCATTTAATCAAATTTCAGAAAAATTAGATTTATATAAATTAGCTCCAAATTCACACCTCTATACTTCAGATAAATTACTTGATGATTTTCAAGGAAGAGCTTTTGAAATTATGAATACATCTAAAGTCAACAAGAAAGAATTAAAAAAACTACTCCCTAATTCGAAAGCAAATATTGCAACTCGTAATTACCCTATGAGTGTAGCCGATATCAGAAAAAAGTTTAGGATAAAAGACGGTGGTGATGACTATTTATTTTTTACTACTGACAATAATAATCAAACTTTAATAATTTACGGAAGAAAAAGCTTACAAATAAAGTAGATGTTTGAAAGTTTATCATTATTTTCGCACTGTAACTACAACATTAAAATATTACAAAATGGAAACTGATAAACCACAAGTCACCTTCATGAATATTGAACCTGAAGGAATAGAAATTCCTCTATTCGAAGCAGGTGTTTCCGCAGGTGTTCCAATGGCTGTACATTCATTTACAGATAGTTCAATAAACTTATCTGATGAACTTATCAGAAATAAAAAAACAACTTTTGCTGTTAGAGTAAATGGTCAATCTATGGTTGATGCTGGTATTGAAGATCAAGATTTACTAATTGTAGATAAGGCTCTTGAACCAAAAGATAAACAAATAGTTTTAGCTGTAATTAACGGAGAATTCACCGTAAAAAGATTAATCCGCGATGCTGATAATATTTATTTGCAAGCAGAAAATATAAATTATGCACCTATAAAAATTAATGAAAATATGGATTTCAGAATTTGGGGTGTTGTACTTGGCGTAATTAAAAAAATGGTATAATACTCATTATATCTAAAACGACAAAAGGGTGAAAAAGTTAAATAATTAACTTCTTCACCCTTTTGTTTTTTATCAGTCATGTCAATAAATGAAAATTATTTAACTGATACCAACATTCTACGTTTCTTAATCTTTTTCTCTACTAAATTTGGCACAACCATAGCAGCCAAAATAACAATTACACCCGTCCACTGTGAGCTTGTAACAATTTCGCCTAATATTAAACTTGATGCCATTACTGCTACTGGTAATTCTGTTGCGTTTATTATAGAACTTAAGCCTACTCCTATTTTAGGTATTCCTACAGCAAATAAAAATGGGGGAATAACAGCACCAAATAAAGCTAGTGGAATACCATAGTAAAGATAACCTTCAAAAATAGCTCCATTTATTAAAAACACTGGAGGATATACAATAACTGAAAGTATTGCTGCCCCTGTAAGCATCAAAGCACTCTTTCTTGCTGGTGAAACACCACTTGATGTTTTTCCATTAAAAAATATGAATAATGCATACGAAACCGATGCTAATAAACCATAAATAATTCCTTTTGTATTGAAACTATCAATTCCAGTATCTAGTAATCCTGAAGCTAACACTGTACCTCCCATTAATATTATAGCTGATACTATTTTAGCTAAAGATGGATATTTCTTTGTAGAAATAGCCTCAAATAATAATCCTATCCATGTAAATTGAAATAAAAGCAATATTGCAATTGATGCTGGTAGTAATTGAACTGATTGATAATAAAAAACACTTGTTAATCCAACAGGAATACCCATCAGCATAATATTAACAATATCTGTTTTTTTAGCTTTTACATTTTTCTTCCCTCGTTCGGTAATAAATACTATTGCCCATAACATAATTACTCCAAAAATCATTTGACCTCCTGTAGCATCAGCAGCTGTAAAGCCAGCTTTATAACTCAATTTGGCTATGGTTGATAATATTCCGTAACTAGCAGCACCTAGAAAAACTAAAAAACTATATTTCATTTATCTTAAATATTTATTTATTTCAGGAAATCACCTTTCTATATACCACTACTGATAATCAATAAATTAACCAACAGTACAAAAAAGGCGAGCGAAGATACATAAATTTTCTATTGAAAATACTTATAAATGATAAGCCCCTAAAAATTACATTTGAACTAACCATCTATACTATTATTAAGAACTAACAATTATGACATAAGTATAATTGATACTAAATTTCAATAATTTTCCATTTTTAAAACTAAATTCGTTGACTAAATAGTAATACCAATTAATATATTAACAAATATGAATAAGAAAGAAAAAGTTGATTTTATAGTTTCTACACTCCAAGAATTATATCCAAATCCTCCTATTCCACTAGATCATTATAGTTCTTATACCTTATTAATTGCAGTATTATTATCAGCTCAAAGCACCGATGCAAGAGTTAATATATATACAAAAGTATTATTTGCTAAAGCTGATGTTCCTGAAGCTATGATAAGGTTATCAATTGAAGAAATAAGAGAGATAATCAAGCCTGTTGGCCTATCTCCTCAAAAATCAAAAGCCATATGGAATTTATCAAAAATATTAATAGATAAACATAACTCCGAAGTACCTCAAAACTTTGAAGATTTAGAAGCTTTGCCAGGAGTTGGTCATAAAACTGCATCAGTAGTTATGTCACAAGCATTTGGATTTTCTGCTTTCCCGGTAGACACCCATATCCATAGATTAATGTATAAATGGGGATTAACAAATGGAAAGAATGTTGAGCAAACTGAAAAAGATGCCAAAAGATTATTTGAAGAAAAAATCTGGAATGATTTACACATTCAAATAATAATGTATGGTAGAGAGTTCTCTCCAGCCAGAGGACTTAGATTAGAAAAAGATATAATACTAAGAACTATAGGTAGAAAATCAGTTTTAAAAGAATTAGAAGAAAAAAGTAAAAAGTAATGCTGTGATTCTGTAATTAGTATTACTATTAACTGTTTCACTGTTTCACTGCATTACTATTAACTGTATTACTATTTTACCCCATCACTCTTAATAGCACCAACAGTTATTAACCACTGTGCTAAAGTATAAGTTATCATTATCCATAATCCTGATAAGTAAACATCCACAACAAATTTATTAATTGCAATAATTGAATCAGAAAGCATAAACAAAATTGCACCTATCATCATCAATTTTACTTTAGGAGTATTTTTATTATTAAATAATGAAATTGATGATAAAACCATTACAGTAATTACACTCGCGTAGATGACTACAGCTGATATTAAAACAATTTCAGTATTTGTTTTTAACATGCTAGAGACTAGTAAAAATATTAGACCTACATAAGCTACAATAACTATCAAAGCAATTGATTTAGCTTTTTTAATACCTTCAACAAACTTATTATTTTTTAAGAAGGCTATAATATAAAAGATATGAGCTATAAGAAAACTAGCTAATCCAAGTATGAAATTGTCAAAATATGGCATCAAAAAAACATCACCAAACATTGAAAATAGTAAAGCCAAAAATATCAATTTAGAAAATAATGATGATAATTTATTAGTATTTACATAGATAAATATCATTAAAATTGGCATCAATAATGGTTTGAATATATTTTCAACTTCATCCATATTTAACACTCTGGAAGTGATGGTAATAATTGTTATTACTAAAAAGACTATTAAAAAAGGCTTATAGGCTCTTATTACTTTGTTGTTGACGGGAGATTTCATATTATTAGTTTTTATCAGATTGAGGATATATTTTCATAATAAGTTTAACATATTATTAATTGAAATGTTTAATCAATAATATATTTTTACCGAAAGTAATAAAAACTAACAAACAAAATCCTATGCGAAAAATATTATCCATAGCAACTGTATTATTAAGCTTACTTGCATGTAATACAGAATCAAAACAAACTCCCGTAGCCAAATTAAGTGGAACAATAGAAAACATTAATACTCAGAAAGTATTACTATATCATAAAATGGGTATAGATACTTTGAATATTGACTCATTAGGAAATTTCAAATTAGAAAAGAATTTTGCTGATGCTACCTATTCAAAATTGGTTTTAGGTAAGAAAGTTATACCTATTTACTTGAAAAATGGATTCAGTTTAAATTTGAAAACATCAAAAGCTAATTTTTCTAAAGATGCTACATTTGAAGGTTTAGGGTCAAAAGAAAATAATTTATTAAGTAACAAAATAAATTTAGCTAGCGAATTAGCTTACTATCCTAAGATGTTTAAGCTTAATCCGGAACAATTTATTTTAAAAAGTGATTCTGTAAAAGATTTATTTTCAAATCTTGCCAATAGCTATGCTAAATCAGCTGATATTGATTCTACTTTTTTAGAAACTTTTAAAACGGATATTAAGTACGAGCAACTTTATCATTTTGCAATATATACTGCATATCATAATTATTTTATGCACGAAGAGTTGGAGTTGCCTGCTAATGCAGCTAAAAGAGTTGAAAGTGCCATTGTTGATAATAATAGCCTAGTTAATTCAAAGCAATATATTGCTTTTATGGATTATACCATTAAAAAACGTTTTGAAGAAGCTACAGATAACGAGAATCAAGAAGAGGATAATACTTTAGACTATTTGAAATGGATAAATTCAGAATTTAACTCTCAAAACCTTAAAAACGAACTTTTCTATAAAGCTACAAGATATATGATTACATATGTTGATGAAGAAGGTAGAGATAAATTATATTCTACTTTTTCTAAGCTTAATACAGATACAATTTATCAAAAAAATATAAATGAAACTTATGCCTCTTTTGAGAAATTAAGAAAAGGTAAACCAGCTCCTAAATGGTCATATCCTGATGTTAGTGGAAATGAGTATGCCTTAGGTGATTTTAAAGGTAAGTATGTTTATATTGATGTTTGGGCTACATGGTGTGGACCATGCAAAGCAGAAATTCCTGAACTAGCAAAATTAGTAACTGAATATAAAGGTAAAGATATAGTTTTTGTAAGTGTTTCGGTTGATGATAATAGAGGTGCTTGGAAGAAAATGCTTGAGAAAGAAAACTTTGATTGGATACAAATTCATGCTGATAAAGCTTGGAAATCAAAAATCATTAAAGAAAATGGTATACGAGGTATTCCAAGGTTCATGATGGTTGATAAAGATGGAAACATAAGCTCTGTAAATGCTCCTAATCCATCATCAGATGATATTAGACCATTTATAGATAAACTATTGAGTATCTAAAAAGTTATAAAAAAATGGTTAAAAGGTTATAACTATCTAACCTTTTAACCATTTTAACCTTTTAACCTTTTAACCTTAAGTATATAGATTATTCAACAGTAAATATAACAGCTTGTCCACCTCCTTCAGGTAAATCTAAAACCATTTTACTACCAGAATTAACTTTTTTAGTTTCAATAATATACTTAGATGGATTTTTCAACCAATTACTACCATCAGTCTCCTTATAAATTACAGCTTTATAATTTTTATTAGCATCTAAAAAATCTAAGTTTATTTCTAGTTTTCTAGCTGTTTCATTAGTAGCACTTCCCAAAAACCATTGTTCTCCACTTTTTCGTGCTACTGTTATGTATTTACCAATTTCACCATTTAAAATTTTACTTTCATCCCAAGTGGTTTTTAATTCTGATACAAAATCAAAAGCTTTTTCGTTCTCATAATTATCAACAACATCAGCAGCCATTTGCATAGGACTATATAAAATTACCATCAGCGCTAATTGTTTTGTTAATGTAGTATGCACACGTGTTTTGCCAATATCTTCAGTATTCCATTTAACCCTATCGTTTGCAAAGTTTTTAAGTTCCACATCAAACACCCCAGCGGTGTAATCTATCGGACCACCAAGCATGCGTGTAAAAGGTAATATTAAAGTATGATTTGGTGCATTTCCATCACTCCAAGCATTCCACTCCATCCCTCTTACTCCTTCGCGAGTCATCATATTAGGATAAGTTCTACGTATTCCTGTTGGTTTAATTGGCTCATGCACATCAAGCATTAATTTATGTTTTGCAGCCAACTTAACAACTCTTCTATAATGATTTACCATATATTGGCCGTGATGGTGTTCTCCTCTTGGAATAATACCACCTGCATAACCTGTTTTTACAGAATTCATTCCATATTTTTCATAAAGAGCAAAAGCCTGTTCCATAAACCTCTCGTATGATTCTATATCGCCACCTGTTTCGTTATGTCCAATTAAACTAACACCATTAGTTTTTGCATATTTTGCTACATATTCAAAATCAAAATCATTAGCAGGTGTTATATGGTCAAAAGCATCTTTCTGTCCCCATTTATCCCAACCTTTATTCCATCCTTCAATTACTACACCACCTACTCCATTTTTCTTAGCAAAATCAATATGTTTTATCGCATTTGCTGTAGTCGCTCCATGTCTATTTCCTTCAACCCAAGTTTCTGTACCAATATGCATTCCCCACCAAATTCCTATATATGTCATTGGTTTAATCCACGAAACATCTTCTAACTTATTAGGCTCGTTAAGGTTTACTATCAAATTTGATTCTATCAATTCCGCTGCAGTATTACTAACCTGAATAGTTCTCCAAGGAGATATCATAACCCCTTCGCATCTAACTTTGTCGCCATTTGCCCACGGAACTAATTCTGATTCAAAAGCACCATTTGTATTCTGCTTTAGAGTCATACCAGCATAGTTGGTTAAATTTGCCTCATGTATACTTAAATACTTTCCTTTAGTTGTATTCAAAGTAAAAGGAGTTGCAACCCATTTTGCATCTTCCAACAATGTTTCCTCATACAATTTTTCATACGAATCATAATCAGCCTTAATCCACCAGGTTTTATTTACATCGTTTATTGCAAACTCAGTTTTTTNNNNACGGAAAGCAATTCCATCATTATAAACTCTGAAATAAATATTCAATTTCAGCTTAGAATCATTATGCTTTTTAAGCACAACCTTCATTTCATTATAACTATTCCTGACTACTTTACTTTCTCCCCAAACTCTAGTCCAGGTATCATCATAATTACTATGCTTTATATCAATAATTTCGAAATCCTTAAATAAATCTTCTTTATCTAATAATTCAAAGCCCAGTACCGATTTATTAACCAAAACACCATCAGCATCACTAACCAAATATGTAGCAATACCTTCATTGTTTAAACTAAAATCTAAGCTGATTTCTGAATTTGGTGATTCCAAATTTTGAACAAAACTTTCCTGACTATTGCAAGAAAACATAAGTGTTGTTGACAATAGAAATAATAAAAAACCCTTCCTTAAATACATTGTTGTTTTTGTTAATTGTTGAATTGCGAATTTAAGAATATTACTTATTAAATTTAGCATTAAGATATGTTTTTGTACCTATTCCGGCTATTTCGTTTATACGCTTCATATCCAAAACAATTCACAATATACTTATATGGGTCTCATCCTAAAAAGGCTAAGCCAATATAAATATTTGTTCATTTGTTTTGGATATTCCAGGGTAACACTTCTATCCGGGGTAATTTTACATTTTACTTTTTCAGAATCTTTTAGAAATGATGAAAAATACGGATATATGTCAAATAAAGTGGGTAACTATCACTTTTTCAGATACGTTCATAT
>LGOV01008645.1_pt2 | contig 19072 bp, 11 predicted proteins | sample 469881 | NCBI WGS metagenome assembly LGOV01 (sample SAMN03857199, study PRJNA290197) | marine sediment metagenome | biome: marine cold seep biome; feature: cold seep; material: marine sediment; isolation source: sample #5579, elevator 3A push core 41 containing 12 cm of sediment... ...
ATCGGTGGAAAAACTTTCTAAACCATTTTCCAGCTCCCGAAAATCAGGGATGGAAGCAGGTTGATCCTGGCATTTTATTAGAAGTTCGGGATGGGAATACAAATCGGATAAAATAGGCTGGAATGTTCCCAGCGGTAAAAGTGTTTTAACTGCTGATGCGAGTTGCTTTTGGGATGAAGCGGTCCTGCCCGCATTATGTGCAGCGATTGCTAACCCCAGGAAAGACTGGGCTAAATCGGACGGTTTGCTGGTTTCCAGAAAAATACTTTTAGCCATGAGGAAATCCTCTTCAGCAGAAGGGAGATCACTTTCCGCAAGATGCAGATTACCTCGTTCCAGATGCCACAATCCCAATTCGTAGAGGGAGGAATGCTGGCAAACCAGATCATATGCTGTCTTGAGATGTTGCCCGGCAGCAAGTAGATCTCCAGATTTTCGATAAAGAGCAGAAAAACGGAGTTCTAAGTAAGAAAGTAAAAACCCTTCTTTAATGGTATCTGCCAATTGATGGGCAAGATTATAATAATCTGTTGCTGCGGAAAAAACAAACAGGTCCAACGCCAAATCCCCCAGGCTGGCGTTGGTGAAAGCTTGTGATCGGAGATTGGATATTTGATTAGCCTTCTGAAGAGCCAATTTATACCAGTCAATGGCATTTAAATAGTCCCCTTTTGAATGGGAGAGAACGCCAAGATTGTTCATCAAGAAAGCTTGCTGGTCGACGTTGTCTAACTTCAACCAGATATTTAGGGATTGTTGAAAACAATGATTGGCTTCGGGGAAATCACCTTGAATGGCAAGTAAAGAACCTAAATCCATTTGAACCAGGGCCGCGTTTTTGGAATCATTGGTGGACTGATATTTTTTTAGCGATCTGCGAAAATAAGTCTGGGCTTCCTTGGAATTCCCTAAATACTGGTGGGATAATCCTATTTCTCTTTCGGCTTCTGCTAGCAGCGTAATATTATCACCTGTTTCTTTTAATAGTTTATACGCTTGGAGAGCGTCTTCCTGGGCATCTATGTATCGTCCAAGTAGGCGAAATGTTGTCGCCCGGCACAATAAAGCCCTTGAGAGATGCTTATTATTTTGCAAAACACTGGGATGTCTAACAGCCATGTGGAGTTGGGAGAGACCGAGTAGAGGATCACCCATCATGGTGATGGTAACCCCCCGCAGCGCAAACAACTCAGGGTAGTATTCCAGTTCTTTGTCGGGTAGGATTTTCAACCAGGCAGCGAGCAAATTAATTCGCCCGCTGTGGAACAATGGACTGCTGGCCTGGGTTATCAGTTTAGCCGTAGCGCGTGGATCGTCCAGGCGCCGAACTACAGCATAAGCCTTTTCCCAGGCGGAGTCATTTGTGTAGACAGTTAAAAGCTTGCGCAGCAGTTGCTTCCCTTCTTCTGGATTCTCATGTCTGGAATGATATTGCAGAAAATCGCGAAAGAGATGGTGGTATCGAAGCCAGGTGCTGTCGGCATCAATTGGCAGAACAAACAGATTCTTTTTTTGTATCTGGGAGATAATTTCTGACCACCTGGTTCCTTTGGGAGGTTTCCCTAAAACCAGCTTGCAGAGCTCAGCATTAAATTCTTCCAGGTATGATGTTTTGAGTAGAAAATCCTGGATAAGGGGTGTTTGCTGATTGAGAACTTGTTCGGCCAGGTAATCAAAGACATTCACTCCGGAAACTTTTGCTGTTCTGGAATGAGTTGTCAAATTGTTTAGATTTGTTTCAGCAGAAAGTAACAATCCTGTGATCCAACCTTCAGTTTCTTTCGCTAGAATTTGAGATTCCTGATCTGAAATATGTTGCTGGTAATTTCTTTCAAGAAGGGATTTGATCTCTTCAGGTTGAAAGGCCAGGTCTTCATATCCCAAGCCTTTTATTAGAGATCGGCTGAACATCAGCGCCAGGTCTGGTAGGTTGAACAGAGTTCGAGAAGAAAGGATTAAATGACAATTTTCGTCCATTTCTTGCCCAAGATGGCTTATGAAGCGGTTTATCTGTTGATTGTCATCAACAAGGTGGTAGTCATCTAGAATTATGGCAAAATGTTCCGGTATGTTGTCGTAAATGTCATTAACCAACGTCCGTACCAGCTGATCCAAATCAAAGGTTAAAGAAGAAGTATTCTCTAGCAAAGAAAGTGTGCGGGAGCCGAAATTTGGAAAATTCAGATTTATAGATTTGACAAGATGAGTCAGAAAGCGCTGGATATCTTGATCGAGTGAATCAAGGGTTAACCAGGAGGTTGGATATTTTGACTGATAGGCCAGGTCAACTAATAAAGTAGTCTTCCCGTATCCTGCAGGCGCGGAGACCAGCGTCAACCGGTAATCAAGCACATCATCCAACATTTCCAGAAGGCGGAGTCTGCTCATCAGATCCGGCCGCCGGCGGGGTAAAAGGATTTTTGTGCGTGTAATAGTTACGCTCATTAGTGGTTGATACTAAAGATGGGGGAAAAGCGAATCGAACTACTATTGTTATTATAGAGCAAAAATAATAAAGAAGATACTATATTGCAATAATTCAACTGAAAGCAAATATAAAAAGGTTGAATTTCTGGGTTATCGCCCTCATTCGGGAGAACTGCTGATAAAAGAAAGTGGGGTAATAAAGATTATTCACCGCAAGCTGCTGTTTTCATGAAAAAATGGAATTTAGTAGTGATTCCCGCAACCGAAATTAAGGGATTTGAATTCAGATTAGTAAGACTCCAGGACATCACCAGCAGCCTTATCCGGTTGGGAAGCTACTGAATAGGCGGTATGTTGATAATAAAACCAGGCGTGGAATGAGTCCAGGGTAGTGATGACCAATTGGGTTTGGCGCATTTTTTCCAGGCTCTTTTTCTCGCGAGAGATTCGGGTCTTGAGGGCTTCGGGGGATAGCCCTTTATTGGGCACACTTTCGAAAACCAAATGGTAAGACGATCTAAGGGGTGTTAATCCATAAATCCATTCAAACGCAGCTTGAGTTCGCGGCAGATGGAAGTCTGATGTGATCACCAGCAGGTGCTGCATCTTCGCAGGCTCTGCAAATAACAGGCGGGAAAAGTAAGCGTTTCCGATGGTATCGTAGGAGCAAGTTTCCGTTAAAAGCTGGGCAGGATCCATTCCCTGTTGGACCAGGTACTCAGCAGCAGCCCGAGATTCAGTAATTGGGAATCCGTCCTCATTTAACGGAGGTGGTTTGTGGACAGTGCCCCCAGACAACAATGCTATCCACTGAGTATGTGATTTTTGCGCCTTTGCCCGCTCAAGCCGGGCCAGGGTCCGGGGAGGCAAAGAACCATCTGGCAGCAAACCTCCGCCGGGAATGAAGATGCAATCATATTTTGTCATATTAGTCACGCAAGGCAATAATTGAGTTTACGATACTGGTAAAGAAAGTTATTTATCTGTTGCAATTGAGTAGAACTGCTTTATTTTGAATATTATTATTGTAACTTAAATCAAGGGCGGAATCTTGATTTTAACCTGTATTCAAAAATCCGCATATTGGATTGCGCAAGTATGAGTTATCACGCTTATTAGCTAATAATGTTAAGCAAACTCGAGACGTTTTTTTGATCATTCTTGTGAACTAAATCTAAGTGAGGTATGATTCTAAAACATAATTTTGGTATAGTCTTGTAAAAATGTCAGCTGTATTGGTTTTGATAGTAAACGATTTTCTATTCATGACGGGCGGAAACCTTGCAGCTCTTTCCCCGGCAGAAATGGAACGGATCCAGTCTCATTTAACAGAATTTGATCTAAAAGTTTCGATTGAAAGGTGAATATTATGGACAGGTCAACCAGGATTGACGCGCTTCAAACCCGGAGCAGAAATGCAAGACCTGCTNNGATTCGGAACGGGCAAAGTTAATGACTGAGTTTTATCGGGAAATTGACACCAACTCACTGTCCGCGCCAATGCTTAGGGCAAAGGCATTTTCTTATCTTTTGGAAAATAAGACAATTTCCATCGAGAAAGATGAGCTGATTGTTGGCGAGAAGGGTTGCAGGGCAAAAGCCGCGCCAACCTATCCCGAACTATGCTGTCATAGTATTGATGATCTTCAAATCCTTGATCAGCGAGAAAAAATCCCATTTCAGGTTGATCAAAAAGTTCGCCAGATCTATAAGGAGGAAATCATTCCTTATTGGGAAGGTAAATCCATTCGAGATCACATATTTTCGAAGATGACCGAGTCCTGGAAAGAAGCTTACCAAGCTGGGGTTTTCACCGAATTCATGGAACAGCGGTCACCCGGGCATACTGTATTGGATGACAAAATCTATCAGAAGGGCATGCTTGATTTTCAAGAAGATATTAAGCAGGCTTTAGCGCAACTTGATTTAAAAAACGATCCAAATGCATTAAGCAAGCAAGAAGAGCTTAAAGCTATGGAAATAACGTCACTGGCACTGATAAAATTTGCGGAGCGTTTTGCTGATTTAGCTCGCGAATCGGCTGATAAAGAACCAGATCAGAACCGGAAGGCTGAACTAGAGAGAATCTCTCAGATCTGCGATCGGGTTCCGGCTCATAAACCAGCCACATTTTGGGAGGCGATCCAATATTACTGGTTTGTGCATCTTGGGGTGACTCTGGAGCTAAACCCTTGGGATGCTTATTGCCCAGGACATCTGGATCAGCATTTGCTGCCATTTTACGAAAACGAGTTATCTAAGGGGACATTGACAGAAAAACAGGCAGAGGAACTGCTGCAGTGTCTATGGATTAAATTTGATAACCAGCCAGCTCCGCCCAAAGTAGGAGTTACTGCTCTTGAGAGCAGTACCTATACTGATTTTGTTCAACTAAACATCGGGGGAGTTAACAAAGACGGAAAAGATGGAGTGAATCCTTTGTCCTTTATGATGCTGGATGTGATAGAGGCCATGCACCAGGTTCAACCTAATCCTTCAGTGCACATCAGTGAGCTTTCATCCGAGGAATTTTTAAAGCGGGCAGTCGAAGTCATACGTGAAGGCATGGGCAAACCGGACCTATTTAATAGCGACCTGGTAGTGAAGGAGATGATAGGTATGGGCAAAACTCCGGAGGATGCGCGTCAGGGTGGGACGAGCGGATGTGTTGAAACCGGAGCATTCGGTAAAGAAGCTTATATTCTTACCGGCTACTTTAATATGCCAAAGGTATTAGAAATCGCACTGAACAATGGAGTGGATCCCCTGACCGGGAAACAACTGGGTCCAAAAACAGGAGATCCAGCTAAGTTTCATAATTTCGAACAGTTATTTGACGCCTATCGGGAGCAGTTAGTATATTTTATTAAGATTAAAATCGAAGGCAATCTAATCATAGAGCGACTTTATGCGGAAAGGATGCCTGCTCCATTTTTATCTTTACTCACTGATGATTGCATTGTTCGGGGGAAAGATTACCATGATGGGGGAGCCCGATATAATACCAGTTACATTCAGGGAGTAGGATTAGGTACGATGGCTGATGCGTTGACGGCGATTTTAGTGAACGTTTATCAGGAAAAAAATATTGGTTTTGCAGAGTTATTGGGCGCAGTAGCCAATAATTTCGAAGGACAGGAACAGCTGCGACAGCGGCTTCTCAACCGGACTCCTCGCTATGGAAACGATGAGGATCAGGCTGATGATATTATGATCCGGGTTTTTAACGCTTACCTGGATGCGGTGGATGGACACCCGAATTTCCGGGGCGGAACTCACCGAGTGAATCTGTTGCCCACAACTTGTCATATTTATTTCGGGTCCAAGGTTAAGTCAACTACAGATGGGCGGCTGAGTGGGAAACCACTTTCAGAAGGTGTCTCTCCCGTGCAGGGAGCAGACAGAAAAGGTCCAACTGCAGTGTTGAAATCGGTGGCGAAAATGGATCATGTCAGAACTGGAGGAACTTTACTGAACCAGAAGCTCAACCCCAGTGTTATTGAAACACCTGGGGGAGTAGAAAAGTTAGCACATTTAATCCGGGCATATTTTAAAATGGGAGGGCACCATATCCAATTTAATATCGTGGATGGGGAAACCCTTAGGGCCGCGCGATTAAATCCGGAGAACTACCGGAACTTAATTGTCCGAGTGGCGGGATACAGCGATTATTTTTGTGATTTGACTGAGGCGCTTCAGGAAGAGATTATCACTCGAACTGAACATCAGGGGTTTTAATTATCGTGAATATTTGCTACAAAAATTTGGTGTGCCAACAATAAGGATTCAGACAAAGGTAGCTGATAAGTAATTACTTTTAATTGTGAACATTGAGCAATTATTCCATTTTTCAAATTTACTAAACATTAAACCTGAAAAAAATTACATCACCATCAATAACTGTATAGTCCTTGCCTTCAATCTGCAGTTTGCCGGCTTCCTTCGCAGCGGAAGTGCCGCCATATTCAGCAAATACAGAGAATGGAATTACTTCTGCTTTGATAAATCCTCTCTGGAAATCAGTGTGAATTTGCCCGGCAGCTTGGGGAGCTTTGGCACCGTTTTGGACAGTCCAGGCTCGCGCTTCCAGCTCGTTATAGGTGAAGAAACTGATTAGATTCAAGGTTCGATATCCAGTTCGGATAACCTGTTCCAGGCCGCCGATTTGAATGCCTGATAAAGTCATGTAGTCTGACTTTTCATCATCTTCCAGCAGATTGAGCTCAGACTCAATCAAAGCGCTGATCTGAACCACTTCTGCACCCTCTTTTTTGGCGATCTCGTTAATCTCTTCTAAGGCATGGTGCTTTGAGGACAGATTCTCTTCAGCGATGTTGGCAGCGTAGATTACTGGCTTTGCTGATAAAAAGTTCAGTTCCTGATTAATTTGTATGTACTCCGGATGATTCCGTTCCTCAAAAATAGACAACGGATCTCCGGATTGTAAATGCGCAAGAACCAATTCTGCCATCTTTAGATCAGAAGTGAGATTTTTATCCCCTTTTATCTGGCGAGATAGTTTTTCAATCTTTTTGATAATTTGCTCCAAATCTGCCAGAATCAATTCAACTTGAACTATCTCAATATCCTCCCTGGGATTGGGATGTTCGCTGACATGAATTACATTGGGGTCTTCGAAACAACGGACAACATGCAGCAGGGCATCAGTATTGCGGATTGTTCCCAGGAATTGATTTCCAAGTCCTTCGCCCTGACTTGCGCCTTTTACAAGGCCAGCGATGTCGAGAAATTCAATGGTGGTTTTGATTACCCTTTTTACTCCCACCATTTCGGCGAGTTTATCCAGCCGAAGATCAGGTACAGGGACAATGGCTTGATTGGGTTCAATTGTGCAAAATGGGTAGTTGGCAACCTCTGCATTTTGAGCCTGAGTCAGTACATTAAAAAGAGTGCTTTTGCCAACATTGGGTAAACCAATAATGCCGATTTGAAGCGGCATACTATCCTCCCGGGCAGCTTTATTAATCCTGGTTCAATAATACCAGAAGCTATATCGAGAGGCTCGGTTAATTGTTATCTATGGTAAGATGGAGAATTCCCTGGTGGAATTAAAAGGGGAAACAGCGTAACTGAATTGAAAGGATACTTGTTATAGTAGGTAAGAATTTTTCTCATCATTATTTTATAAGCGAAGGAGATTAATCAATGACAATCGCGATTATTTCTGATACTGATACCAGTTTACCAAAAAGTAGTTTAGATGAATTTGGAATTCGGCAGGCATCAATAACGATCCATTTTGGGGAGGAGATACTGAAGGCCAACTTGGAGATAACTGACGAACAGCTTATCGAGCGAGTAAACCGGGAAGGAAAATTACCCACAACTGCTGCACCCTCACCGGGAGATTTTGCAGAAATCTACCAGGAAGCTTTTGACGGAGGGGCAGATGAAATCATCTGTCTCACTGTCAGCGGAGATGTGAGTGCAACCTATCAGTCGGCTTTGGCGGCTAAAGAACTGCATCCTGGAAAAGAAATCACTGTGGTTGATACCAAAAGCATCAGTATGGGACAGGGATTTATGGTTCTTAAAGCAGCGGAGATGGCCCGGGAAGGAAAAAACAGGAAGGAGATTTTAGCCGCAGTAGAAGATGTCCGGGAGAGAACCTATTTATTTGCTGCCCTGGAAACGCTGAAATTTATGGCAATGAGCGGCAGGGTGGGAAGCCTAACAGCAGAGATGGCCAATGTATTAAATATTAAACCCATACTTACTATCAAAGACGGGAAACTGGATTTACTGGAAAAAGTCAGAACCAGGAAAAAAGCCTGGAGCAAAGTACTTGAGCTAACAGTTTCTGGTTTGGGAAGCGGTGAAATAGAAAATATATTTATCTTTCATGTGGCAGCCAAACAAGAAGCAAAAGAGTTTGAAAAATTACTCCGGGAAACAATTCCCTGCCCAGAAATTATTCCCCTGGCAGAATTTACTCCAGGACTTTCAGTTCATGCCGGAGCAGGCCTGGTAGGGGTGGCGTTTACCACAAAAGAATAAAAAATTTCAAATTCCAATCTTCTAGGACAAAGGAGTATAACAGCAGAGTTATATTTCAGTTTTCTGTAAACTCTAACTTTGTTTGTGTATCAAATAACTTTTCTGCCAGATACAATAAAAAAACCCTTCGCCTATTCCATAATCCCTGATTAATTTGTAATGGGCAAGAGTGTTATTGTTGACGTAAGAGAAAACGGGAAGAGAAAAAACGGAAAATTCAAAATATAACGCCACTGTAGTAAGCAAAATTCTGCTTACAGCTGATATTATGACTTTAAGAGTGGATGCAGATGAACCCCGGAGAGAATCTGGAGCGATGCACGTTGAAGAATTCTGGTCGTAATTCACTGTTAATGCTAATAATTAACCTGAAGTCTTGTTTGAGTGGCTTCGGGTTTTTTGTGCATTTTGCTGATTGTTGGAAGATAAGGGATGGTAAAATACCCTCTGAAACTTGTTTGCACAACCTCTTAGGCAATGGTTTTGAGTTATGAGAGAAAACGACATTTTTAGGAAAATTTGGTCTAGCGTCAGGGGTATTTACAATATTTTCAGGACTTCAGCAAGAAGCTTTCAGCAGGAAGGGGGCGCTAGAGGGGCTGCTGGAATGGCGTATTACACTTTATTCTCTTTATTTCCCCTTTTGATTGTTATGGTAACGATTGGATCCTATTTTATTGATGACAGCCAGGCAAGCAGCAGGGTTGCTCAGTTGGTGATCAGCGTTACCCCCGTAGGACAGGATCTGGTGGAAAGAAATATTGAACGCATTCTTGTCTTGAGGAATTCTATCGGAATCCTGGGTTTAATCGGTTTGTTGTGGTCCGGGTCTAACGCCTTTTCCATGATGGTGCATAATATCACCAGCGCCTGGCCAGTAGATGAAAGGCGGACATTTTTTCAAAAGCGATTGTTTGGACTGGCAATGGTCATCATCATGATCCTGGGACTGTTTGTGTTAACTCTGTCCTCGACCATATTAAATGTTCTCGTAAAATACCAGGAAGCAGTGCCTGGTTTAGATCGTCTGTTTAATAATTGGCTAGGAGAATTCGGTACAAAAATATTCTATTGGGTATTGCCTTTCTTGTTCTTTTATAGTCTTTACCGGATTATCCCGATGGGCAGGGTGCCCATTAAAGCTGCTGGTTTCAGCGCACTGGTTATCACTGGGATCTGGCGTTTGGCATCGACTGCTTTTCAGTGGTACCTGGGGAGTGGATTTGCCCGTTATGAAGTCATATTCGGGTCTTTAAGTGCAATAGCGATTCTCTTGCTTTGGATATATATCAGTAGTGTAATCCTTTTCTTTGGCGCTCATCTCTGTGCAGCTAGCGCTGGTAAGTTACCTGTAATTTCTACCCGCAGTTAACTTTTCCGCAGAAAAATAAAAATTGACTTGGAAAAAAACTCTATTTGGCACCGGATAGTGATTTTCGGTATTAGGTGAGTTGTTATTCCGAATATGACCAATCCAGGAATACACTTAATATCTTAAGATTTTTTTCAAAATCTGAGTCCTGATGATTGGTGAGCTCGATGTCGACAGCTGGAATCCCCTGGTCGGAAGCCCAATCAACAAACTGGCCGGTATAAACACAGCCGGCATTGATCGGGGGATAAGGATATTCGCTGACTGCTGCCAACGCTTCAGCCAGGGAAAGTGACCCGGCATCTGGAGGTTGGCCGCCGGGAAAAATTCCCAATGCGGCGCTGTGGTAGCTGATTAATGCCTGAATATCATGTGCCTGAATGAATGCCATAACGGCCCTGGTTTCCGGTTCAGAGGCAGCTGCTTTGCCTCCGGTGATGGGTATATAATCCCAGCATCCTGCCCGCGGCCATTCAACCTGCCAATTGGAAGGAAAATTACGATTGATATCCACGTTGTTTTCGTTTGCTCTTCCACCGAAACCTTTAGATCTGGCGAGACCATCCGGATTAAGAGCGCGCAAAATATAAAGAGTTTGATCAAGCGGCACAATTTCAGGGTGATTGTTTAGATAATCAATAAGTTCATCTGCAAGCTGAATAGTATTCCATTCGTAACCGCCGTGGATGCCGGCGACGATCAACTTTTCCACAGGTCCTCTTCCGAATTGGTAGACTTCTAAAGGGCGCCCGGCCACACTGCTGCCAATTACCCGCAGCTGTTGAATTTCAGGGGTTGAACTGGGCGGGATCGGGGTGAGAGTTGGAGGAAGAGGTGTAATTGTTGGTGGCAGAGGTGATGCAGTGGCAGATGGCCGGGGAGTTTCTGAGGGTGTATTTGACGGTGTTGGAGAAATTTCTTTTAACAGCAAACCGGTTTTAGGGAATGCGAAGAGGGCCAACCACCCGGCTGTGATTATTACTGTGATCCAGAGTAATAATACTATTCTTGAAAGATTATTGCGTGTAGACATAACAGAGGGTTTACTAAGCCTGAAAACGGGAAAAATATTAGCGGTCTGGATTATGTAAAACTGTGACAGAATCTATCAGCAAAGTATTGCAGCCGGTATCGACCCAGGTGCCTAAAAAGGTTTCATCCAGCTCGTAGGATTTGACGGTGTATATTTCCCGCCCGGTGATGCTAACGGTATCCCATTCATCGATTGTGAGCAGCAGCTGATAAATAGCTTTATTGGCTGGAATTGCGTGAATTAGGTTAATTGAGCCGGTTAGCGGCTCCGTGTTAGCAGATTTCCAGATGAACTTGTGATTGACGACGTTGGTTTCCACAATATCTGGATTGGAGTAGTCTGCAGTGGTGACCAGGATGTCGTGAGTCAAAATTTTAAATTCTTTGATACGAATGGGCGAGACATGACGCACCGATCCGATATATTTGGACTTTCCCTGACCTTCAAATTGGACTTCCCAATAAAATTCATCGGATTCAATCTTTTCATATGAATTACTGATAATTATATTGTCAAAATCCGCACCAATCAATCCAAAAAAACTGGAATTTACTTGGAAATAATAATATCCTCCCAAAGCAAGGACCGCGATCAAAAATATAAATCCGCAGGACAGGGGAAGAGAAGCTAACAAGCGGAATGGCAGGAGCAGCAGAGAGACTAGACGGGAAGGTGTTTTGGCAGGTTTTTCGGAAGCGGCTGCTTCATCCATAAGGGGTATAGAGGATGATTCTTCTTCCGGTCTCTGAGTCTGATCCAATTTTCTGAGATAAACTAACGCGCCCTTATGACTTGGATCCAGGGATAAAATCCTCTTTAAAATTGTGCGTTTTTCTTTTTCGTTGGCAGCTACTTCAAGGGCCCAGGTCCAGGCTGTCAAATTGGCAGGATTTTCCTTCACTTCAGCCAGGATTAATTTACGGGCCTGGGAATGTTTACCAGCCTTGAGCGCTTTGATAGCAGATTGCAGCCGTTGATCAGTAAGGTTTGCCATATCTGTAAAAGGAATGTTTATCCTGTATGTTAGTTGAACAAAACAGCTGTCCAGAACTATTGAATAATATCACGGATTAGAGAGGAGAAAGGACAAGTATTGATTTAATAATAGTTATAAATAGACGGGGATTTCTTTATTTGAGGAGGAAATTCCTCAAGGTGCTAATTTGAGCTGGTAGCAGTACATCCATTGGTAAATCTGACAGATAGGTTGTACCCCGAATTTTGGGCTGTAGACAAGAAGGTGAATTTTAGAGGTTTGGTTGAGCCACCTACAATATCCCTTGAGCTGCCAGTCCAGCCAGAGGCAATGACCACTGACGGTGGCAGTGCTGTTTGATCCCATATTTTCCTTGTTCCTAGAAAGATCTTATCCAGGGAGTCGTTTCCTGAAGGCCAGCTCAGGGTGATCTGCGAGATGGTTATCGCGGATGGAGAGTTATTTATTATGGTCCAGGTTGCTCTTTTTAATTCATTTGAAAAATTGATGACCGAGATTGAGTCGCAAGGGGAAACAACAGTGTTTGTAGGCTGTTGTTGAGTAGCAGTGTGAGTTGGGGGAGATTGTGTGGCAGTATAAGTTGGCGGTGGTTGCGTGGCAGTGTTGGGAATGGGTGAACTGGTAGCGGTCGGCCCGCCCGGCACCCCGGTGTCTGTTGGTACTGGGTTGGTCGAAGAAGGAGAAACTTCGAGGGACGGTGTGGTTGTCTGGGTTAATATTTCAGGTAGAGGTGTGCTAGTGACTGGGGGTGGGATATTGGTTGGAGGCTGAGGAGTAATTGAGGGGACATCTGCGAAATAAATTTGTCCCGCCTGTGTTAATCGCAATGATAAATTTTGTGTGTCTGGATTTTGGTCCCAAATTGCATCAATTATCAGCTGAAGCTGCATGGGAGGTATTTGCATATATGCGGGATATTGGGAATAATCCGCTTGTTTAGCAGAATGCAGATTGATGGGCAATGGTGCGCTTTTCGCCAGCAGAGAACCAAAATTTCCATAGATGGCGACTACAAATATCAGGGCTATCAGACAAAGGCCGGTAGCAATAATAACTTTCCTGAAAGCTGAATTTATTTTAAGGAAAAGAACAAATTTGTTAATCATAGCCTGACGGATTTATGGATACTTTATATATAGATCAGCAAAGAAATTATTTACGTTTAGACATTATGATTATCTCTAGTCTACAAAATGTTTAAAAAACAAGTCAATTATCTGCGGATCAAAATGTATACCACTATTTTCAGAAAGATACTGAAGAGCTTCTTCTTTGGTCCAGGCATCTCGATAAGGACGTTTAGAAAGCAAGGCATCATAGACATCTGCGACTGCAAAAATCCTGGCAGATAAAGGAATGGCATCTCTTTTGAGGCCGTGAGGATATCCTGTTCCATCCCATTTTTCATGGTGGTAGAGAGGAATTTCGAGAGATTCCTGCATAAAATTGATGGGTTGAAGCATTTCAACCGCATAGAGAGGGTGCTTCTTCATGATTGTCCATTCTTCATCTGATAAGGGGCCAGTTTTCTTGAGGATTTCATCAGGAATGCCAACTTTACCAATGTCATGAAGAATTGCGCCTCTGCGCATTGATTCCAGATCGGTTTCGTTCAGGCCATATACTTTTGCTAATTGAAGGGTCAACTCAACTACACGTCTACTGTGATCATCTGTGTCATGATCACGGAGAGATAAAGCGCGCGACCAACCTTCCAGGCTGCTGTCGTACGCATCCATAAGCTCAGATTGTGACACCTTTAGACTTTTTAACATATGGTTAAATGAGGCGGTTAATACAGCAACCTCATTGCTCCCCGGCGATTCAAGAGCAACCATGTAGTTACCCGCAGCTACTTCTTCTGAGGCCTTGGCCAGGCTTTCTAGAGGTTTTGAGATCCGGTTTGCCAGGCGGTAGCCGATCATCAAGATTAAAGCAATGAAGGCACCCAGGGCGATGAAGATTTGAGTGCGTGTGACCCAGCTGGTGTGAACAAGATAATTCTGAGGCAAAGCAGAGCCAAGAATACCAATATCCAGGTCATTTCTAACTTCCCACGGACCCAGTAATTCCGTGTAGTTTATATCCGCGACTGTCTTATTGTTAAGGAGACTAAAATTATCCTGACCGGGTATGATTTGATTGATCAGTTCCGGATTGAGTTCCTGGTCTGCTATAAAAGTGGTTGCCAATACCCTTCCCTCAAAATCATATAACGTGGTTTGAGCCAAAGTTGTCTCGCGTATATCGCCTACGAGGGTGGGAAGTGTTATACCAACAAGAGCTGCGCCGACAACTTTATCCTGGCTAATAATCGGTCCGGCAACATAAAAAACGTGACCCCAGGGGGGATTTTCGACAGCAGCAAATTTATCGCCAAAACTATCTAGATGACCTTCAAGAATCGGTTTAATGAATTCAGCATTAGAAAAATCCTCACCACCAGTGGAATTTTGATAATCTTCGATTGATCCCCCTGTTCTGTGCCGTAAAGAATAAATTGTTGATCCTTTAGAATTAATGATTTCAATGTCTTCAACCTGGGAGTTGACGGCTAATGGATAGACAAGTCGGTGTATAGTATCAATTTCCTTGCTAAAAACTGCCTCTGGCAGACCTGTAGTATTGACCACCAGGCGCAGCGATTCCAGAAGTTGGTCTTCCTCCAAGACTATCCATTCAGATGACAATTTTCCAGATTCAATGAGTTGATTGGCAAAACGTTCTTCTGCAGAATCAAAAACTATCCTGGTTGTGATGAAAGTTACCGAGAGAGTGAAAAACAGGGAGAGAATGAGATAAGGCAAGCTGATTTGGAACCGGATTGGATAAGTCAGCCGGCTTTTCTTTTGGAGAGGTTCGAGAATATCAATATCGGTTAAGTTTCCATCCACTGCCAGGGAAACCCTTTCGGGAGTGATTGGGTTGGTGAGCACCTTCCACTTCACAAGCTCCTTATAATAGGACTTTGGAAGGCCTTCATCTGATGAATAGGTAAAGAGCAGCTCTGTTTTCTGGAATTTTTTCAACAGAACAGGGATAGATTTTGGCCATTTAGCGCCGAGTAAAGTTGTGTCAATAAGGATCAGATCAGGGAGGGTTAATTTCAATTGGGTGCTGGCGTCTTTTAATGAAGGAGCCGTGTGAATTTCATCTCCCCGCTGCTTAAAAATGCGGGATAATTCAATTAAGGCATGTTTATCAGGTTGAATGATCAAGACTGATCGATTCATAAATTCACCGCCATTGTTCGCCGATTTATTCTGTGCGGCGTGCTTATAGTAGCTTTTATCATTACTTAACGTTTCAAACTAGCAATGATACTTATATTATATAAGGATAACTGCAATTATTCACTTTACAAATAGCTTTCAGCTGGGAATATTTAATGGCAATTAAATTGGAACATTCTGAATATATGGATGGCTGCAAGAAGAAAGCCTAGTCTGGGGGAATGATTAATTTAGGTACAATTAAAGGTTGGAAGAGTGAGGGTATACTGAAACGTAGTGGCGCGTAAAGAGCTTATATGATAAGAGTTACTGATTTGGTCCTTCCATTTGATCATGATGAAAACGATCTCCGGCTGGCAGTGCTTAAAACTCTGGGCATAGAAGCGGGTCAATTAAAATCTATTGAAATCGGTAGAAGCAGTCTGGACGCCAGAAAAAAACATGCTATCCGTCGGGTTTATACGCTTCTAGTAATAATAGCTGATGAAAAACAGGTATTAGAGAGCCACGAAAAGAACCAAAAGATTTCCCTGGCGCCAGATACAAAATACAATAGTCCAATTCTGATTAGAAAAATAAAACGGCATCGGCCCCTGGTAGTGGGAACTGGTCCAGCAGGGTTATTTGCCGGGCTGGTGCTGGCAGAGGCGGGATACCCTCCTCTTTTAATAGATAGGGGAAAAACGATTGAAGAAAGGAACCAGGATACCAATAAATTTTGGAAGAATCGCGAATTGAATAGCGAGTCAAATGTCCAGTTTGGAGAGGGAGGAGCTGGGACCTTCTCGGACGGCAAGCTGCAAACCCGGGTAAAGGATAAGTTATACCGGGATAAAAAAGTTCTCCAGGAGCTTGTCCTGGCAGGCGCGCCAGAAGAGATCCTATATAAAAATAAACCTCATCTTGGAACGGCAAAATTGGCTAAGATAGTCGAAAATATCCGGGCGAAAATAATTCAGCTGGGAGGCGAATATAAATTTCAAAACCGGATGGATGATTTGATCCTGGAGGAATGCCAAATTATTGGTGTTAGGCTTCAGAGCGGAGAAGAAATCCGCAGCGATCACGTTATCCTGGCGATTGGACACAGCGCTAGAGACACATTTGAAATGCTTTCCAGCCGAGGAGTGCATCTCGAGGCAAAACCTTTTTCTGTTGGTTTCCGGATTGAACATCCCCAGGTAGTAATAGATCGAAGTCAATACGGGCAACAGGCCGGCCATCCCCTGCTAGGCGCGGCTGACTATCAGCTGGCGCATCACAGCTCCCTGGGCAGAACAGTATACAGCTTCTGTATGTGTCCAGGTGGCTTGGTGATAGGGGCGGCATCTGAGCCGGGAACTGTAGTAACCAATGGTATGAGTCAATACGCCAGGAATGAAAAGAACGCAAACAGCGCAATTGTCGCTGAAGTTGTCCCTGCCGATTTTAAGGATAAGCCTTTAGGGGGAATTGAATTCCAACGGAACTGGGAAGAAAAGGCTTTCCTTCAAGGCGGAGAAAATTTCAATGCTCCCTGCCAGTTGGTGGGAGATTTTTTAAGCGGCAAGCGATCATCGGAGCTGGGCTCTGTACAGCCTTCTTACCTCCCAGGTATAAAGATGGCGGATTTGCGTGTATCCCTGCCGGTTTTTGTGGTATCTGCAATCCAGGAAGCTCTACCGGAGTTTGAAAAGAGAATCAAGGGTTTTACCCAGCCAGATGCTGTGTTAACCGGTATAGAAACCCGTACATCCTCCCCCGTGCGTATATTAAGGGGTAAAGATTATCAAAGCATTTCTATCCGGGGTTTATATCCTGCCGGGGAAGGCTCTGGATATGCCGGGGGAATTTTATCATCAGCAATGGACGGCATAAAAGCTGCGGAAGCAATCATAGAACAGCTCAACGGGGAAGATTAACCAGGTTGGATTTACCATCAATCTCTGATAGAGAAAAAACGAGGATCCAAATTATGCACATTGATGGAAATTGTTTTAAGGATAAATGCGGACGTACTTTAACCCTGCGCGGCGTGAACCTGGGGGGAAGCACCAAAGTGCCTTATTCGCCAAATGGGGCAACTTATCTCAAGGAAGGATATTTTGATCACCGGAAAGTATCTTTCATTGGCCGCCCTTTTCCCATCCAGGAAGCGGATGAGCATTTTGCCCGATTGAAAGCCTGGGGATTTACCTTTATCCGTTTTTTGGTCACCTGGGAAGCGATTGAGCATGCTGGCCCGGGACAGTACGACCGTGATTACCTGGAGTATGTCCAGGCAGTGGTTGAAAAAGCGGCTGAATATGGAATTCAGATGTTTATTGATCCTCATCAGGATGTTTGGAGCCGTTTTTCCGGCGGAGACGGCGCGCCGGGATGGACATTTTCCCTTGTAGGGATGGACATAAAGAATTTCCAGGTTACTGGAGCAGCTTTTACTCATCAGATGCATGGAGATCCGCTGCCGCAAATGATCTGGTCTACTAATGCTACCAAGTTGGCCGCGGCGACTATGTTTACACTCTTTTTTGGAGGTAGGGATTTTGCGCCGCAGACAAACATTGATGGGGATTCTGCCCAGGAATTTCTACAGCGGCATTATATTAACTCGCTAAAAGAACTTGCTTTGTATCTTAAAGATCTGCCAAATGTGGTCGGATTCGATACCATGAACGAACCTGTTGAAGGATATATCGGTATCGAGGATCTCAAGCAGCGTTATACAACCGTTGAAAAAGGGTTTATTCCGACACCTTTCCAGTCCATGCAGCTGGGTTCCGGAATTCCTCTCGAATTGGAAATCTGGGAGAGGGGAATTTGGGGTCCGAGGGTCGTTGGGAAACAAGTCCTTAATCCTGACGGCAAGAGCATCTGGTTGGAGGGATTTGATCCCATATGGCAGGTAAACGGGGTTTGGGATATTACTGCGTCAGGGGAGCCAAATTTATTACGCCCAGATTATTTTATCCATTTCAATGGGCGTAAGGTGAATTTTAACAAGGATTATTACGTTCCATTTAATAATCGGTTTGCGGAAGCAGTCCGGAAAGTTCAGCCATCCTATATGATTTTTGTTGAGAAAGGATTTCGGTCTGGCGGTCCAGTTTGGAACCCAGATGATGCCGATAATATCGTATATGCGCCGCATTGGTATGACCCGGTTGTGCTGGTTATGAAATCATTTAATAGATGGATAAATTTTGATAGAGGAAAAAACTCACTGATATTTGGCTCACGACGGATTGATAAATCATTTGCCAGGCAGCTGGCAAGGCCAAAAGAACATGCGCTGACCCAGATGGGGGATGTGCCTGCCTTGATCGGTGAAGTTGGGATTGCCTACGACCTGGATAATAAAAAGGCCTACAAAAACGGTGATTTCAGCGCCCAGATAAAGGCTTTCGACCGCACCTTACGGGCGCTGGAGGAAAATCTGCATCATTATACGCTTTGGAACTATACTGCGGGCAACACCAATGCCCGCGGAGATATGTGGAACGATGAAGACCTGTCAATCTTCAGCCGGGATCAGCAGGAGAATCCAGAAGACATTAATTCTGGAGGACGGGCATTAGAAGCAGTGGTCCGTCCCTATCCTTTAGCTGTTGCTGGAGAGCCGCTGGAGATCAGATTTGATATAAAAAGCAAAGCATTTGAATTCAGATTCCGGCATGATCCGGTCGTGAAAGAACCTACAGAGGTTTTTGTACCGCTATATCAATATCCAAGCGGCTGCCAGGTGGAAGTGTCAGATGGGGATTATGAACTGAATTTAGCAGAGCAAACACTAACCTACTGGCACAGTACTGAAATTAAAGAACATCTGATTCGGTTTAAACCGGATCGGAAAACAAAATCCCCTTAACCTGCAGATTAGATTTTAGGGGAAATCAGTCACTCCCCATAAATACGAACATTTTGATAGTAAAAAACCGCTCAAGATCAATCTTAGGCGGTTTCAGTACCCCCACTGTGACTCGAACACAGGTCTTCGCCTCCGGAGGGCGACA
>LGOV01020151.1_pt1 | contig 19042 bp, 16 predicted proteins | sample 469881 | NCBI WGS metagenome assembly LGOV01 (sample SAMN03857199, study PRJNA290197) | marine sediment metagenome | biome: marine cold seep biome; feature: cold seep; material: marine sediment; isolation source: sample #5579, elevator 3A push core 41 containing 12 cm of sediment... ...
AAATCCCTCAGGAGTTGGAATATCCGGTTGACCGATGTTTAAATAATAAACTTTTTTTCCTTTTTCTTTAACCTTATTGACAAGATCGTAATATCTTAGCAAAGCCGGTTCTTGCATCTTTTGTAGTCGCTTTGATATTTCCATTTTATTCTCCAATTTTCTTTAATCGTCATTTTTAGATCATGAAGAAAATTATATGCCTTTTAGCCAAAAAATGCAAACCAGATCATTTTTTATCTCGATCTCTTTTTTCCACCATCGTATTTTAATTTCTATAGCCGTTAATCTTTATTATTTTTCTTTCTATAATTATGATAAACTAGAGATTAATAATAAATGAAAAGGAAGTCCTCAATGAAAATAATTAAACCTCGTATTTCAGATCAACTCGATTTGATCCATGATTTTGTATCTTTTGTTAAAGATGCAAAATTAAATGAAGAAACCATTGAAGGCAAACATATCAAAGGGATTATACTAAAAAATTTCAATTTTTCAGATTGCGTCATGATCAATTGCATTTTTGAAAATTGTGAACTGATCAATTGTCAATTTAATAAAATTGATTGTCGCGATATTCTTTTTAAATCGTGTAATTTATCGAATAGTGATTTCAGCGATAGCTATTTTAGTCATTGTCGCTTTGATGCTTGTAAAATCATTGGCGCCGACTTTTACAATAGTGAATTTCAAGAAATCTCTTTTTTAAGTAGTAATTTCCAATATAGTCATTTTGGAAAAACAATCATGAAAAACATTGAAATCCGTGCCACCGATATGAGTTATTCAACAATCTCTGAAGCCAAACTTAAGAATTTCTTTCCAAATGATTCACGATTCATCGAAACCAATTTTTTTAAAACCCCTCTGAATACAATCGACTTTACAACCTCCCAAATCAATGGGATATTGGTCTCTCAAGACGAATTAAAAGGGGCAATTGTTAATCTCTATCAAGCTGCTGAACTCGCAAAACTACTTGGAGTTATTGTAAAATAGCAATCGTTGCTTAATTATTTTTGACTATTTTTAATTAATTCCTTAATTATTTATGCTTGAAACTGTAGAGAAACATATAAAATAGTACCGACAATTTGTTTACATCATGGTGTGTACATCAAGGCGAACAGGCGCTAGCCTGTACGAATTGTAAGCCGAACAGATTAACAATTGGTCGGTACGGGGTTTGTCAACAAACTGAGACATTATTTATGCCTTTGTTTTTTTTTGAACATTATCTTTTTATTCTTTTTCTTTTCGTTGTCCATAAGAATCATTAAAAACTCTAATCATTTTTTCCATTTCTTTATTATCTAAAATAACTGGTGTTCCAATTGATCGTGCTTTTACATATACTTCTGCACAGTGTTCAATTTGTTCTGCAATATTAAAAGCATTAAGAATATCTTTCCCACCGGTTAATAGCCCATGATTTGCCATTAACACCGCATTACGATCAACCATTGCCTCAAATGTTAACTCCGCTAATTCCATACTTCCAAAGGATGCATAAGGCGCACACTGGACGTCAAGTCCTGAAAAAGCTACCAAATAACTTGATGCTGGCAACGGTTCTCTTAATGTCGCAAGAACTGAAGAATAAACGGAATGCGTATGAACAACTGCACTTATATCCTGTCGATTTTTATAAAAAATACGATGTAATTCATGCTCACTAGAGGGCTTTCTTTTTGAATCTATAATTTTTCCATTAATATCTATAATCACAATATCTTCTGGTTCTGTTTCAAAATAATCAATCCCACTTGGACTAATTGCCATCAATTTTTCTTCTCGATTATAAATACTGATATTGCCTCCCGTACCTTTTGTTAATCCTGATATAATTAATTTTTTGCAATATGCTACAACATCGATTCTTTCTTTTTCTAAAATCATATCTGCTCCTTTTTTCTTTTCTTTATATTATTATAAAACCTTCTGTCATTAAGCGTTCTTTTTTTTACAAAAAAAATGCCTTACATAGTAAGGCATGAAACTATAGACAACGATAAAGTAATACCAGCAATTATTTACATCATGATGTGTGCATACGACGAATAGGCAGTAACCTGTAAAAATTGCAATGCTATCAGATTAACAATTGCTCAGCATGGGACTTTATCGGCATTCTAGTCAAGACATTTTTCCAATTATTCACCCTTTTAAACTTCACCAAAGCCACCTTTAATCAATGTAATTAAGGTTTCTACTGCGGTAATCTCATCGTCACCATTTGCACATATTGTAATATGTGCGCCTTTTTCAATCCCCATTGTTACAATACTTAAGAGTGATTTTGCATTTCCTTCTTTTATTTCATGCTCTGTTTTTTTTACAATAATTTCTGCCTCAAACTGATTAGCTGTTCTTGAAAAGCTTGCTGCTGCACGAGCGTGTAATCCTGTTGGGTTTAAAATATCAACTTCTTTACAATACATAATAGCACCTTTTGATGAAAAACTCATCCCTTTCTTATCTTTGCTTAAATAATTATCCTTGTGGCACCTTTTGTAATTTTAAAGTCTTATATTTATTATAGAAAAAGCTTTTTTCTTAGATTCAAAAGCAATTCTTTTTTACAATTAATACTATACACCTTTCTATCAAAAAAACAATGACACTCTATTTTATGCGTTCAATCCATTCATTCTATGAATCTCTCATTTAATTCATACCCTTATTCGTAGATTTTTCTCTTTTTCCATACTATTTAAGAAATTAATTTCTATTCATAATAAAAAGCGATAACATTATTTATGTTATCGCTTTCTAAAATAATGATTTTTTACGCATTCTCTATTTCCCAGAATCAACCACTACTTCTGTATTTTCAATTTTTCCATTTCTTTCATATTCAATTTTTACCATATCTCCAGAATTTTTACCATATAAAATTTCTTTCATTTTCAACATGGTATTTGTTTCATTTTCATCCACTTTAAGAATAATATCACCTGCTTTTAAACCTGCATTTGCAGCGCCTCCATTAGGTTGAGCGGATGCAATATATATTCCTTTTGAGAATTTGACCTCATTTTCATTCAAATAATAATCCGCAATCGCGCGATCATATCCTGTTATACCAATAACAGTTGAATCAAATGTGCCTGTTGTAACAATTTCATCTAATATTGGTTTTAATATATCAATAGGAATGGCAAATCCCATCCCTTCACCTGTACTTAATTTATAAGTGTTAATTCCAATAACTAATCCCTGTTTATTAACTAAAGGTCCACCGCTATTACCTTCATTTATTGATGCATCTGTTTGTATTAAATCTTCTGCTAAGCCATTATTATCTAAAGGAATACTGCGATTTAATGCTGACACGATTCCAGCAGTCACTGTTCGTTCAAAATTAAGTCCTAAAGGATTTCCAATAGCAACAGCTAATTCTCCAACTTTAACTTCATCTGATTTTCCAAGTTCAATTACTGGTAAGTCGTTCCCCGCAATTTTAATCACTGCCATATCCAAGTCGGGGTCTGACCAAATTAATTCGGCTTCATATGTATTCCCATCTGATAATGAAACAATAATTGAAATTGGACTATTTGTCACCACATGTTGATTTGTTGCAATATAACCATTACTTGTTAAAATAAATCCTGACCCTATACCAATCGCTTCTTGTTGACCTGAATTTGTTTGAACCACTGCGGTTGTTTTTATTCCAACAACCGAAGGAGGTACAACTTCTGCAATCGCTTCAACCACCGTATCAGCTTTCATATCATCAACAATAATTTGCTGACTTGGTCCTTGAACAACAGTTTTTCCAATCCCATAAATATTTAACACCACAAAAATACCACCTACAATTAATCCACCAATAATTGCTCCAACCATTGCAATTAATAAATAGTAACGCTTTTTTGATCGATCATAATTCTCATTCATTGATTCACCTCAATCTTTTATGAAGTTATTTATAATTCAATTAAGTCACTGATTCCATGTCTTTTTGCTACTGAAAGATTCACATCCTGTTCAAGCTTCACCCCTGCATTCTTAAGTATCTGAGCAGTTGTTTCATAAGCCAATAACGGATAATTATTTTCTTCACTTAAATGACCTAATAATATTCTGTTTGTTCCTGATCTAACTAAAGATAATGCCATATCACCTGCAACTTCATTTGATAAATGTCCAAACTCACTTTTAATGCGTTGTTTAAGAAAAAAAGGATATTGTCCAGCATCCAACATCGATGGATCGTGATTTGATTCTAGTACAACCATATTACATCCTGATAATGATTGTGTCATATCTTTTGTAATAATGCCTGTATCTGTTGCAATTCCTACACGTTTTTTCCCATCATTAATTATAAACCCAACTGAAGCTGCTGCATCATGGGAGGTATTAAATGCCGAAATTTCCAAATCATCCACAACTAATATCTTGTCCGAATCAAAGGTTTTAATATTATGTGGTGCAATTTTACCTAGGTCTTGAATCATTGCTTCCCAGGTTTCCTCGTTGGCATAAATTGGCAAATCAAATCGTCGTGATAACACACCAAGACCCTTAATATGGTCACTATGCTCATGGGTTACTAAAATTCCACATAAATCATTGGGATTTTCACCAATCTCTTTAAGGGCATTTTGTATACGAATCCCACTAAGACCTGCATCAATTAATAGTTTCGATTGATCAGCTGAAACAAATAAACTATTTCCAGAACTTCCACTAAATAAACTACAAAATTTCAATCGATACTCCTTTATTCATTATGTTTTTTATGAAAAAACCACTTCTTTTCAATGTCCAAGAAATAACGATTGTTGTATTTATCCTAGCGAATCTTACTTAAAGCTAACTTAATCGATTGCTCGTACTATTAAGTAAAATCGTTGTATTCCTTAGCTTTCTAAAACTATGATTTTCTATTCTGATACACGTCGAATCACTGCACCTAATCCTCTTAAATTTTCTTCAAAATTCTCATACCCGCGATCAATATGTATAATATCTGTAATTTTCGTTTCACCATCTGCAACAAGACCTGCAATAACCATTGCAGCACCTGCTCGAAGATCCGTAGCTCTAATTTTAGTTGCTGATAATTTTTTCACTCCGACAATACTTGCCGTCCGACTATTAATTGAAACCGTTGCTCCCATTCTTCTTAATTCATCAACATATTTAAAGCGACTTTCAAAAATGCTTTCTGTAATGGTACTGGTTCCTTTTGCAATCGTCATTAATACTGCCATTGGTTGTTGAAGATCTGTCGGAAATCCAGGATATGGCATTGTTTTAACATTGATCGCTTTTAATTGTTTTTTCCCAATAACGCGAATTCCATCATCCTCGTCTTGAACTTCAATTCCCATTTCGTTTAATTTTGCTGTTATGGCTTCCATATGTTTCGGAATGACGTTTCGAATCAACACATTCCCACAGGTTGCAGCCGCTGCCATCATATAGGTACCTGTTGTAATTTGGTCTGGAATAACAGAATACTCACACCCATGCATTTCGTCTACACCACGTATTTTTATAACGTCTGTCCCAGCGCCCTTAACATTTGCACCCATTAAATTTAAAAAGTTTGCAACATCAACAATATGGGGTTCTTTCGCTGCGTTTTCAATAACCGTTAACCCATCAGCACGAATCGCTGCTAACATAATATTAATCGTTGCTCCAACACTCACAACATCTAAAAAGATATGTGCTCCTTTTAAATTCGGTGCCTCCAATTTAACCAAACCATGTTCAATCATAACTGTCGCTCCTAATGCTTCAAATCCTTTTATATGTTGATCAATCGGGCGATCTCCAATATTGCATCCACCGGGCATTGGAACAATCGCTTTTCGGTAGCGTCCTAATAATGCACCTAACAAATAATAAGACGCACGCATTTCCCCTGTTTCTTCTTCATAATCTGAAACATCATACGTAATCGGTTTTTCTGTATTTATAATTAACGTGTTTTTTTCTCGATATATTTCAGCACCTAATTTTTCAAGAATATCAACCATTTTGTTGACATCTTTAATATCAGGTACATTTTCAATTTTACTTGTGCAGGCACAAAGAACTGCTGCTGGAATAATCCCTAACACAGCATTTTTTGCCCCGGAGATCTTAACCTCGCCGCGAAGCGGGTTTCCTCCTTCTATAATAAAAGCATCCATATTTATTTCCTTTCAATCCATCCAATTATGTAATATCCAATTGGTGATTATATCATAATTACTTGAACTATCAAGTATTCAGTTTTCTTTAAATAATTCTTTTTTTCTTAGCCTTCAATATTATAACAGAAATAAGGATTTTCTCCCAATTATTTCACAATGTGTTATACTATTCATACTTAATGTTTTAGTATATAAAGAATTTATTAAGTATATCGTACTATATAATGAGGTAAAATTAATGAATCGTTTTGAATTTGTCTTTGGACATGATGATCTTGGCGTAACCCCCCTTGAAAATATATTTATTAACCACTATATGCCAATTGCACAAGGTGATTATGTAAAAGTCTATCTCTATGGACTTAAACGCTGTTTTAATCAAGGACTGACACCAATTAATAATGCAGATATTGCAAAGGACCTTAATTTATTAGAAACAGATGTCAAAAAAGCTTGGGAATACTGGGCCTCCGAAGGTATTCTCTCCTTAGAATGCACTGGCACACGAGACGCTCTTGTCCGCTATTATAATATTACAGGTACAATTTTATATAAAAATGATCCGAAAACAGAAACACTTATTTCTCAAAAAAACATCACCAGTAATGCTATCGAAGATCGCACCCAACGTATGTATGAAACCATTCAAGATATGTATGAAAGTCGTGTTATTTCTAAAAAAGAAACACTTCTTTTTAAACGCTGGTTAACTGAGTATAATTTTACACCAGAAGCTGTTATCCTTATTGTTGAATATTCTCTTAATATGATTAATAAAAAAGATCGCACCTTTACCCCCTCACAAGTTACGAGTTATTTAGAAACCGTTGCACAAGGTTTTTATAAAGCTGGGGTCCGCGATCATAAAGAAGCTGAATCCCATATTAAAGCATCTGCTCAAGAAAAACAGCAGTATTATCAAATTTTTAAATATCTTGGTATTCACAGAAACCCAATGGTTTCTGAACGCGAACTCATGGATACATGGTTTAAAGATTATGGCTATTCGATGGAACTCATTACCCAAGCTCTCTCTCGAACCACAAAACCAAATATGAAATATATTGATGGGATCTTGAAAAATTGGCATGAAAAAGGATACAAAACATTAGAAGATATTAATCAAGATAAGCCCCCAAAACGGGATACTAAAAACACAACTGAAACTCTTGATCCATCTAGAGAACAAGCTTATATTGATATGGAAGTCGAATTTGCTGAAGATTTATGGCCTGATTTGGAGGTAACTGATGAAAACTTATAAAGAAGCTTATACTTTATTATTACATAAACAAAACAACTATTATTATCATCAACGTCAAAAAAAAGAATTGCTTTATAAAAAAATCCCTGAGCTATCTAACCTTGATCAACAAATTAATCATTTAGGCGTTTCTTTGATTCGTGAAACCATTCAAGATAATCATCAAGAAATTGAAACAATCAGAAAAAAAATGGAAGAACTTGAAAATGAAAAAAGAATCTTAGCAAAAGAAGAAGTTGATTTATTAACACCATCTTATTTTTGCCCCTTATGCAAGGATAAAGGGATGATTGATCATGAGATTTGTCAATGTTTAGGCTTATGTCTTTCTGAATCAAGTTTTTCTGGTTATGATTTAAAAGAAAAAGCCCAACACGAAACCTTTGATTCTTTTAATATTGAGTATTATTCTGATCGTTCTAAAAATCCAAATAAAATAAGTCCACAAGCCAATGCTACTAAAATTAAAAATTTAATTTTAAAGTATTGTCGGAATTTTGATGTTTTAGATGATCAACTACTTTTCATCGGTTCTCCAGGTGTTGGGAAAACATTTATGTCAAATTGTATTGTTAATTTCCTCACCCCTAAGGGTTATGGTATTATTTACGTAACCGCATCTCACTTAGTGTCCAGTATCCAAGATCAAATTTTCCGACTTCACAAAACAGCAAGTGAAGTATTAGAACCATTAATTCTCTGTGATCTTTTGATTATCGATGATCTTGGGGCTGAGTATTCTTCTGAATACAGCCAAAAACAATTATATGAAGTAATTGATACTCGCCTTAATTCGGGAAAGAAAATGATTATCTCAACAAATCTATCCATCTTAAATATTAAAGCCACTTATGACGAACGACTGTCGTCTCGAATTCAAGGAAATTTTAAAGCCATTCCTTTTGTGGGTGATGATATCCGCCTTATTAAAGCCCGTCAAAAAAAAGGTTAGGCTTATAACTCTTTAATATAAGCTTAACTGAAGACAAAAATATAAAGTAGTCCCGACAATTGTTAAATCATGGTGTGTGCCTCAGGGCGAACAGGCAATAGCCTGTCCGAACTGCCAGCACACAACAGATTAACAATTAGTCGGGACGGGGTTTGTCAACAGTCTCGCTTATACTCTTTAGTATGAATTCAACCCTTTTTCATTGTTATGCTTCTTTTTAGTAATCTTTTGTATTACCCTCAGGTTTTTTCATTCCATAAATCTCATAAATTTGATCCGTATAATTTTCACCTTCTTTATAAACAATCAATGGTGCTTCAGTTATTAAACCTGGGTTCCCACCTTTTCGTCCTTCAATTAAGACAAGGTTCGCTTCTTTATCGATTCTTGGATAAATAAATTGTATCCGCTTAACTTCAATTTTATACTCACGCATACATGAGATAATATCTCCTAAACGTTCTGGGCGATGAACTAAAAATAAATGACCTTTATCTTTTAACATCCGTTTACTAAATACTAATATATCTTCAATGCTACACATGACTTCATGCCGCGATACTGTTTTTGTTTCATTATTGTTTTTCAATCCGCCATTTGAACGAATATATGGAGGATTACTTACAACCACATCATAATGATTTGGTATAATCATTTTCCCTGGTTGTCGAATATCTTCATTTAGTATTTTTATTTTCTCCTCTAATCCATTAATCATCATACTTCTTTTTGCCATTTCAACCAATGGTTTTTGTATTTCTATCCCTGTAATCGATTGTGCTTTTGTTTTACCATATAATAACAACGGAATAATCCCTGTTCCTGTTCCTAAATCAATAATAGTCATCCCTTGTTTAAGATTTTTCGTCATAAACCACGATAACAAAATAGCATCCATACCAAAACAAAAATAATCTGGATTCTGAATGATTTTTAGATCTTTTAATCCTAAATCCTCAATTCTCTCGCCAAATTTCAAATAGTTATCCACATCTTCCTCCCCATTTTCTCTATATTTTTTCATGCTTTCAAGATATTAACAGTTTTTATCCACATTCTCCATGTTTTTGTTCACCATTTGTGGATAACTGGTCTATTTTATATCCATTCCTTTAAAAAATCCACTAATAAAGGGATTTGTTCAAAATTCATTCGTTTCACAAATTGTTAATTGTTTTTTGCTTTTTTATCCACAGAATCAACACAAAAAGTTAACAATTTTTTCGTTACTCTATTATTCTCCCATATTAAGCCAAATTTATAGATTACGAAACTATTTATACCTGTTCATAAAAAAAACTATTTCTGATTTTCCTTTATTGTATAAGCATTCTTTGTTATAATGTATTTTGAAGAATACCGATTCTTTATATATTAAAAATAGAAAAAATCTCTTATATCATCCATGATTCTTTTAGAAAAGTCAATCATGAATTAAAGTAAAATAATATACAAAGCGAAAGCGATGGCCAATAAATATGAATAATGAAAAGATACCACCTAGTAAATTGGATATTATTCTTGAAAAGAAAAAAGCATTAGATGCAACTATTCTAGAATATGAAAAACGCATTGATGAAAAGCTCGGATCAATTTCTAAAAACAACCCTGATTTTTCACAAAAGGCATCTCAATCGTTTAAATCAAAGCCTGCTATCCATGATTTTTCAACACATGATTTTTTATCAGGCATTGATATTTCTGATGATAATGCTCTAGATCAAGCTGTACGCAATTCTAAACTACAACAATCATCTAATAACCAACCAATTTTAGATGAAACAACGATTAATGATCCCTCTAGTAACCAATCTATATTTTCAAATTCATCAGTATCCTATGACACTGACGAATTACCTACAATCTCTAGCGTACTTGGGAGACCAACACCATCAATATCACAAACACCTTCATTTGAATCCCTTCAAGCCTTGGATCGCTCAATTACATCAACAATGCAACCTGATGAATTGGATCGATCACTTAAAACGGTATCACTTGAATTTACATCTTCTGAAACAAAAAAAGAAAATCCAACAACTCATTATCCTTTAAAAAATGAAACACCTTTTAAAAACAAAACCTCAGAAAATAAGGTATTGTTGAACAATAATACAGACGATACTTCAAATAAAAAATTCAATTTTGAATCTAAAAATAAAAAATCTGAACTTAAACAATCTAAACCCGCAAAGGGGAATCCGCATAAAATTATAAAAGCCAACAAAAAAGCGAATCTCATTGATATGATTTCACCTTCGATTCTTTTTATCTTTGGTCTTGGGGCTTTTGGAGCATTTTTAATTTTAGGGACACCCTATTTTAATTTTATCGACTATAGTGTACTATTTATTTTATTTACCTGCTTGATTTTTACAATTGCAATGCCTTATGGTGTAAGTCTTTTTTTTATGACACTTATATTATGCAGTTATGTTGCTTTAAGCCTTATTTCATTCTTTTATCTTGAACTTCCTTTGGAACTCTACCAAATTGGATGGATTATTGTTATTCCACTTTTATTATGGAGCAGTGCATTATTGATTTCAAAAATAAAAAACATCTTTGGGCAAAAAAAGATATTAGAGGCACAAATTAAAGAATATGATGAAATTGATAAAGGTTCAGGATTAACCCCAGAAAAAGCATATTACAAGGATTTAAATTATGCAATGGATCGGGCTTCAAAAGGCGAATCAATATTAACCCTTGAAATGCTCTCTATCAACCATTTAGAAACTTTAAAATCTATTTCTGGCCCTCGTCTTTGGGATGAGATTCTCTATAAAACCCTTAATATCATAAAAAAGCAATGTTATAATACACACCTTATCTATGTCTTAGAAGGTAATATTTTTAGTATTATTATGGAAAACACTGCTCTAAAAGACCAACTTCTTATTAATGAAGAAATTACGGAAGCATTTAATACCGTGATTAAAAGTTATGATACCATTGATACCCCAGTTCTTTTAAATATTGTTACCATCCCCTATTCCAGAGATCTTTCAAATCCTTTTGAGTATCGTGAATTAGGATTACGACATTTAAAAAAATAATTTTAAACGATTTTTAAAAATTCATTTTGGCGTTTCACTCTATTTAATTGAAACGTCAGACTCTATAAAGGACAACTAATGAAAAAAAAGATCTCTTATTTTTATTATTTTGCAATCATTATTTCTATTTTTATTATTTCCTATGCTTTTATTCATTCAACCAGCAATGATCTTTCAGAAATCACCACTAATTCGTCTATACCTTTTAATAATAATTGGTTTTATGCGATTAACTCTAACAGCTATTCTGAAACACCGGTTTCATTGCCCTATTCTTTTCCTGTTAAAAAGGATAATGTTTTAAAAATAAAAAACACCTTGCCCATCAATTATCCAAATGAAATGACTCTAAGTTTTAGAAGTTCGAGTCAATTTGTACAAGTTTATATTGATAATATTGAAATTTATAATTACGGAACCTCTACTCTTCGCCCCTTTGGAAAAACCCCTGGAAGTGCTTGGCATTTTATTAATATTCCAGATTCTTATTATGGCAAAACCATTGAAATTGCATTTTCTTCGCCTTATAATCTTTATGCTGGAAAAATAAACCCCATATTATATGGTGATGAAACGCTCTTTATCTTTAATATCTTTTCACAAAATTTTAGTGGTCTAATTCTTTCACTATTCATCGGATTTATTGGTCTTTCTTTAATATTAGTCTATTTTTGTATAATAAAACAGACCTTAAATAAAGGTCTGTTTTATCTTGGACTATTTGGATTTGTTGCAAGTCTTTGGTCAATTACAGAAACATCAATCCTTCAAATAATATTTAACAATCAATCCACTTTATTACTCGTTTCATTTTTAACCTTAATGCTTCTTCCAATTACGTTTATTTTGTTTCTTTATGAAACATATTCCCTTCTAAATAAAAAAATCCTAACATCCTTATGTTATTTAAACTTAGCTGCCTTTATTATCTTAACCCTATTTCAACTTACCAATACAAAAGATTTTATTGAAACAATAAGCATTTTGCATAGCGTTGAAATCATTAGCATTCTATCAGTCTTAGTTATAATCATCCAAGGAATAATTACAACTAAAAATAAACAGATTATTCATTTAGGAATTGCTTTTATTATTTTTTTTCTTTTCTTAATTCTAGATTTTATCAGATTTTATTTTAATCCCAATGGTGATAGTTCTTTTTTCTTTAGATTTGGTTTACTTTTCTTTATTGCTATCTTAACCATAACAACTAGCAAACATATTTATTTTATAATTTCAGAAAATATGAAAATAGACTTTCTAGAAAAATTAGCATTTATTGATCCTCTAACTAAATTTCAAAATCGTGGAAGTTTCGAACAAAAAATGAAATATTATCGTCAAGATCTTTCTCATTGCAAAAATCTTGTGATAATTATTTTTGATATTAACAATTTAAAAAATACAAACGATTCTTTAGGCCACCTCGCAGGTGATCACCTTATTATTCAAGCATCACAATGTATCACCACAACTTTTGCACAATATGGAGATTGTTTTCGTATTGGTGGGGATGAATTTATACTGCTATCTACTGAACTTAATTCCAAAAACCTTGAGCACTATCTTAGCGCTTTTCAATCGTCTATTTCAGAATCAAATATCGTATCAAAATCATCTCTCTCAATCGCCTCTGGTCTTGCACAATTTAATCCAATTATAGACAAAACTATTGATCATCTTTTTGTCCGAGCTGATTCATTAATGTATCATAACAAAACACAAATAAAAAACATTTAAATCAAAAATAGATTTAAATGTTTTTTATTTACGATTAGTTATTTATATTTACTTCATTCGGATTATAATTATTGGGACTTTTTAAAGTATAAACAAGCGCTGCTGATTCTTCACTGGATAAATTCAAAGGATCTTTATCATAATAATGATACGATGCCTCTTTTAATCCATAACATGATTCACCAAAATAGGCAATGTTACAATATAATTCAAGAATATCATTTTTGGTTAATATTCTCTCAAGATCTTTTGCCACAAATATTTCTGCAATCTTACGTTCAAGATTTTTATCAAAAGAAAAACATAAATTCTTTGCCAATTGCTGAGAAATCGTACTTCCTCCTTGAGCAAAACTAAGTGTTTTGATATTTGTAACCAATGCTCGCATTATTGCTACAGAATCGATTCCTGAATGGTTATAAAAATCATTATCTTCCGATAAAATAATTTGGTTAATATAAATTTCAGGGATTTCATCAAAAATAATATAATTATCATCTTCTTTTACTTGATTAATTCGATCATCAAGGCTCATCTCTGATAATGCTTCTTCATACATATGATACCCTTTTATTATAATAGGAGTAATCATTATTGTTCCTATTAAAAATAATATTAGCATTATTCTTATCAGTCTAAACCAAACGCCCTTTTTCTTTTTTTTCATATTTAATCTAATAATAAAAAAGCTTCAACCTCTGCTATTTCACCAATAATCATTAAAAAACATACCGTTATTATTTTATAACCATCGATGAGTAATTTCATTATTTTTCCTCCCTTGCTTGTTAATAAATTCATTATAACAGATCGAAATGACAATAAACATTGATCCATCTTACAAAAAACGTACAATTTTGTAAGAAATAGAAAAATTCTTTTAAAAAAGGATATAACATTAAAATGTTATATCCCTTTTTACTTAAATTTTTGTAATGATCACTACTTTTTTATCTCATTTAATAAATAATATATGCTTCTAAATTCTGACGTCCAAACTGAATACATTCATCATAGGTATCCATGTATATATCAATAATTCCATCAGTTACCGCTCCACCACGATCTTCTACAGTATATGTTGTTCCCATTGCTGGAATAAATACTTTTGTTCCGAATGGTAAACCACCCCATGATGCAATGGTATGATTTGCTTGAGGCATTACCCCTGAAGCTGTAGCATTTCCAGTTGCTGTATAAGCAGTACAATTTAATACCATCTTAACAGCGCCTTCTGGTATTGTGTTGGTTGTTTCATTATTCTTTGATTTTTCAACCACTGATGGTGTTTCTACCACTACTGGCGTTTCAACCACTACTGGCGTTTCAACCACTGATGGTGTTTCTACCACTGGTGGTGTTTCTACCACTACTGGCGTTTCTACTACTGGTGGCACTTCTATTACTGGTGGCACTTCTACCACTGGTACCTTTGTTCCAATTTCAGTAATTTGAGATACTGGCTCTCTTAAAACAATTTCTGAAATTTTTTCACGCTTAACTTCAATCCCATTTTCATACAATACACGTTCTTCTCGATTTAATAACCCTGTTTTTCCTTCTTTTATGATTTCTTCTTTTTTGCTTTTTATTTCAGGATTTTCTTTTGTTTCAATTGTAAAATCAATCGCTTCTTGTATTGAAACATCCTCAATTTCAACACGAATTACTGTTACTTCTTTTAAATCTTTTAAAAACGTACTTTTTATGGGTTCAACACGATCGAGTTCGCCTAATGAAATATTTTCTTCTTTTAAGAGCTCACCCACTGTTTTAACTTCCGTTTGATACAAAAGGGTTTTTCCATCAACAAGCAAATTTCCTTTTGCTTTTCTACTAACTTCTACCGTATCAAGAGCAACTAACATCGTCTTTCCATCTACGTCAATTGTATAGTTATCATTAACTGGAATATTATTTTCTTTTAAAACATCTTCGATGTTCTCAAAAATATGTCCTTGAACAACTTGATCTTTTCCATCTACTTGAACATTGATATCTTTCGCTAACACAAATGTTCCAGTTAATCCAATAATTGAAGCGATGATAATACTCCCAACACCCACTCTCATTATTTTGATTTTTCTTTTTAAAGGGTTTTTATTTTCTTTGATTTTCATAAACCCTCCTTTCTTTTAAATAAACACTCACTGCTTATTTCGTTACATTTTGTTTACAAGTTATTCTACATCCTTTTCAAAATATTGTCAAGTTTTTCTTGTTTTTCACTTATTTGATTAACTAAACCCTTCGATAAAAAATCAAACATATCTTTACCATCCTTTTTTTATTTATAATGATTTCAGTTTAACCTTAATCTCTATTCACCACTGTAACCGTGTCACGCAATCATAAAAATAAAGAATTTTTTAATATTATGCATTGTTTTTATACTTTTTCATCTCTTATTTCCCATTTCTTTTTAAAATATTTCTTTTTACGCTTTATAATTAATTTTTAATCCATTTATGCGTTTTGAAATTATTCCTACTTATGTATAAATAAAAAACATTTCAACCCTTAAGCACGCTTGACATTGAACTCAATTGATTTATAATAATAAAGTAACCTAATAATATTATACTTATTTTTCAAACACGTTTTCAATAAAGAAAACTAAATTTCTAGCAATTACACGATATTATTCAGCTTACGAAATACTTTTCAAAGGGGAAAATTAATGAATCTACAACGACCAAATAGTAATGATGCCACTGGAACTTTTAATCGTTCCAAAAGTATTGTCCCATGTTCAGGCATTTGTTCTCGCTGTGTAGACGGATGTAGAGGCAATTGCGAAGTTTTTAAAGCAACTTTTAGAGGCCGTGAGCTCATTTATCCTGGTCCATTCGGTGATATAACAGCTGGTGGCGATAAAGATTACCCAATCGATTATTCACACCTTAATATTCAAGGTTATGCTTTTGGGGCCAAAGGATTACCTAATGGTGCAATTGGAACGCCTGATAATACCCGCTTTCCAAATGTAAGTACATTAACATCTTATGGTTGGACAAAAAAAGTTGATATGAATGTTCCAATTTTCACTGGTGCTCTTGGTTCAACTGAAATTGCTCGAAAAAATTGGGATCACTTTGCCGTTGGTGCTGCAATCTCAGGTGTTACCATTGTTTGTGGTGAAAATGTATGTGGTATCGATCCTCGTCTTGTTTTAGATAAAAACAACCGTGTTATTGAAGCACCAGATATGGATCGACGAATTGAAGCCTATAAACGTTATCACAATGGTAAAGGTGAAATTTTAATTCAAATGAATGTTGAAGATACACGCCTTGGTGTTGCTGAATACATTATTAATAAACACAACATTGAAACCATTGAACTAAAATGGGGCCAAGGTGCAAAATGTATTGGTGGCGAAATTAAAGTTAATACGCTTGAACGTGCCATGGAACTTCAAAAACGTGGTTATATTGTAACCCCAGATCCTATGGATCCTGTTGTTCAAAATGCATTCAATGAAGGCGCAATTAAAGAATTTGAACGTCATAGTCGTCTTGGTTTTATTAGTGAAGAAGGCTTTATGGAAGAAGTTTCACGGCTAAGAGCCCTTGGCTATAAACGTATTACTTTAAAAACAGGTGCCTATGGTTTAAGAGAATTAGCCATGGCTATGAAATGGAGCTCTAAAGCACATATCGATTTATTAACCATTGATGGCGCTCCTGGTGGCACAGGAATGAGCCCATGGAGAATGATGGAAGAATGGGGTATGCCTTCACTTTATTTACATTCTGCTGCATCTGAATTTGCAAGAATTTTAGAAGAAAATGGTGACCGTGTTCCTGATTTAGCTTTTGCTGGTGGTTTCAGTAGTGAAGATGGTGTTTTTAAAGCACTCGCACTTGGCGCACCTTATGTAAAAGCCGTTTGTATGGGACGTGCTCTTATGATTCCTGGCATGGTTGGTAAAAATATTGATCAATGGATCAAAGAAAATAAACTTCCTAAAACTGTCAGTGAATTCGGATCCACTCCTGAAGAAATTTTTGTTTGTTATGAACAAGTTAAAGATTTAGTTGGATCAAAAGAAATTAAAAATATTCCACTTGGCGCAATTGGTATTTATAGTTATTCTGATAAGATTCGTGTTGGTTTACAACAATTAATGGCTGGTGCGCGTTGCTTTAATACGGAAAGTATTACCCGTAATGAATTAATGTCATTAACTGAGGAATGTGCAAAAGTTACAAAAATCCCATACCTTATGGATTGTTATCGTGACGATGCAATGTCAATTTTAAAAGGTTAATTTATTATCTATCACTATAAAAGCCAACATCACTATAACCTCCCCCAAAGTTAGACTTTTAGGGAACACTATATTAGGATGTTGGCTTTTATTTATTCAATAAATATTCTAGATTGATCTTAATTCTATAATTTCTGGGTATACTAATTATATATAAGACCTTTATTCCATTATTTTCAGCTTTATATTATCTTTCCGATTAACTTCAAAAGCCACTAATTTATCTCTATATTTCTCTTAACTTAACACACGCTTTAATCTAAATTAAAAAATACGATACTATGAATGATTATATTTGCATTTTAATATATCTTCTTGTAAAATTAATCCAAGAATTTGAAATTAAAGGAGCTACAACTATGGGATTAAAAGACGTCTTAAAAAATGTTTCAGACCTTGCAAAAGATAGTTACACATCATTTCAAAATGATATTATTCTTCAAAACGAAGAACAACAACGCTTAAAAAATGAAATGAATCAAAAGATTTCTGCTTATGTTGATGGTATTATTCAAAACATCACAAGTCATGCAACTCCTGAATTATTACTATTTATTAAATCCGATCTTAAATTATTAAGTCAGTTTACCAAAAACTTTTATTCAAAACTTTTGCTTCCTGGAAGCAGCCAATCGACTTCCTGTTTAATTATGGATCCTAATGATAAACAAATCCCTCTTACACTCAAAAAGAATTTTCCAGACCATGATCTATCTGACACTATATTGTTTCAATTTAGTGATTCAAAAGATCAGTTCATTATTGCTACTTCTAAGCTAATTTATTTTAAAATTGTTTTTCCTGATAGTCCAACTTTCTTTGGAACGGGTATTATTCCACTTGATAAAATATATGATATTCATGTTTCCCAAGATGACTCTAGTTTTAATTTAAAAATAAATAATATTATTCTTCTTTCGTCAATTTCATTTGAAATACAAAATTTTGATTTTATTGCACTAAGTGATTATCTTAAACGTATTTCTTTAAATGATTTTATTATCACTCCACTACAAGTGGATCAAATCATTCGGAAAAAAACTGATAAAAAAATAATTAGTATTATTAATTCTATTATCCCCTTAAATGAACACATTCTCTACTTAGGTTGGGGTTTTGATAAAATCACCGCGAAAGATTTTGTTGTATGTACAACAAATCAATTTTTATTTTTAACTCGTGATGCCATAAATAGAACACATATTTTAAATCACTTTACTTATGATGAAATTGATCTCATCACAACACGTGAAGATAAATTAGAATTTTTAGATTTTAGCCTAGTTGTCGATACCAACCCAAGCACCATGCAAATTCTTGTTTCTGGGGTTAATCACCCGATTAATTGTATGTTTTCATACCAAGCTCAACGTATTATCGAAGTTTTTAATAACTATAAAAAAACGTTGTCTACTCCAGATTCTACTAAAGCAACTACAAACCAAGATGATCCCTTTGAAAAACTAGAAAAATTAGCTTTATTAAAAGAAAAAGGAATCATTACTGTTGAAGAATTTAATCAAAAAAAACAAGAAATTCTATCGCTATTATAATATCTGTTAACTTATCTAAAGACACGCCTTTATTTAATTA
>LGOV01024462.1_pt1 | contig 19025 bp, 19 predicted proteins | sample 469881 | NCBI WGS metagenome assembly LGOV01 (sample SAMN03857199, study PRJNA290197) | marine sediment metagenome | biome: marine cold seep biome; feature: cold seep; material: marine sediment; isolation source: sample #5579, elevator 3A push core 41 containing 12 cm of sediment... ...
TTCCTGGGCAAGGCCACCATGACCTACAGCATGGGTCTTCCCGAGCCTGAGAAAAACTACGGCGTCGATCTATCAACCTTCTGGGAGGATTAAGGTTTTGGTGGATCAGAGGGGATCATCAACCACTTAATCCGGATACCCATTTAATTAGGCAGAATATCGTAAGCTTGAGAACTCAATGCCCAACTCGCCAGACAAGCAGGATCTGCTATGGATAAGAGGACTCTCAGCGAAAGGGATATATGCACCAAGCTTATCAACCCGGCGCGGGAGCAAGCTGGCTGGGACATTCAGAGCCAGGTTCGCGAAGAGCTTCCCGTCGCCAACGGGCGCATCATTATCCGAGGCCGCATGCACACTAGAGCCCATTCGCGCCGTGCAGACTATGTGCTGAACTACAAAAGAACATCCCCATCCCAATTATCGAAGCCAAAGATAACAAAGCGGCATGCAGCAAGCCTTGGCCTACAGCGATGCATTGGATGCACCCTTTGCCTTCAGTAGTAACGGCGGCGGTTTTATATTTCACGATCGTACGGGGCTTTTCGGCAAAACCGAAACCACTCTGCAACTCAGCGAATTCCCCTCGCCAGACACCCTCTGGCAGCTCTACAGCCAATATAATGGCATTGGCCAGGTAGGTTCGAGTAGGCCAACTATGATGATGGCAGCCGCCGCACACCACGCGACTACGAGATGGTCGCCATCAACTGCTCCGTCGAAGCGGTAGCTAAAGGGCAACTTATCCTGCAGATTATGTGTTTCGAGAACTACAGGAAATTACTAGTAAGCTAATACATTTGTTAGATTCATTCTCACAATGATAGCTATAAACAAAAAAAAGCCAGTGAAGTTCTTTCACTGGCCATTACGATTTATGGTGTGCAGTTATAAGCTAAAACCAAAGCGTTTTAGCATCTTAACATCACGTTTAACTTCCTTCGCGACATCGCTAGAGTTCATTTCACGACTGGCCTCGGTACGCAAATCCAAAACTCGGCCTTGGTAGCTATCATGCCGTTTATTTAGATTATGCTTATTTAGCAGCGCTTTCTCGCCGTTCGTTTGTTCGCGATTCATATGCCTTCCCCGTTTTTTTCAAGGTCAGGAGACTATGCTCTAGGCTAACGCGGATTTTGAAATGAGAGAAAATCCAGTCGTAGAGCTCTTTGTGGCTAGTTTTGAAGTAACCTTTCTTACTTGCACGAAGGACAATAACGTAGGGTATCGTACGCCCGCCTTCGCAATGTATTGGATAACAGATAGCTGACCCTTCCTCATCATGCAAGGGTTGCCCATCTTTTTTTCGCCTTATCTTGATTGGCTGAGTAATGTCATCTACAACGATAATTCTTTTCTTTTCAAGGCACTTATACAAAGGATGGCCTTTTTTAACATTGCCCAAGGATAACCAAGGTGGTGTGCTTTTAGGCCATTCAAACTCCCACTCACTTATGCATCCATTTTCCACTGAGGCGACGAAGAGATCGAGCTTAACGTTGCCTTTGTCGATAGTATCGAAAAATGTATAAATGCCTTGCCAAATGAGATTTATCTGTTCTCTCGGCTGCGTGATCTTGTCGAATATCTCGCCTGACGTCAAGGCTCCATTCTCTCTATTCGCTTGTACAGCCCAGCTTTCGAAGCGCTGAGCCTTAGAGCCTACAACCTTTTCAAGAACAACAAAAAGAGTCATAAGGTCATGGCCTTCAACTCTTTTCAATCGGGAAAGCAAATATGCAGGAGCCGCCAGCAATCCGTTGAGGATCACCGATAGCAGCACGATTATGGTCGTAGCTAGGAGTGGGTTATCAAGTGAAAATTGGTGTAATGCTGCGACTCGCCCCTCTTCTTCCCCAACTGGAATCATCATCAGCCGTGCGAACAGTGCCAGAGGAAGTACCTGGATGACTGGTCCCACAAAGAATTTGACCCACCAGAGATCAAATGCTTTCTCCAGGCGAGTCAAAATTTTTGTCGTTTTGTCCTGCGGGTTAAGAGAAGTCTTCATCAATTAGGACGCTAATAAAAAAATGAGGGTGTTCAGGTTAGGCTAACCAGCCTTCAATATTTTAGAAGTGTAACATTTTTGCTCGCTTACTGATCGTTACCGAGGCGAAGCGTTTTTTTTACCTGACGCTCAACATCGCTGTTAGAGTGAGTGTTAGAAAAATTTAAAATAATTAACCTCTTACGTTAAAGGCGTCGAAGAGTGGGTCGCTCAACGGTATTAGGTTGTGTGCTTCGAGACCCATCCGGTATGGTCGTAGCAAAGTAATAAATCAGTAGATATAGAGTATGCCAGACGATCACCAGCATCCCCCAAGGTATACAGTTAGCTACGCTTCTCTACCCCAGAGCAGATGAAGGTCGATAACTTCAAGCGGCAGTCCCGTCTCGCACAAGAATATGCAGATCACCACGGGTTAGATGTCGACGAGCACATCTTCGAGGGTTTAGGTATTTCAGCTTTTAAGGCCGCAACCAAGAAGCAGTGGCCTTGCTACTGATCCTCAAGGCTGTTGAGAGTCAGTAGCAAAGACAAAGCCAACATTATTAGGTTATTGATTTTTTTTGATTTCATAGTTTTGAATATATTGCTATTGAGCGTTCAGGCTCCGCATGAACTTACCTATGTTCGGAACTAATTGGGGACACCTCGAGTACAGCTTGAGCGACCATGTGTTCGTGTCGCGGATGTGAGCTTTATGTCACCACAGGACAAAATTTTCATGCTGTGGGACTCCTATGGAAAAGAGAACATCGCGCTCGTTGGCTGCTGAAAAACCGGGTTCAACGCTTACCTCCGGATGCTCAAAAAAAGCCTAAAACTGTTACTTTGCCACTTCAATAATATAATCAGCAGGTTACACTATAATAACATGTTACGACTTACGGTAATCCGACCTTATGAGGTTGCTGAGGAGATATACGTGCTGAACGAAGGCGTTGACGGCGCGCTGGAGAATGTAGAACTCGGCAACACGGTGTCAGTGCTAAGAGATTTGGCTTGGCTGATCTCCACGCCTGATCTTGTGGTGCTTCCCCCGCCGATTCCCTGTGCAGGGCGGCCCACCATTAAAGAGTTAGGGCTTGAAAAAGCGCTATTGCCCTGGCTCCATAAGCTTGGCCTACCACCGCTAACCGCGTTGAACGGCAACCGCGCAACGCGCATGGGCCATTACCACGAACGCTTGTGGCATACGCTGTTAGATCACGCACCGAATACACGATTGCTTGCCCGGAACGTGCGCATCACCCGCCAGCGCAACACCCTGGGCGAGCTGGATATGCTTTACAGAACCCGCGACAACCCGGCACCGATACATTTAGAAGTCGCTATTAAGTTCTACCTGGGGCTGCCAGAAGGGCCTGGAGCAGCCAATAGTCAAAGCCGCTGGATTGGCCCCGGCGGGTTAGACAGCCTGGCGCTTAAGTGCTCTCACCTCAGACGGCACCAGCTTCCCCTTTCCACCACAGCGCCCGCGCTGGAAACCCTAGCATATTGGCTTACGCCACGGGATCTGGGGGTTTCTGATCTGCGTTTAGGCGAACAGTTAACCCAGCGGTTGGCGATGCCCGGCGTACTTTACTACCCCTGGCATGCAGCCATGCCAGCGCCGGAGGGCGCGACGGCTGATCACCGCCGAGGTACCTGGTGCTACTTACGTGACTGGCCTGCGCTGGCAGCCCGGTTTCCCACCATGCCGCGCATGGCGTGGTTGGAAAAACCTCACTGGCTGGCACCGCCGTCCCTCAGCGCTTTTCGCCCTGCGGCGGAGCAGTTGCCCGCTATTATCGAGAAGGTTCACGCCTGGCGCTCACCCCAGCAAGTCATGCTGTTTCACTCAGAGGGAGAGCACAATGAACAACGCTACGAGCGGCTATTTTTGGTACCTGACAACTGGCCCCGGCAAGTGCCTCTACCGCCCCGCATTCGGGACTGAAAAACGACCAGAAGAAGCCTCTATATAACAACAAGGTTATCGCGATGGATCAGCTCATGGGCTTCCACGTAGCCGAGGATGGCTTCGATCTGATGGCTGGGCTGGCCCGCCAATTGGCGCGCTTCATCAGCGCCATAGTTAACCAAGCCTTTGGCCACTGGCGTACCCTGTTCATCCACGCACACCACCATATCGCCGCGTTTGAAACCGCCCTGTACGTCGCGAACGCCCACTGCCAGCAGGCTTGAGCCTTTATCGCGCAATACTTTGACTGCTCCTGCATCCAGCACCAAAGTGCCACGCACTTGCAGTTGACCCGCCAGCCAGCGCTTGCGCGCCGCCATGGGCACTTGGTCAGGACGCAGCAGCGTGCCTAGCGCTTCGCCCGACATTATCCGGTTGATTACGTCGGGCTGACGGCCACTGGCAATCACTGTGACCGCCCCGGAGCGCGCCGCCAACTGCGCCGCGCGCACTTTGGTGCTCATACCCCCACGCCCCAGCGCGCCACCGCTGCCTGCCACGGCGGCTAAGCGCGGGTCGTCGGCGCGCCCTTCGGCAATCATCTGGGCATCGGGGTTGTGCCGTGGGTCGGCGTCAAACAGACCTTCCTGGTCGGTCAATAGCAGCAGCGCATCCGCTTCCAGGAGGTTAGCAACCAGCGCGCCTAGGGTGTCGTTGTCGCCAAAGCGAATCTCATCAGTGACTACGGTGTCGTTTTCATTGATCACCGGCACCACGCGCATCTCTACCAGCGTACGCAGCGCCGAGAGCGCATTCAGGTAGCGCTTGCGGTTGGAAAGATCATCATGGGTAAGCAGAATCTGCGCGGTGAGCATGTCGTGGCGGGCAAAGTGCTGCTCGTAGCATTGGGTCAGGCCATTTTGGCCTACCGCTGCAGCCGCCTGCAGCTCATGCACGGCGCTGGGGCGCACCTGCCAGCCAAGGCGCACCATGCCAGCCGCCACGGCGCCGGAAGAGACCAGCACCACTTCAATCCCCTTCTGGTGCAAAGCGGCAATTTGATCCACCCAACCACCGATGGCAGGCTCGTCCAGGCCGCGGCCATCGTTAGTCAGCAGCGCGCTGCCAATCTTCACCACGACCCGCCGTGCGCGGCTGAGCGCGTTGCGCCCCAGGATTTGCTCGTTACTTTCCATGCGACCCACCTCAATCAAACGCTGACAACTTAATCAGATACTCACTGCTAAATCAGCCACGTGCAACTTAATCAGACGCCCATAAAAGGGGCCGCGCGAACGCAGCCCCCTTTTTGCATACTACCGATTTTAGCTTACTTTCGATTTTAGCTGACTACCGAATGCACCCGCTCAATACCACTAAGGGGCGTATTCGACTTCAACGTCGTAATCATCGTCGTCGAAGTCTTCGTCATCTTCATCGTCGCGCTTACGCCGACGGCCCAGGCGAGCTTCGGTACGCGCAACCGACTCCTCTTCCATGCGGCGGCGCATCTCTTCTTCACGGGCCAGCGCTTCTTCATCTTCGTGCTCAAGGCGGCGCTGCTCGGTCAACCAGCGGTAGGCTGCCTGAACCAGCTTATCAGTGCCGTCACTGCTGATCGCCGAAATGCGGAACACCGGGCCTTCCCAGTTGAGCGCTTGAATAATCTTCTGGGCGCGCTCTTCACGCTCATCTTCCGGCAGCAGGTCAAACTTGTTCAGCACCAGCCAGCGCGGCCGCTCAGAAAGCGCCGGAGAGAACTGCCCCAACTCGTGAACAATCGCCTTTGCCGCTTCCACCGGGTCGGACTCGTCAAACGGTGCCACGTCGACCACGTGGAACAGTAGCCGCGTGCGGGTTAAGTGCTTCAGGAAGCGCAACCCTAAACCGGCGCCTTCAGAGGCACCTTCGATCAAGCCCGGTACGTCGGCCATGACGAAGTGCTCGTGCATACCCAGTTTTACCACGCCTAAGTTGGGCACTAAGGTCGTAAACGGGTAGTTGGCGACCTTGGGCTTGGCGGCGGACACCGAGCGAATCAGCGTCGATTTACCCGCATTGGGCATGCCCAGCAGGCCCACATCGGCCATTACCTTCATTTCCAAGCGCAGGTTGCGGCGATCGCCGTCGGTACCCGGTGTCGTCCGACGCGGTGCGCGGTTGGTAGACGATTTAAAGTGGATGTTACCCAAACCGCGGCGGCCACCTTCGCCCACCAGCACCACCTGACCAATTTCGGTCACATCGGCGATGACTTCCAGGGTGTCTTCATCAATCACCGTGGTGCCCACCGGCACTTTGACGTGCAGGTCTTCACCGGCCTTGCCGCTCATTTGGCGGCCCATGCCGCCCTGCCCGTTCTGGGCTTTATAGAAGCGCTGGAATTTAAAATCGATCAAAGTGTTAAGAGCATCGTCACCAATGAGGTAAACGCTACCACCATGACCGCCATCGCCCCCATCGGGGCCGCCCCTGGGCACATATTTTTCGCGGCGAAAGCTCAGACAGCCATTGCCGCCTTTGCCCGCCTCAACAATAATCGAGGCTTCATCGACGAACTGCATTGGATTCTCCCGGCCGCTTCCGCCGCCCTAATATGCACTACTGTTTTCCCAACTCTTTTCCCAACCCTTTACTGCCACCAGCATAATGATAAATACATCGTGATATAGACATGGTGATAAAGGCATCGTGGTAAAGCGTATTGGAAAAGAGATTTAACCGACAAAAAAGCCCCGCCATAGCGGGGCCTTTTTTCTCGCAACCGCGAGCATAGTACTAGCCGTTTAGGCAGAGACGATGCTAACGAACTTGCGGTTTTTCGGGCCTTTGGTCTCAAACTTCACAAAACCGTCGCTCAGTGCGAACAGTGTGTGGTCACGACCAAGGCCTACGCCTGTGCCCGCGTGGAAACGCGTGCCGCGCTGACGCACGATGATGTTACCCGCAGTCGCCGCTTGGCCACCGAAGAGTTTTACACCTAAGCGTTTGGACTCGGAATCGCGACCGTTACGCGTGGAGCCGGCTGCCTTTTTATGTGCCATTGCAAAATCCTCCTAAGGGAATTGACCGCTTACGCAGAAATTCCGGTAATTTTGACTTCAGTGAACCACTGGCGGTGGCCCTGACGCTTCATGTGGTGCTTACGACGACGGAACTTGATGATGGTGACTTTATCGCCGCGCCCGTGGGAAACCACTTCGGCAGAGACTTTAGCACCACTGATCATCGGCGCACCGATGTTGAAGTCATCGCCGTCAGCGACCATCAGCACTTCGTCAAACTCAATCGTTTCGCCGGTAGCGACTTCGATTTTCTCGAGCTTGAGGGTTTGACCTTCTTGAACGCGGTACTGCTTACCACCGCTTTTGATAACTGCGTACATGTCGCTCTCCGGACTGTCGTTAATGCCGTTCTAACGGTTAAACGGCACTCATCTCCTACGCTCTTTCGAGTCGTGCTCTTATCGACCTGCTGCGAGTGGCGCCCCTTTTGGAGCCATCTGACAGGGANNGATGAGTGGGTCGCGGATTATAACGACTATCTTCTCTTACCACAAGACCATAGGCCGTTGTCAATTGACACGACCATCTCCTTATAACGGCATATCATAGCGTGACCACCGCGCGTGTCTTGACGCCTAACAGGCAGCCCCATAGCATGACCTCCACTATGGGCGGGAGTAACCGCCTCAATCTGCCGCGATGAACGTATCCCATGACCGCTAACGTCTCCTCAGCCCAGCCTGACAGCCCAACGCCTTCACCGCTGCATGCCGTGGTGGCCGATGATTTCGCAGCCGTCAATCGGACAATTGTCGAGCAGCTCAATTCTAAAGTGCCACTGGTTGAAACGATCGGCCAGTACATTACCGAAAGCGGCGGCAAGCGCTTGCGCCCTTTACTGGCACTCCTAGCCGCCCGCTCCCTCGACTACACCGGCGACAAGCATATTCCGCTGGCCACATTAATAGAGTTTATGCACACCTCCACGCTGCTACACGATGACGTGGTGGATGAATCGCATATGCGCCGGGGCAAGAAAACCGCCAACGACGCCTGGGGCAATGCGCCCTCGGTACTGGTCGGTGACTTTCTCTACGCCCGCTCGTTTCAGATGATGGTCGATGTGGGCTCGATGCGCATTATGGCGATCCTTTCCGGCGCTACCTGCATCATCGCGGAAGGGGAAGTGCTGCAGTTGACCAACATCGGCAACCCCAGCATCTCCGAAGAGGACTACTTCGAGACCATTTTGGGCAAAACCGCCATGCTGTTTGAAGCGGCTTCCCACAGCGGTGCCGTGCTGGCAGAAGCAACGCCTGAACAGGAGCGCGCTCTACAGTATTATGGCCGCTACTTAGGACTCGCCTTTCAATTGATTGACGACCTGCTGGATTACCAGGGCGACGCCGAGGCCATGGGCAAAAACGTTGGCGACGACCTAGCCGAAGGCAAGCCGACGCTGCCGCTGATCCACGCCATGGAGCAAGGCACGCCGGAACAGGCCAAGCTGATTCGCCAGGTGATTCGCGATGGCGGTCTTGAGCAGCTCGACGCCGTGCTGGAAATTATTCACGCCACCGGCGCACTCGACTATACCCGCCAGCGCGCCGAAGAGATGGCCGATAAAGCCCTGCAGCAGTTGGACGCCCTACCGCCCAGCGCCTACCGCGACAGCATGGCCCAGTTGGCCCGCTTAGCGGTTGATCGCCAAGCATAAAAATTGCTAGATCACACCGCCGAGGACTTGAAAAAACACGTCTGGCTAAGTATGATCCACCTCCGTTGTTGAGCACAGATACGCACGGCTCGGCAACCTTCGGAATATAGCTCAGCTTGGTAGAGCGCTGCCTTCGGGAGGCAGAGGTCGTAGGTTCGAATCCTGCTATTCCGACCAAGAACACTATGAAAAACGGCCACTTAGCTAACACAGCAAGTGGCCGTTTTTTGTTGGTAGCAACACTAGGTTCCATATAGGTAGCACGCGCCAAAACGAACGACTGCTAACATATCTCAGCTATGCTGACTCAGGTAGTCAATAAAGTATTATTCGTCGTCACCAGACTCTATCCACCCATCAATCAAGTCACGATTCTCATCGATCCAAGTCTGAGCACCTTCTACTGGGTCACCGGCTTGCTCGATTTCGGCCATCAGGCCGCCCAATGTATCGTCGTCCATGTACCAATCATTGAGCACGGACGTTAGCCAGGGGGCATCGTCACCGAAACCTTTGCGCGAGAACCAGTGAATATCGTCACTTTCGCCATAAACGCCCTCAGGATCTTCCAGATATTTGAGGTCGTACTCAGCAAAGGCCCAATGCGGGCTCCACAGTGTCACGACGATCGGCTCTTCGCGCTGATAAGCATCATCTAGCGCCGCCATCATCGCCGGCCCAGAGCTATTGATTTGCTTAAGTGGCAGTTCGTACACGTCTATCGCATCGTCGGTAGAGCCTGCAATTGCCGAACCTGAGTCAATACCAAGAATAGTCGGGCTACCCTGGTACTCATAAGCCTCGGCGTTTTCGCCAAGCTCAGGGATGGTGTCGATATCCACGTAGCTCGGCACCACCAGGCCCAGCCCAGTGCCTTCGTACCAAACGTCGTGCACGTCAATCGCATCCTTGTGAGGCTCAAGGAAAGAGGCATCAGTGGTAGGTAACCAGATCTCCAGGGAGAGATCGAAGTCCTCGTTGGCCAGGCCACTGTAAAGCACGCTCTTGCCGACATCGGAAAGCTCAATGTCATAGCCATGCTCTTCTTCAAGGATGATCTTCCACATGTTGGCAACTGCAATGTTTTCGGCCCAATTGTTGGTACCGATCACTAATGACTTGTGATTGTCCGCCTGAACGGCAGTTGTCGTTGCGAGCAGCCCTACCACCAAGAACGATGATGAGATTTTATTCATATTAAGCTCCCTTCTAATAATTTAGCCATGCTAAAAAGTCAATCGTAGCAGGTTATTACCGAATAACGATCGACATTACTGAATAGCCATCATGAGAAAAAAGAATGTAGTACCATTTCACTAGGTATATTCCAGCAACCTGGAATCGAAGGGATAATCGGACAGTAACTCCACTTTTCCGTCGTCGCGTACGTAGAGTTGCTCCTCCAGCTTGACGCCCTCACCACCCTTTTCGTGGCCGATAAAACTCTCCACGCAAAGCGTCATTCCCGGCTCAATAATTCCGTCGTAGCCCTTGTCGTCGATATCCTCACGATGAACGATGTAGGGATACTCGCCATTCATGCCAACGCCATGGGCCAAGGCGAAGTAACGGCGCGCCTTGTAGGCTTCTGGAAGCTGCCAGGCACGCTCGGCGTATTCCTTGAAACTGATGCCGGGCCGGATGTTTTCCATATTGGTGCGTATCTGTTCATAAGCCATGGCGTAGAGATCCTTCTGCGCCTGGCTTGGCTGGCCATCGCCACACAGGAAAGTGCGAGAGAAGTCGGCATAATAGCCGTAGCGTCCGACCACGTCGGTATCTAGCGCCACCAGCTCGCCTTCTTGAATGATGCGGTCTGAGCACTCCTGGAACCATGGGTTGGTGCGTGGTCCCGAGTTCATCAATCGCGTCTCGACAAAGTCAGCATCGGTTTCGATGATGTGCTGGTGCAGCCTTGACCACACAGCGTTCTCGCTCATGCCCGGCTTGATCGCCATTTCGAGCTTATGCACACCCTCTTCTACCGCACGCAGAGACGAACGGATCATTTTGATCTCATTGGGCACCTTGATAGCGCGTGCCAACTCCAGTGGCGCCTGTGCATCCAATACCTCGAAGCCATTCCTCTGCAGCATGAATGCCGCTTCCGGCGTGGCGCTTTCGATGCCGATACGTTTACCGCCTCCACATTGACGAACGAGGTCGGTAATCTCATCCGCCCAGGCGCGGGTTACCGCCTCGGTGTTCTTCTCATTGAAATAATAAGAAATTGCCTTGGCTGGGCGGATCTCATCCACTGTTGGCAGGTGCTTGGCTAAGTGCTCGCAGCCGGAAAACTCGAACAACACCACTGGCCCTTCGGCGGGGACGAACGCATAGCGCGCCGGGTTGCGCGAGCTGTAGACCTGCATGTTGCGCGAGCCTGTGGCATAACGTACGTGTGCCGGGTCAAAGAGCACTACCGCGGTCAGGTCACGTTTGACGAGTTCATGCCGAACACGGCCAAGACGGTCGAGCAGTACCTGTTCAATCTCGGCGTGCGTCGGCTCGCAATCGCTAGGCGCATGGGTCGGCGGAAGAATGCCGAGGGTATCGAGATCCATCTTCATCCTCTCTCCTCATTCAGTAAAGGTATAGGGCAGTAAAGGTATAGGTCAGTAAAGCTATAGGGATGGGGGCTCAGTCGATCAGACCGTCATGGCGCTCCGCATAGCTGGCCTCTGCCTGGATATGCTGTTCGGCGACACGCCCGTACAGTTGGCGTGTGCGTTCGAGCTTGCCGACCACGCCGGGCTGCTGCGAATAGGCGAAAATAGCCGTCAGTCGTGGTGTATCACCTTGCACTTCTGAGACGCGGTGCAGACTGAAGCGACCTTTGAAAAGCTGTAAATCACCCGGACGCAGATCCAGACGCTTTATCGGTGTTGAATCATCCTCACGAATCACTGCGCTGACACCGGTATAGTTTTCGTCCTGTGGTGTACGAATCCCCGGGCAATACTCGAAAACGCCGCCCGTTTCGGGCTGCTGCGTCATCATGGTGACGATGAATTCGTTGGTGTCGTAGTGCCACGGCTGCTGAGTACCATCGGGCAGTACGTTGAGCACCAAGCCAGCGAAGGGGTCGGCGTACTCATAAATTTGCTCTTCGCCAAGACAGCGTGCCACCAGCGATTTCATTGCCTTGGAAACATAGAGTCTATGAATCAGGCTATCCGCCGTGATCATGTCCCGGGTGACGAAACCGCTAGTGCGCGTCATGAATATACGACGCGGATCATCATCCGGTAGCGAGGGGTCATCAGCCGTAAAGTAGGCGTTGACCTGGCGCGTGTTGAAGAAACTTTTCTCGGCCATGTGCGCACTCTCTGTCCGCGCTTGCTCAAGCACAGTCGGATGCAGAAAGCCTCGCAGCACCGCACAGCCCTCACGGTCAAGATCACGCCGGGCAGACTCAATGACCTCAACAAGCGACGGACTATTGGGCTCATCGAGTGGATAGCGTTGGGTATCGACAAAGGCAGACAAATCTAGGCGCTCGGCATCCGCCAACTGATCAGCGTTCAGCATTGCATTATCCTCCAGAAAGAAATATGAGCCGGGCTTGGCACCCCGGCGTATCTGGAGGCATAGTGGATAAACCAGCTCTATTGAGGAAACAATTCCTTGTGATGGATTCCATCGGCTATACCGATAGCTCGCCCCGCACGCCGTCCCTCGACAACGAACTGCTGAGTGCTTTCGTTGCCGTCGTGGACAACAATGGATTTACTGCTGCCGCTAACCAACTCCATAAGACCCAGTCGACAATCAGCCTGCGCATACGCACCCTGGAAGAGCGGCTCGGCACGCGTCTGTTGCAGCGCACGAGCCGTCAACTGACACTGACCCAAGATGGTGAAACGTTTCTGGTCTACGCCCGACGCCTGTTGCAATTGCAACGCGAGGCGTTAAGCGTGCTCGGACACGGCGACCACGACGGAGTAATTCGTTTCGGCCTACCAGAAAATTATGCCGAAGCCTGGCTACCGGCACTATTGGCGCGCCTTGCTGAGCTACATCCTCGCATTCGGCCGCATATTCATTGCCGCATGTCGAGTGAGCTCATCGAATCTTTAGAAGCAGGAGAGCTTGATCTCGTACTGACAATTCAACACAAGAGCCAACGGCATGGGGTATCGATGGGCCATGAGGAAGTGGTTTGGGCAGCGCATCAAGATTATTGTGTCGCCCCCAATGCGCCGATCGCATTGGCGCTCTTCCCTGATCACTGCCCTTATCGAGAGCGCGCCCTGGAAGCCCTTACGCGCCTGGGCAGACAATGGTCGCTGGAGTATACGACCCAAAGCCCCACCGGGCTGCGCGTGGCCGTCAATCAGGGCAAGGCCGTAACCGTCACTGATCGACGCGCCATGCCAGAGAACTGGCGCATCCTTGATGAAGCGGAAGGGTTCCCAGCGTTGCCACCTGCCGAGCTGGCGGTTCGAAAATCGCCGAGTTTCCAGCATCCCGCGGGTGATACGCTCGTCGACCTATTGCGTGAACAACTTCTCTCCGATAACAGCGACGCCTCATAGCCCTGCGGTCACCTGTCCGTAGCGGCTTATAAACCTACAGGCGGATCTTCGATCTCCTGCGCCAGCCATTGGCGGAAAAGCTTGAGGTTGGCCGACTCCACTTGATGCGGCCGGGTTGCCAACCAGTAGGAGCGATGCCCGGTAACCTCGACATCAAGCCATGATACGAGTTCCCCTCTATCCAGCTCACGCGCGACCATGTGCCGGTCTGCGATGGTCACGCCTACCGCGTTGACGGCGGCATGAATCGCCAACTCAAGGAGATCAAACGCGATACCACCGCTGGTCTTCACGCCTTCGATACCGGCCGCTGACAGCCAGTGATCCCAGGTATGAAAGCGATCCTCGCCCCAAAGAACATGAAGCAGCACCTGGTGATTGAGGTCGAGCGCATCACGACGCCTAGACCCTCGGAGCTTGGGTGCGCAGACGGCGATATGACTTTCTTGCATCAGGTGCACCACCTCGGCATCCGACCACTCACCGGTTCCAAAACGAATCGCTGCATCCAGGTTTTCGTCTCCTACCAGGTCGTCATCGGCACGCGTTGTCAGGGACAGCTCCAGATCAGGGTGCAATGATTTCAAGCGCCCCAGCCGCGGGATTAACCATCGATTGGCAAAGGTCGGAGGCGCATTCAGGCGCAGGTGGGGGATAGCATCTGGCTCTTGCAGCCCTCTTACAGTCCAGGCAATACGATCAAAGGACTGACGCAGCACTGGCTGCAACCGCCGTCCCGCGTCGGTCAATCGAAGGTGGCCCGAACCACGTTGGAAAAGCGGTACCCCCAACTGCTCCTCTAGCAACTTTACTTGACGGCTAACCGCGCTCTGGGTCACGCAGAGCCGCTGCGCCGCCAGGGTAAAACTTGCACACTCGGCGGCGGCCTCAAAGGCCTTTAGAGAATTGAGTGGGGGTAATGTGCGTGACATGCGCCGTGGCCTCATTGGGTGATTTTTTCGCAGAAACTAAGCAGAGAATGTCAGTAAACGCCGGATGAATACCAGACTTGCATGAGTTATTGGAATACCCCCGGTTCGCTTTCCTCGTTTGTGGGGCCACACCTGAGCGCCTAGTATCACGACGACATGCCAACTCACCGCCGAGGTTATTTGATGACGGACCGCTCCCACGCCGACTGGCAGAACCGCGCGAGCTCTCTCCCGCTGCCACAACTGGCCTATATCGACGGACAATTCGTCCCGGCCCGCAGCGGCGCTACCTTTTCTGCAGAGAATCCTGCCACTGGTCAAGTGCTCACCGATGTGGCGGCTTGCGATGCTGCCGACGTCGACCTCGCCGTCGCCAGTGCTCGCCGCAGTTTCGAGAGTGGTGAATGGCGAGACTTGCCGCCCACCGAGCGCAAATCACGCATGCTCGCCTGGGCGGATGCCATTGAGGCACAGCTCGACGATATTGCGTTGCTAGAAACCTTGGAAACCGGCAAGCCGATTGGCCAGACCACAACAGTGGATGTGCCCGGCCTGGTCGGGGGGCTGCGCTGGTATGCCGAGTCACTCGACAAGCTTTACGGTGAAACGGCGCCCAATGGGGCAAACAGCGTCTGCCTCGTAGACCGCGAGCCGATGGGCGTGGTCGCCGCCGTGGTGCCCTGGAACTACCCGTTGATTATCGCGAGCTGGAAGATTGGCCCGGCACTGGGCGCTGGCAACTCGGTGATACTCAAGCCCGCTGAGCAGTCTAGCCTGGCTACGCTCAAGGTGGCCGAGCTTGCCCAAGGGGCTGGCATCCCCGCTGGCGCCTTTCAGGTGGTCACAGGCCTGGGCCACATCGCTGGCAAGGCATTGGGCCTGCATGCTGGCGTCGACGCTGTCGGTTTTACCGGCTCCACTGAGGTCGGCAAAGCCTTCCTTGAGTATTCTGCGCACTCCAATATGAAGCGCATCGGTCTGGAGTGCGGTGGCAAGAGCCCCCACATCGTCACTCGCGATGTGGAAGATCTGGACACCATCGCCATGTCGGTCGCCTATGGTGTCTGGTACAACCAGGGCGAGACCTGCCACGCGGGAACCCGCTTGATTGTCGATCGAACCGTCAAGGAAACGCTGCTTGCCAAACTCCGCGATTGGGCCGAGGCACTACAGCCCGGTGACCCACTCGACCCAGCCGTACAGATGGGGGCGATGATTGAACAGGCGCATATGGAAAAGGTGCAGGGGTATCTCGAACAAGGCCAGCGCGAAGGGGCGCAACTCTTGTTCGGCGGCGAGCAGGTACGCTGCGAAAGCGGAGGGTACTACCTGACCCCGGCGGTGCTCGACGATGTCACCAATAATATGCGTGTGGCCCGCGAGGAAATATTCGGGCCCGTCCTGGTTGTGATTACCGTGGACGACCTGGATGAGGCGTTGACCATCGCCAATGACACCGATTACGGCCTAGGCGCGGCGATATGGACTGATCGACTCCGCGACGGCCACCGCGCCGCCCGCGCCCTACGAGCGGGCACCGTTTGGGTTAACTGTTACGACCACACATCGATCAATGCACCCTTTGGTGGCTATAAGCAATCCGGCCAGGGTCGCGACAAATCGCTTCATGCCTTCGATAAGTACACAGAACTCAAGACCACCTGGATCGAGATTTGAGCACCATGTCCCTGAACCATTTTCACACTGGACGTCAGACACCGATCATAGCGGGGCCTGACAGTCTTAAGCAGCTACCCGAGCTTCGCTGCCGCCTGGGTGCCAGCCGTTATATGGTCATCAGTGACCAAGGTCTTGCCGCAACTGGCCTGGTCGATGCACTGGTCGACGATCTGGCGGTTGATGCCGAGGTAGACACCTTCCTGGCACCGGCAGGNNCGAACCCAGCGTGACTAGCGCCGATGCGGCCGCGGCGGCGGTTCGTGCCCTGACCGGCCGCCCCTTGGTAATAGGGCTGGGCGGCGGCACCGCGTTAGACATCGCCAAGCTGGTCGCAGCCCTGGCAGAAAGCCCTGGTGACATGGAGAACTATCTGCTGGCCATGACCCCTTGGGCAGGGCGTGTACCGGCCGTGATGGTGCCAACGACCTCGGGCACCGGCTCCGAGGTTACGCGCACTTCGATCCTCACCGATACACAGGGACGCAAGCTTTGGGCCTGGGGCGACGAGCTGTTACCCGACGCCGTCCTCCTCGACCCGGCACTAACGCGTGACCTGCCCGCTCCACTCACCGCCACCACCGGCCTGGATGCCTTCGTCCACGCGCTGGAGGCCACTACCGGCCAGGGGCGACACGCATTTATTGAGGCCCCGGCGCTGCAGGCCATCCGTCAGGTAGGTGAGACGCTGCCCATTGCAGTGGCTACCCCGCATGATTTGGAGGCCCGCCAACGCATGCAGGAGGCTGCTTGCCTAGCGGGCCAGGCCATCGATAATGGTGGCACCGGCATCGCACACAACATCGGCCATGCCCTGGGTAGCTGTTACCACTTACCGCACGGTGTTGCCGTGACGCTGGCCCTGGAAGCGTCATTGGCTTGGTCAGTGACAGGTAATGAAGCACGCTTTACGCCAGCAGCCCATGCCCTGAAAGCCGGCTGCAAAGCACAAGACTTGCCCAGGCTATTCCGTGAGCTCGCTGATCAGGCCGATTTCAATCAAGCCCTTGCCCCCTTTACTGAGCTGACGTTAAACGCTGAAGCGCTAGCCTCGACCATGCAAAAAGAAGAGAACGCGCCTATGGCCCGCAACGCTGCTCGCCGACCAACTGACGATGACTGGCAATGGCTCGCTGAAGCCACTGTGACCGTGTTCGCACGTCGCGTCGCCGAGCTTGCCACCCAGAACAGCGAGGTCAGCGCATGAACGTAATTGAGCGCATCGAGATCAGCCAGCACCAGTGCGAACTGGATCCACCTTTCCCAGCGGCTTGGGATAGCCAACCCAGGCGCAAGTTTCCGGCTGCCATCGTTCGCGTGATCGACAGCGAAGGCCGTGAGGGCATCGGCTCGGGTGATGCCATGTATGGCTTCGACGACTTCCGGTCGCTATTCATCGGGCAAGACCCCTTAGCCATCGAACGCCACAGTGCAGTGATTGATAACATCGGTTTTCATGCAGGGCGCTGCTGGCCATTGGAAGTTGCCCTCTGGGACTTGATCGGCAAGATCAAGGCCCAACCGTTATGGCAATTGTTGGGCGGCACCTCATCACGCCTGAAAGCTTACGCGTCCAGCGGTACCCATCGCCCTATCGAGCAGGTCGTCGCCCTGGCCGAGCAGGTTCGCGACGCAAGCATCCCCGCCCTGAAACTACGCTTTGGCCGCCAGCGGCTCGACGATGATCTGGCCGTGCTCGCCGCTGTGCGTGATGCCGTGGGACAAGAATTGGATCTGATGGTCGACTGCAACCAGGGCTGGCGGATGCCGTGGGATACCCAGGCCCCCTGGGATTTGGCCAAGGCAAGCGAGGTGGCTGAGGAGTTGATTCGCCATAATGTGCTTTGGATGGAGGAGCCGCTCTATCGCGGCGACTACCCCGGCATGCGCGCCCTCAACGACCTGACTGGCGAGCGACTGAAAATCGCCGGTGGCGAGATGACCCGCGAACCCTACGAATTCCGCGAAATGCTGCGACAGCAGTGTCTTGACGTCTATCAACCGGACGCAGTGTGCTCAATCGGCCTTCTCGGCCTATCGCGGCTGGCGAAAGAGGTCACCACAGCGGGCAAATGGTTCACGCCGCATACTTGGGGCAATGGCATTGGTCTTGCCGCCAATCTGCATCTCACCGCAGGAGCGGTTGGCCCGGCAGGCTGTCCTTATCTGGAGTACCCCTTCGATCCCCCGGAATGGACACCTGAGGTGCGCGACTTCCCGCTGACAGCCGCTATCAAACCCGACGCCGAGGGCTGGCTGACACTCTCTGATGAGCCTGGCCTCGGCATCACGCTTGATGAAGCACGCCTGGCGGCCACCCGCGCTGACCAAGCAACTTGGCAATAGCCGTCATTGCCGTTTGTGACTGTGCAAAGCTAGTCAAAAAGGGCTAGTCAAAAAGAGCCCAGTAGAAGAGTGCAAAACAAACTAGCATGCTAACAAACATGCTACGATATGCGTTCATGCTTTTCACCCTTCCTCCTTCTCTTGATATGGACAAGACCATTAGCCAATTAACGCATATTAAGGCCGTATTACTGTTTGCCAGCACCATGACCGTGATGTCGGGGGCAATTATCGCGCCCGCACTGCCGGGCATCAGTCGCCATTTTCCCGACCAGCCCCAGGTAGTGATCCAGCTGATTCTGACCCTGCCTGCGCTGATGATTACGCTGTTCAGTCCACTGATGGGCTATCTTGCTGACCGGTTTGGGCGCAAGAAATTGCTGTTGATGATGCTGGGCATCTACGGTTTTGCGGGGGTCGCGGGCTTTTTCATTGATCGCGTGGATCTGCTATTAAGCTCCCGCGCACTGATGGGGATTGCGGTAGCCGGTATTCTCAGTATCAGTACTACGCTGGTGGGGGATTATTTTGACGGCGCCGAACGCGCCCGTTTTTTGGGGCTGCAAAGCAGCTGCATGGCGCTGGGCGGGGTAATCTTTATTAACCTGGGCGGGCTACTTTCCGACTGGAGTTGGCGCGGCCCGTTTTTACTCTATATGACCGGTGTGCTGCTGCTTCCCTATGCCTGGGCGATTCTCCAAGAGCCTCAATCCAGTGATGATGCCAGCCGCGATACAAGCGATGTGCCGGTAACGGTGGACTACGGGCGTACCGGTCTTGCTTACCTGATCGCCATGATCAGCATGACTATGTTTTATATGTTTCCCGCGCAGTTGCCCTTTCTGCTTTCCCAGCAGGGTCAAGTCAGCGGCGTAGCGATCGGCGTGGCGCTCTCGATT
>LGOV01000071.1_pt4 | contig 18869 bp, 19 predicted proteins | sample 469881 | NCBI WGS metagenome assembly LGOV01 (sample SAMN03857199, study PRJNA290197) | marine sediment metagenome | biome: marine cold seep biome; feature: cold seep; material: marine sediment; isolation source: sample #5579, elevator 3A push core 41 containing 12 cm of sediment... ...
TTATAAAAAGTCACAAAATCTGTTCCGTCAATAGGACTAGTATTTTCTATTCTAATTCCCGAATAACTTGGTGGTGTTTTAGTTTCTCCACCTTCACCACATGCAACCAATGTCAAACTAGTGACCATAATCCCCAATAAAATGAATAATTTTCTCATAATCATTCCTCCAAATCTTGCTTTCTTATTAACATAAGAAGATATTTTTCACTGTAAAATCAATATATCTATATCTAATTAATAATTTTATCATAAAAATGACCATATATCAATAAATTATCCATTATTGAAAAAAAAGAGCCTATTTTTTAGTCCCTTTTTTAATAATTTTTTGACCATAGGCATCATTAATACTCTCCAGCATTTTTCTAACGGTCTCATCTTTAGGAGTTATATCATCAACTTGAAAAATATTTATTTGTCGTACATTTAAATTACTTTTCTTTATATTTGATGCACTGACTCCAAGCAATCTAATAGGCTTATCACCTTGATTATCATCATAAAGTCTTTCTACTGTCTGATAGACTTCATAAAAACTATTAGTATAATAATCATGAGTATAACTACGATTTATTTGTGTAAAATCATTATATCTAACTTGAATGCTAATTGTTTTACATACACTTTCATCATCTTGTAACCTTTTTGCAACTTTTCTTGTTAAATTTATAAGTTTTTCAAGAATATCTTGATATTCATATAAATCAGTCTTATATGTCGAACTTGTCCCAATACTTTTCATTTTTACATATCGATGAGGGTTAACTATACGATTATCAATTCCGTTTGCTTTATTAATAAATTCTTCTACACGGTTTCCCAATACAATATCTAATTTTTTCTTATTATCGTAACTTACTAAATCACCAATTGTATGAATTCCTAAGAGTTTTAGATTAGGATATGTTTTTTTACCAATCCCGAACATATCTTCAATTGGTAAAGGCCAAAGTATTTCTGGTATATCTCTTTTTCTTAAAACGGTAATACCAAGCGGTTTTTTTATATCCGAAGCCATTTTTGCTAAAAATAAATTCGGCGCTATTCCAATACTTACTGGTAATTTATGTTCAAATAATAATCTATCTTGAATTTCTTTTGCTAGTTCTAAAGGATGAATCTTATCACTTAAATCAGTAACATCAATATATCCTTCATCAATTGATCCTTTTTCGATTTCTTCTACGTATTCACCTAATAAACTAAAAAATTTATCACTATAATCATGATACAAATCGAAGTTAACAGGTAATATTATTAATTTAGAACACAATCTCTTTGCTTCAACAACACTCATTCCACTATGAATACCAAATTTCCTAGCAACATAATTTGCTGTTGTTAAAACACCACGATTACTACTACCGCCTATACCAATAGGTTTATCGTTTAATGTTTCATCTTTTGCCATCTCGCAACTTGCAAAAAAGGCGTTTAAATCAATGTGAAAAATAATTCGATACTTTTTTTCCATAAAAATCTTCCCTTTTATTTCAAATTATAATATAATATGAAAAGACATTAGTATTTCTTAAAAATAAGTAATGAGGTGAAAATATGCCAACTAGTAAAAAACGTGTAAAAAAAGAAGCTGAAGCTATTGCTCCTATAACTAAGAATATTGTAAAGACAAAGTGGGGTAGAATTGTAATCGTTATCTTAGCTCTAAGCTTTGTTTTATCTGGTCTTGTAGGATTAATATATGCATTAGTTCTTGCAATGCAATAATAAATTAATATTATAACTAAAGCCTATTAAAAAATAGGCTTTTTTATTTTTTTAAAAGTTCTTTTGCACTTTCAATACTTGCATCTGTTATTTTATCACCACTAATCATCTCGGCGATTTCAGTAATACGATTATTACCTTGTAAAACTTTTATACTTGCTTTAGTGCGATTTTCAATAACACTTTTACTTATTTTCAAATGATTATCACTAATTGAAGCCACTTGTGGTATATGAGTAATACATATTACTTGTGTATTTTTTGATATTTCTACCATTTTTTTCGCAACTTGAAAAGCAATATATCCACTAACTCCCGAATCAATTTCATCAAAAATTATTAGACTTAATCCTAAACTTTTTGTAAGTAAATTCTTAAATCCTAACATAATTCTACTCATTTCTCCACCACTAGCACTTTTACTTAAAGATTTTAGTGGTTCTCCAACGTTAGTAGTTAAAAGAAAATCAACTTCATCAATACCTTTTTCTAAAAAGATTGAACTGTTTCGGTAATCATCATCTAATTGATTTAAGAATTCGACTTTAAAATCTGTTTTATCAAGTTCTAAATCACTAAGAATATTTAATAACTCTTTTTCAATATATAAACTAGTATCTTTTCGCAAACTAGTTAATAACAAAGCAGAATCAAGCGTATCAAAATAAGCTTTCTTAACTACTTCGGTTTTATCCATAATAACTTCATCAAAGTTATCAATATCATTGATATCTTTTTTTATTTGCTCTAAATAATTGATTAGTTCTGGAATATCTTTACGATATTTTCTTTTTAAATTATCTAGTATATTTAATCTTTCTTGGTGCTGAAATAACAATGAAGGATTAAAATCTAACGATCCAATTTCATCTTTCAATTCTTGAAAAGCATCATCTAATTCAAAATAACTACTATTAAATCTAGAAAGGATATTTTGATATTTTTCATTTAAAGAGCTTATTTCTTCTAAATTTTTGGCAGCATCGTAAATTGTATCAATTGCCTTAATACTTTCTATCATTTCTTTTGTTTGATTTAAGCTTTGATAAATTTTATCGAAATTTTCCATTTTTTCAACTTCTTGTATTAATTCTTGTTCTTCTTTTACATCTAAATTATACGATTCTAATTCTTGAACTTGGAAGCGCATTAAATCTAATCGTTCTAATAAATTATCATTTGAATTTTCAAGATGATTCAATTCTTTTAAATTTTGTTTGTAGTCTTTTAAATATGTTTTATATTCCTCTATTAACTCTTCTGTTTTTGTGCTTTTAAACCCATCAATAATATCTAAATAAGTTAAAGGATTTATTAAACGATGAGTGTCTAATTGTGTATGAATATCTGCTAGTTTACTAGTAATTTCTTTTAAGTCTTTTAAAGAAACAATATTATTATTAATCCTAATAATATTATTGTTATTTTGGGTAATTTGTCTTTTAATAATTAGCTCATTATCTCTTACTTCAATCCCTAGTTTTTCTAACAATAAAGTTATTATTGGAGTTTTATATTTAAAGATTCCTTCTACTTCAGCTTTTTTAGAACCAGTTCTAACTATGTTACTTGTTGCACGGTCACCAAGCAAAAGACCAATCGCATCGATTAGTAAACTTTTACCAGCACCAGTCTCTCCTGTTAAAGAGGTCATTCCTGGCATAAATTCTACTTCGATATTTTCAATTATAGCGAAGTTTTTAACAGAAATGTAAGTTAGCATTTGGTTCCTCCAGTTATTTTATTAGTGATTCTGCATTAATAATAATACTTGCAACATCTAGATTTAACTCTTTTAAAATTTCCGACTTTGAGCCATGAGATACATATTCATCTTCAATTGCCATAATCGTTATGTTGTTTGTTGGTAAATTATTAACAACAAGATATTCTAATATGCTACTACTAAATCCACCTAATTTACATGATTCTTCATATAATATTATTGGTTTATCCATAGTAATTAATTTTTTAATCATTTCTTCATCTAAAGGTTTAATGAATTTTGCGTTAACAATTTTCATGCTAATTTCTTTAGAAATCACTTCTTTTTTAAGTTCTTCTAAAATACTTCCAAAAGAAATGAATACTATATCGTTTCCTTCATTAATTATATTCCATTTTAGATTCGCTATTTTTTCTGTAATTCCTTTTTTTGAATCAAAGAAAGTATTTCCCCTTTCGTATCTTATAACAAAAGGTCCTGTATTTTCTTTAAAAGCGTAATTAAGTATTTCAAATGCTTCTTCTGAGTTCATTGGATGAGCTATTTTTATATTTGGAATATGTCTTAATAATGGTATATCAAATACACCTTGATGTGTTTCCCCATCAGCACCAACAATACCTGCACGATCAATCCCCATAACTACTTTGAGATTTTGTCTTGCAACGTCATGATTTACTTGATCATACGCTCTTTGTAAAAAAGTTGAATAAAATGGTAAGAATACATCAACCTTATTAATTGCGAATCCACTACATAAAGTTACTGCTAGTTGTTCTGCAATTCCAACGTCAATAATTCTATCAGGATACAAATACTGATACTTCAATAATCCACTACCTGCAATCATTGCCGGTACAACAATTGTAAACTCTTTTTTCTTTGCCGCGTAATCTATCATATATTCCGCAATAACTTCACTCCATGATAAAGAGTTTTCTTGTTTTTGTTTTAAACTTTCACCTGTCTTAATATCAAAGGGTCCTACTCCATGCCACAATCCTTGTTGATCGTGCTCACTGTATTTATATCCTTTTCCTTTTTCTGTTAAAACATGAATTACACATGGTTTATTTGATTTCTTAGCAATTTTTAAATACTTGATAAGTTCTTTCATTTTATGACCGTTTATAGGTCCGTAATATGAAAATCCTAGATCATCAAATAAAGTATTATTACTTAAAAATCCTTTGATAGCTCTTTCAACTTTGAAAGTTAATTTTCTAATAAAGCGAGGCATCAATTTTGCGGTTTTTGCTTTTATTTTACGATAAGTAGTTTTACCTCGAATTTCATTTAAAACATTTGATAAATATCCGATATTTTCGCTTATACTCATTTCGTTATCGTTAAGGATAACGATAGGTTGATGGTCACTGTGCCCACCTAAAAAGTTAAGAGCTTCAAATGCCATTCCCCCAGTTAATGCTCCATCCCCAATAATCGGAATTACTTTGTAAGAATTACCAATGTACTTCTTACTAAATTCAATTCCAGCAGCTGCAGCAATACTTGTAGAACTATGTCCAGCTTCATAAATATCATGAATACTTTCACTTCTTTTTAAGTATCCACTTAATCCTTTATATTGTCGTAATGTATCAAAATCTTTTGCACGTCCTGTCAATATTTTATGAGTATACGCTTGATGTCCCACATCAAAAATCAGTTTATCTTTAGGGCTTTCAAAAACTTTGTGTAAAGCAACAGTAAGTTCTACTACACCTAAATTAGAAGACAAATGTCCTCCTGTTTTTGAAACCTTTTCAATTATAAACTGTCTAATTTCCGCACTTAGTTCTTCTAATTCTTTAATGTTTAGATCCTTTAAAAAACTCGGATCTTTTATATCGTATAAATCAATCATAATATGCACCTCTTACTTGTTAAAATCGATTAATTCATCATCCTTCATCATCTTTACGATAACACCTTCAGCATCTTTCAATAAATCATGGCAATGTTTACTTAACTCCATTCCTTTATTGTATTTCTTAACAGCATTGCTCAGTTCAATTTCACCGTTTTCTAATTCTTTGACAAGCGTTTCTAATTCTTCTAAAGCTTGCTCAAAACTCTTTTCAGCCATTTTACAAATCGTCCTTTCTTGTCTCTAGTACTTTTGCGATAATTACTCCATCATTAACTAATATATCGATATTATCATTAGTCGTAACATCAATAATGTTTTTAATTATTTTATTATTTAACTTGGTAACACTATATCCTTTTTTCATAATCGATAAAGGGTTTATTAATTCTAATTTATTCAATTTTAGTATATAACTATTTTGTTTTTTATTCAAAATCCGTAAATAGTAGTCATGTAATCTTTTTGTTTGTAACTTAATATCTTGTTTGCTTTGCTTCAATAAATTACCCGGATGAAGCAATTGTAATTTTTGATTTAAATGATCCAAATTTCTCGACTTTTGTTCGGTTAGTCTTAATGGATCTCTAAAAATATAACTTTTTGATATATTGTTTAATGAATTTTGTTTTTGTTGTAACAATCTACTTAAAGCAAGTCTATTTTGGTTATTTATTGAAGTAAGATATGCTTTTAAATCATCTTGATTAGGAACTGCAAGTTCAGCTCCACCTGAAGGTGTAGGAGCTCTTAAATCAGAAACAAAATCACTAATTGTAAAATCAGTTTCATGACCAACACTACTAATTATTGGTACTTTTGAATTAAAGATTTCATAAGCAACTAATTCTTCATTAAAAGGCCATAAATCCTCAATACTTCCACCACCACGACCAAGAATAATAACATCGCATAAATTGTCTTTATTTACTTTTTTGATTTGTGTGATAATACTATCTTTAGCAAATTCACCTTGAACTAAAGTAGGATAAACTATAATCTTCGCTAAAGGATATCTTCGATTTACAATATTTATTATATCCCTAACAGCTGCACCAGTAGGACTAGTTAAAACAGCAATTGTCTTTGGAAAACGAGGAATTACTTGTTTGTGTCGTTCATCAAACATTCCCTCGTCACTAAGTTTTTTCTTTAATTGTTCATAAGCTAAATATAAGTCTCCTAAGCCATCTTCACTCATATTTGTTACATATATTTGATAACCACCACTAGCTTCATAAACGGTAATGTATCCCTCAATTAAGACACTCATTCCATCCATTGGTCTAAATAATACTTTTTTACTGCTCGACGCAAACATAATAGCGCTTATTTGAGCCTTTTTATCCTTTAATGTAAAATAAAAATGTCCTCTTGAATGGTGTTTGAAATTTGATATTTCACCTTTCAAAAGCACATTTTTTAAATGTGCATCTTTATCGAATTTATATTTTATATACTTCGTTAAAGCTGTAACTGTTAAATATTGCTTTTCTTCCAATTTGATCCCTACTTTTTCAAGTAATTTTTTATGTTGTCAAGTACCTTATTAGTAAATCCAACCATTTTACTATCGCCCTCATCAGAATACTTTCTTGTTAAGTTCAATGCTTCATTAATAATGATTTCATGAGGAGTTTCTGTATAATATAACTCAAATGTAGCAAATCGAATAATTGCTCGATCGATATATGTTAAACGATTAATACTCCATTTTGTTAAATTATTTACGATTATTTCATCAATTTTATCTATGTGTCCAAGTATTCCAGTAACACTTTTATTAACAAATGCAATTTCACTCAAAAAAGATATCTCATCTTTATTGATATCAATTTGATATAACACCTTAATAATTTCTTCTCGTTCTTCTCTTCTTGTCAGTTTTTTAGTTTCATTCATTGTTCTACCTCTTTAATAAATTATATATATTAATATATCATATTATAGAGAAAATATAAAGGAATTAGGTATTTATTTTTATGAAAAAAAGAACTATTTTTCAAACTAAATATCACAGAAAAAATAAATAAAAAAGAACTAACACCTTAAGTCTTTTGGCATTAATTCTCATTATCGAATTTTCTTCTTACTTATTTCTCTTAATGAAGGAAAAATATTTCTTTTTGCGTTACTTAAATTTAGGTGCTCCTTTTAAATAAGATTCTTTTCCATCCATTGTCGACCAAAACATATCTGCTTGTGATTTAAATATCTCCTTAGTCGTATTTAACGTCACAGGTACCGTCATATACTCTTGTGAAATATATCCTTCTTTAACAATTTGTTGTCCTGCTTTTTGACACGCATCAGCGATTAATTCTCTTCTTTTCTTATAAACTGGTTGAGTAATTATTTCAGCTGCGGTTAAATAGAATTCTCCCATTAGATGAGCATTTTCACTATGCGAATTCCAATTTTTATACATTGCTTGTAATCCATCAAAATTGTGATCAACTTCTGGGAAGCCACCACTACTAAAAACTACAAATCCTTGTTCACCTAGTTCAGGAAATCTATCGGGATGAAGAGTATTCCCTTGTTCATCACTCAACATATAAGGTTTCATTATTGGAAGTAATCTATCCATAAATGTTTTCATTATACCCGTTACATTAAATATATATAATGGTGAAGAAAATACAACAAGATCTGCTTCTCTATACTTCTTTCTTAATTCTGTCATATCATCTTTATAAATGCATTCACCAGGTGTTTTTGTCCAGCAATTGTAACATCCAGAGCAATTTTTTATTTCCATTTTATTTAGTTTAATATATTCAACACTAGCTCCAGCTTCAATGGCTCCTTTTGTAAAATTATCAGTCATAAATGTTGTTTTACTATACTTCTTGTTTCTTGGTCCGCCATCAAACACTACTATATTTTTTATTTTGTTTGGAGCAAATTTTTTATATACGAATGCTTGTGGTTTCTTTTTCTTAAGTTTTTTTTCTTTTGTAGTTGAAGATGGTGGTGCAAATAACCCTCCAAAATCTAACAAGATTGACATATCTCCTCCAACTTCATAATTACCTTTTAAGAATTCTTCGTCTCCTGAAACATCGCCATTTGAAATATCTAACCATAACTTTGAATCGGAAGTAATTATAGTTTTTGGATTTTTATGAACTCCTTCTGTGAATGTACACAATAGATCTTTAATTATAAAATATCCTTCTACTTTTTCATTACCACTTAAATCAAATTGAACAATTGTATCAACACCTTTTGCTGTTTGTTTATTTAATCCATAAGGCATGGCCAGAAACATATCTTTTATTGATTCAAACTTGAAAGGTTTAGCTTTTACTCTCCCCATAAGATATTTCGGAAGTTTTGTCGCTGCATATATTCCAATTGTAACTTGGGGAATTATTGGCAAAGCATTTGAAAGAATTGTATTGATAAGTTTATTAGAACTATATGGTATTATTGTCAGAACTATTGCTAAAAGAAAAATAAAAGCCCAAATATAAGCAATAATAATATTGATATTTAGAAACTGTTCAGTTTTTGTTACCGATTCAGGGTATCCACCTTTTGATATTTCAACAGTAAATGGTTGTTGTTTAAATAACTGCGGTGATAACGCAATTAAAAATAAACTAAGATAGAAAAATGCAATTACGTTTTTTATATAAATTTCTCCTAATGCAGGAAATACATAAATAGCTGTAATTCCAATAATGGATATTGAAGAAATCCCTATTGTAATGAAATCTTTCTTATGTTTTATTTGATTGTATATTAGGTTAGTTATTAATAATCCTAATATTCCTAACACAATAAAATTAAGTTGTGTAACATCATAATTTGCTACATGCGCAATAATATTAAATATCATTGTAAGTGTTAATGCGATAATTCTATTTGCTAATTTCATATTTGTTTCCTCTCTTAAATCCATATATTCCAGTTAAACGTATGAGTAATACGTGTATGTCCACTTTTTCTAAATGCTGTTGTATATTTATCTAAATTACCATTTTTCATAAGCGTACTAAAGATAAGTTGTTCACCTAATTCAGCTAACATAACAATAAAATCTTCTACTTTGTAATCTTTAATTGATTGTGAACAGATCATTGTTGAAGTTCCATGGACTGTTAACCACATTTTAGTTAAAAGCATTTCTAATTCATTTTTTGTCATATATTTAGCAATTAAATCGTTTTCTAATAATTCTAAATATAATTCTCTTAGTTGTTTTTCCATTACATAATCAGGATTGTCAATAAAAAGTTCCTTATAAAGTTTTGGATATGTTGATGCAAAAAGTATTTTTCCCACTCCTATATTTAGAAACTCTATGTCAGTATATCGGTAGGCAACCATCTCTTCGATAACCTTTAATGCTTTTAATTTTGTTGCTTGAATTAAGTTCTCTATATTGCTATATGCAGTGTAGACAGGAGTTGTCGAGCATCCTACTTCCTTAGCAACACTTCTTACACTTATACTGTTAAATCCATTTTCAACAGCTATTTCAAAAGCTTTTTCAAGAATAATATCATTGTTAAATTTTATTGTATTCAATTAAATTCCTCCTAACTAATTTTAAAAATAACATCTGTTACTTTTCATAATATAACACCTGTTATTTTTTGTCAAGAGTTTTTCTATATAAAAAAAAGACAACAAATTGTTGTCTTAGTCGTTAAACATAAATTTAATTATTTCTGGGAACCTTTTTTCCCAGTCTTTTTCATTGTGTACTCCACCTTCAATTAAATCAAAACGAAGATTATTTTCTTCAATTTTATTTCTTAATAGTTCATACATTTCTTTATTTGAATCAATATATTCTTCATTTTGTTTTAAGTCATCAGTTTCTTTTGTTCCTACATCCATATAAAATTTCTTCACAGATCGTAAATTACTACTTTTTACTAAATCTTTTAGTTTATCAAAATATCCTCCATAGAAGAAAGCACCCGAAACACATCCGAATCTTGTAAAATATGAACCATATACCAAACTTGCATAAAGGGAATTCAATCCTCCATATGAAGATCCCATAATTCCCGTATTTTTGGAAGATTTAAACGTTCTAAATCTTCTATCTATATATGGTTTTACATTTGTCGTTATAAATTTTAAGTATAAATCAGCTTTTCCACCATACTTTACACCTTCAAACTCATAGACATACGGTACAAGTTCATCTGAACGTGTATCACCCTCAGATTCAATTCCAACAATAATAACCTCAGGAATATCAGAATCATTCTCAAACGCTTCTAAAATACCCCAACTTTTCCCATAAGTAGCTTGTTTATCATCAAATAAATTATGTCCATCATGCATGTATAAAACAGGATAAAAATTATCTGATGTATAGTAACTTTTTGGCAGATAAATAAATATTCTTTTTTCTTCTTGTAACTCTTCAGAAAAAATTCTTAATACATGGTATTCTTTCACATAATCACCTCAATTTTCTTTAAAATAAACAATAGATTCGTACGGTCTAAGTGTCATTTCTTTTGACAACTCTATTTTATCATAATTCGATAGTATTTCATGGTAATTATATAATTTAATATTTAATTTAACTGTTATTGAACAAGGTTTAAAATTAGATATTACTAATAATGTTCCTTTTGGTGTTTCGTTGGTATAGATAAATGAATCGTTACTTTCTAATTCAAGAAACTTAATTTTACCATTGTTTGCTTCTAAGTTTTTACGAAGTTTAAAAATATCTTGATATGTCTTAAATATTGAATTCTTACTATTTTTTTGTTTTTCTAAGTTGATTTTGTTATAACTACTCACTGTTTTTATCCATGGTGTTGCTTTACTAAATCCCGCATTCAAACTATCATCCCATTGGAATGGACTTCTAGCGTTATCGCGAGAGCGGTCTCTTAAAGCTTGCATCGCAACTTCGTGAGATGCTCCAAATTTCATAAAGTTTGCGTATTCAGTGAATACTTCAACATCTCTAAAATCACTTAGTTCTTGATAATCAACATTTACCATTCCGATTTCTTCACCTTGGTAAACAATTGGTGTTCCTGGCATTAAATATAGGCTTTGGCAAAGCATTTTAGCACTTTCATTGTGAAATTCTTTGTCATTCCCATAATGTGATACAACACGCGGTTGGTCATGGTTATGCCAGTATATTAAACTCCAACCAATTCCATATAACATTTGTTGCCAATGATTTAAACTTTCTTTTATCCCTTTTACATTTAATTTCCCTTTAGCCCATTTTCCAGGAGTAAGTTTATTATCCCAGTCACCATCTTGCCAACAATGTCCAAACTGGATTAACATATCAAACTCAGTATTTTCAAATCCACAGTACTTAATTGCTTCTTCTTTACTTGCTCCTCCCGATTCACCTATTGCTAAAACATTATTCGGAATAAACAAATCACGACCAAACTCTTCTAAATATTCGTGATGTTTTGGCAAACTCGAAAAATTCTCATATCCTGGGTATGCTTCTGGAAACTCCCAGTTCTTTTCAATATGATTTGATGCGTCAATTCTGAATCCATCAACACCTAAATCAATAAGCCATTTTGTCATTTTCTTTAAATCATCTATCATATCGCGATTACGCCAATTCAAATCTGGCATTTTTTTACTAAAAATATGTAAATAATATTCATTGGTAGGTTCATTATAATCCCATACTCCTCCACCAAACCATGAAAGCCAGTTTGTTGGCTTTTTACGGTTACCTTGTTTATCATATTTTGGTGGTTGCCAAATATAATAATCATGATATTTATTATGAAGTGGATGTTTAGGATTTCTTGCAGCTTTAAACCAATCATGTTCATCGCTTGTATGGTTTAATACTAAATCAAAAATAATTTTCAAATCCATACTATGAGCTTTTGAAATTAATTCTTTAACATCATCTAAATTACCGTAATCTTCACTAACCTGATAAAAATCAGATATATCATACCCGTTATCATCCATCGGCGATTTATAATGAGGGCTTACCCAAATTGCATCAACACCCAATTCCTTAAAGTAATCAAGTTTACTAATCAATCCTTTAAAATCCCCAATCCCATCATTATTACCATCTTTAAAACTTCTTATATAACACTGATATATTATTCCGTCTTGCCACCATTTACGTTCCATAATTTATGCTCCTTTAATAAGATATCTATATTTCATAAGTTCTCTACAAAAAAATTATACACTATCTAGCACTAAAAATCATAATAATAGTAAAAAATGAAACCGCTACCACAAACTAATCAAACGATTTTATGGTATAATTTAATTATTGACAGGAGGAAATAATATGTTAAATTATACAATCTATCATGAAGCCAAAAGCAAATATGCCTATATCTATGACAAAGATACTGTTCATCTTCGTGTTATAGCTTCTAAAAATAAAGTAAAAACAATTCGTGTATTATATGGTGACCCTTTTTATTGGGGACCAAATAATCAAGACAATACCATTTGGGAATGGAAACACGATTCCGGAGATGATGCATATTTAGATAAAGAATATGAGACTAATAATTACGATCATTTTTTTATTGCCTGCAAACCGAAATTTAAAAGAATGAAATATGCTTTTATAATTAACGAGAAGTATCTTTTTGGTAGTCGTGAAATTATTGATTTAGATATTAATCCTGAACTTCTAAAAAATCATTTCAATTATTTTAATTTCCCATTTTTAAATGAGGAAGATATTTTTTCTGCACCATCTTGGGTTCAAGATCAAGTGTGGTATAGTATTTTTCCGGAAAGATTTAGTAATGGAGATAGATCAATCAATCCCAAAAATACGCTAAAATGGGGTGAAACAGATAAATATTCTAATCACCAACGTTTTGGTGGTGACTTACAAGGTATTATTGACAAACTAGATTATATTAAAGAAGTCGGATTCACAGGAATTTATATGACACCGATATTTGAAAGCGATAGTTCTCACAAATATGATGTTAATAATTATTTCAAAATTGACAAAGCATTTGGTGATAATGAAAAACTAGGTGAACTTGTTAAAAAAGCTCATCAAAAAGGAATTAAAGTGATGTTAGATGCCGTTTATAATCACTGTGGTTTTCGCCATCCATTCTTTCAAGATGTTATAAAAAATGGTAAAGATTCAAAATATTACAATTCATTCCACATCATTGACCATAATAAACCACTAATCAATTTTGAAATTAATACCGATGGTACCATTAACCGTGAAAAAATAAAGAATATTTTTAAAAACAAAGAAGACTTAAATTATCGCACTTTTGCTTTTACTCCATATATGCCAAAACTAAATACAAGCGATCCAATAATGAGAAAGCATCTTCTTGATGCTTCAGTATACTGGATAGACAAGTATAATATTGATGGTTGGAGATTAGATGTTAGTAATGAAGTATCTCACAAATTTTGGCGTGAATTTAGATCAGTAGTAAAAAAGTCTAAAAATGATGCCTATATAGTTGGTGAAAACTGGGACAATTCTAATCCTTGGCTTATGGGTGATCAATATGATGGTGTTATGAATTATGAACTATTATTTCCAATATGGAATTACTTTGGTTCGAATATTGATGATTCTCCATCTACTTCTACTGAATTTAAGTTTAAAGTAAATCAAGTTCTAACTGATTATCCGAAAAACGTTTTAAAATCACTATATAATTTAGTAGATTCCCACGATACTACAAGAATTCTCGGAAAATGTTCAAATAACTATAACTTAGTAAAATTACCATACTTATTTATGTTTTCATTCCCTGGAGCACCAAGCGTTTATTATGGTGGTGAAATTGGGTTAACTGGCGAACACGATCCAGATAACCGTCGTTGCATGATTTGGGAAAAGAATAACCAGAATAAGGAGTTACTTTTATTCATTAAAACTCTAATAACTCTTAGAAACTCTTACAAAGCATTTAAATCATCAGATATCGTCTGGATTGACACTAATGATTTAGAAGAATATATAATTTACCAAAAAGATGATTTATATTTTATTTTATCAAAGCGGTCTACTTCAAACATAATAACATTACCTAAACAATTGCAAAATCAAATATTAAAAGATATTTATAATAACACAACTATAACTTCTACTGAAACATTGAAAATATCAAGTTATGGATTTTATATCCTAAAAAAATAGTGGAAATCATCTGATTTCCACTTCTTATTTGGAGAAATAACTACCTAAAATACTAACAAATTTAGATTTAAACTTTATAATTTCCATCGCTTCAATAATCAACTTATCTTCAATATTACCTTCTAAATCAATGTAAAAAATAATATCATCATCTTTTTTTCTAACAGGGTTAGATAAAATTTTATCAATACTTACACCCCTTAAAACAAATTCATGTAATATATCATACAAAGATCCCACTTTGTTTTCTTTTGGACTACAGGCAATTAATGTTCTATTATGAAATCCATTAACATCTAATGATTTCGTAATTAGAACATACTTATGCGTGTTTTCTAAAGTATCTCTAATGTTACTAACAACAACATTGTAAGCTCCTAATTCTAGATGATTTGATAATACTGCACCTCTAGTTATTTTACTTTCTTCATTTAATTTCTCAAGTGCTTTTTTATCAGTTTTTACTTCAAAACGTTGATATTTACCAAGTTCTTTCTTTAATGTATTATAAGACTCGTTAATACTATGTCCTGTAGCAAATATTTGATCGATATCATCAATAGAACTTTCTTTTGAAACAATTGATAAAACAATTTCTAAAACAATTTCACGACTAATATGATAGTGTGTTTTTCTAACGCGTCCAAGAATATCAAAACTTGTACCTTCTTTCATATTTTCAAAAGGTACAACAATCCCTTTAACTTCTTCATGTTCTAAAGCATAAAATAATCTTCCGATATTATTATAAGGAATCAGTTCCTCAGCAACATAAAAAGTTGAAGCAGCAAAAAATGTATATGACCATTCCGGTCCTAGATATCCAATCATTTTACACCTCTATTGTCGTATTTGTTAATGATTCTTTAAATGTATAAGTAACTTTATCTTCTTCTATAATTATAATCAAATAAGTTGGAGGTAATTCATTTCGTGAGCGAGCACAGCTTCCTGGATTCACAAAAGTTACCGTTCCTATATTTACAAGTGATGCTATATGAGTATGCCCATATAAAGATATGTCACAGTTTTTAGAAATACAGTATTTAGCTAATTTCTTTAATCCCCTATGTACGCCATATTTATGTCCATGTGTTAAGAAGATTTTTTTACCTTCAATAACCAAATCCTTTTCATACACTAATCCGGCATCTCTTGGATAATTCCCTTTAATTGGGATAATATCGTTGTCCACTAAAAAGTCTAATTGTAATTCTGAATCCCCTAAAGAAATAAAATAATCAGTATCACTATTAAAATCAAGAATCCTTTGAACTATCTCTTTATATCCATGAGCATCACTAAAAATCACTAATTTCATAGTATCACCTTCTTCTTTATAATTATATCGAATAATTCCAAATTTACCTAGAAAAACAAAAAGTGAAGAAAAATCTTCACTTTATAGTTTTTAATAATTTTGTTTTTTTCTTTCGAAATAAGATTGTGGATGTTTACATACAGGGCACATACCTGGAGCACGTTTTCCAACATGTACATGACCACATTTACGACAGAACCAAATTGTTTCTTCTTCTGTTTGGAACACAATATCTTCATCAATATTTCCTAGTAATTTACGATATCTTTCTTCATGATCTTTTTCAATTTTCGCAATCATTTTAAATGATGCAGCAACTTTTGGAAATCCTTCTTCAGTTGCAATTCGTGCAAATTCTGGATATAAGTCTACCCATTCTTCTTGTTCACCATCGGCAGCAGCCAATAAATTTTCAGGAGTAGTTCCTTCGATACCAGCAGGGTAAGCAGCTGTAATTTCAACAACTCCACCTTCTAAATGTCTAAAGAAAATTTTAGCATGTTCAAACTCGTTATCTGCTGTTTCTGAAAATAAAGCAGCAATTTGCTCATATCCTTCTTTTTTTGCAATTTTAGCAAACATTGAATAACGGTTACGAGCTTGTGATTCACCTGCAAAAGCTTTTAATAAGTTTTTTTCAGTTTGTGATCCTTTTAATGACATTAAATCCCTCCATTCTATTCTATTTTTATTATAGCAAACAAATTCATTCTTTTAAATAATTAATTAGTTTTTGCACACATTTCCCACGATGACTAATTAAATTTTTCGCTTCTAAAGAAAACTCTGCTAAATGCTTATTAGATTTTTCAACAATAAATATCGGGTCATATCCAAATCCATTTTCACCTTTATATCCTGTTGCTATTTCACCAACCAAATAGTCCTCAAAATATATTGGTTCTTTATTCAATCGATATAAGCAGATAGTAGTTACAAATCGAGCTTTTCGATTAGTCTTATTTTTCATATTTTTTAATAACAATCTATTATTATCATCATAACTAACATTTTCACCAGCATATCTCGCACTATAAACACCCGGTTCATTATTCAAAGCAAAGACTTCAAGTCCACTATCATCAGCAATAACATCTTTATTTAGATACTTACTTAATGTTACAGCTTTCTTATACGCGTTTTCTCGAAATGTTTCCCCATCTTCAATTATTTCTGGCAGTTCTAAAAAATCATATAATGTAAGAACCTTATATCCAATCGGTTCCAACATTTTTTTTATTTCAATTACCTTATCCTCATTCTTTGTTGCAATTACTATTTCCTTCATATTATCACCATTTAAAGTATATCATTAAATCAAAAAAAATAAGCAGAATATCTGCTTATTTTCGAAGCCATGCATTAAATTTATCTAAATCAACGTTGCTACCAATTAATAATAATTGATCTTTTTCTTCAATTACAGTATCAGCAGTAGGAATAAGAATATCTCCATTTCTTCTAACTGCAACTACATTAATCTTAAATTTATTACGAACATCTAAATTAATAATTGTTGAATCAATAATTTTTTTAGTTGCGTAAACAACTATAAAACTATGACTTTCATTTAAATCAATATAATCTAATACGTTATCACTAACAATTTTACTTGCTAATCTTTTTCCTGATTGTTGCTCTGGTTGAATAATTTCATCAGCACCAAGTTTATTAACTACTTTAGCATGATTATCATTTTGAACTTTTACGGTAACTTTTTCAACACCTAAATCTTTTAAAATAAGAGTTGTTAAAATACTGTTTTGTAGATCTTTTCCAATTGCTACAACAACATGATCAATACTACTAATACCTACTTCTTTTAAAGCTTGTACGTCTGTTGTATCTAGTGTTACTGCATGAGTTGCAATCTTACTCATTTTCGCAATTTTTACAGGATCTTTGTCGATAACTAATACATCTACTTCTTTTTTGATTAGCTCCTCAACAACGCTTTGTCCAAAGCGTCCCATCCCAATTACTGCAAATGATTTTCTAGCCATTTAAATCACCCTTAATGTCATATTTTAGTCATTAGTAATAATTTTCTCTTTGACTCTATATATATTACCATAATTCCCCTTAATGTCAAATATCTAACATCACATTACACAAATTAGTTTACTTATGATATAATTCTCATTGAGGTGTTTTGATGAAGAAAAACTTAGACATTGTAACAATTTTACTATATTTCGCAATTCTATTCGCTTTTAACCTATTACTACAAATAATCTTATATTATTTTACAGAGGTTGATACTAGTTCTTTACTTTTCGGAATTTATTTGAATTTAATACTATATGGCATTCTTTTTATTATCTATTTATTAATTTTGCGACCAATTCTTAAATTAGATTATATTGTTTTTAAAAATAATCTTAAATCGATTTTAATTACTATTGGAATTGGTTTTGGAATTCTCCTTCTTGTTAGTTTCTTAGTTGGAGTCATATATTATATTTTTGGAATTGAAGAAAATGCTTCAAACCAAGAGTATTGGGAACTGATTATGGCATCTGGACTATTCGGGCAAATCTCTCTCATAATAATTTCGGTACTATTTGCACCATTAGTTGAAGAAGTTACCTTTAGGTATGCTGGATTTAAGGTTTTAAATCGATTAAAAAAATTCAAACCTTGGATGGTAATCTTGCTAACTTCGTTTATATTTGGGATTATGCACGTTAATATTACAGAACTCGAACAAATTGTATACTATATGGCATTAGGATGTGTCCTTGGGACTCTATATTATAAAACAAATTCTATATATGTTCCGATTATTGTCCATATGATTTGGAATCTATTCTCATCAATATCTATGTTTATGACATTATAAAAATGAAGCTTGATTTTCAAGCTTCATTTTTTAATATTTTATAAACTTCTTCACTTTCAGTTAACATTGCATATTCAACAACGTTATATCCAAGATACTTTTTAGATAAGTTTACTTGTTTTTGTAGAATAGCTTTTACAATTTCTTTATCACTAACAAGCACAGCGTAATAAATAGCATCCATATTCATTTTATCAATATTATAAATTGACGCATCATTTTTAAGCAGTTTTTCAACTAGGTA